>Ga0307968_1004531_pt1 | contig 11291 bp, 13 predicted proteins | sample OrgLakmetagen650_FD_201834 | JGI IMG/M metagenome (GOLD analysis project Ga0307968, IMG submission 201834) | Saline water microbial communities from Organic Lake, Antarctica - #650 | ecosystem: Environmental > Aquatic > Non-marine Saline and Alkaline > Saline | place: Antarctica: Organic Lake... | reverse complement strand
CTGTCCTCCACAACTTGCCAATTGAAACCGTGAGCCAGGGCATGCCTGGCCGCGAAGGGAGCCGGTGCCTAACTCGCCAGGAGCAGGTCGCAAGCTACAGCTGGGCCCTGGTTATGACTGCTGCCACTGCTACCACGCTGTGGGCTGCCGTGTTGCTCCGCCGTATGAGTCTTAGCCGCTCCCGAGTATTTCCGGGCGTGTGCACGAAGGCACACAAACGTTTTCCAGGGGGCACCACGCGGAGGTGCTCATACATCGCCCCCCGTAGCTTTACAAGCAATGCAAAGTGCTTAAAAAGCGACATGCCACTCCTCAAAAGTTTGTTGCATATATTTGCGCATGTGTGTGTGTGTATATGTATATGTGTGCGTGGGAGTGACTGGCTGAGAGACGGAAAAGTATCCAAATCTTCTCAGGCTTTACATGCTACCCTCTTCTTGGGTACCTTTCATGCCATCATCTGCAGTTTTTCTGGAAAGCGCATGCACAATGTCATGCCTCCAAACGAGCGTGATATGTTTGTGCCAGGCAGGCCGGCCCCGGATAGAGAGCTCGAGAAAGACCGCTGTGCTGAGGTGGATACGTTACCTGTTCAGGCTTTGTGCTGCTATGCCAGCACATATTTGCGTCAGGGATGTTGTGAGTTGCTTTGATGATTACCGAAAACAGTGAAGATTGATTCATTAGGAAGTTACTGTAAACTTACCGACACTCCAGAAAAGAAAGAGCATGTGTCCCAAATGGGTTGGTTCAATCCCTTGGTTCGTTGTCTTTAACACCACGGTTGCCTACCTTAGCAGTTAGACAGCAACCAGACCTGCCCTTTACATTGCCGTGCAGCACAGACGTGCGCATCCTGGCACGCAACCCTCTCAAGTGGCTTAACATGCACCTTTGTTGAACGCTGTGAGCAGGTGTTTGAGCACGGTACCAAAAAGCTAAGGGAAATGCAGCAGCACAAGGCACAGCAAGAGGCTGCCAGGCTCAGCGCAGCACAGCGCAAGCCTGTCGACCCAAAAGAGGCGCTTATCAATGAATTGCTAGCAGAGGTACGTGGGGTGTGTGTGCGTGTGTGTGCGTGAAATGTGTATGTTTGACCGTGTGTTGGGCAGCCTTAACGTGCAAAATGAAGGTGGGTAGCCCATTTACACAGCCAGCTGATAAGGTAGATCGAACAAGCACCTTATGCTGACGTGAAGCGTTCTTTATCCATTGAGTTGACTTTTACTGTTGCATAGCCAAGAACGTCCTTTGGTGTGTTCTTAACCATTTCATTTGTATTTGTAAACTTACTTACAGTGCCGTTGATCAAATTATCAGCACATTAATCATCTGCCTGAGGAGGCTTATCTTCCTCCTAATCAAATGTTCCAGTTTCCTTAAGGAGTCAAGGAGTGCTTAAACAACCTGGATGTTTCCCCCTGCGTGCTCCTCCCCATCACTCACCAGTGTGCAGAAAGGACCGACTTCCTGGAGTCCATGAGAAAACTGGGAAGGGCAGCCGAACACGAGACCAGGACCAAGGCTGAGATCAGCGTGAGTAGATTAACTGGCATGTAGAAGCGTCGCTCACCGCGTAAAGCCCATGTTTTCATGTGACCAAGATGTGTGTCTGGATGCACGTGGCTGCTGTCCATATTTTTCTGTAAAAAGCAGCACTGACCTCCAGACTGATTTTGTTTGTGAGCAGTTAGCACCAACGACAGATTGCACACCTGACTTTTTTTAAACCAGTGTCCAACATTTCTTGTAGCTTATTGCACGTGACCTTGAGGGTGGCAGATTAGAGGGTGCACTTGCAGGTTGCACACCGTTTTATCAATTACGGGAAAAACAAGGGGGGCCCAAGCTAAAGCTTGGTCGTGATTGCCAGGGCGTGCATACCAAACACGCCCTATATCGTGTAGGAGTGTGCAAATGGGCAAATGAGACCTCATGATTCTGATTGTTGCAGCACAGGCGGCTTCAGTTTGTCATGGTTGCAGTGCGCATGCTTGCTTTGTAGGTTCGCATGGCGCGGCTGCATGCTTTAGGGGTCGACACTGGCTTGGGAGAGGCGCAAGAAAGAAAGAAGTCCTGTGCACCACTACCTCCATGGCAGCAGAAGAACAAGCAGTGAAACAATGCAATATGCTTGCTGTACCCGCAGAGCAGAGTTGCTGGTTTTTGCGCGTACCCTCTTCTATGTCTATTTGTTTTGGTTAAGGTCCTTCTTCTGTCTTTGAGGAAACTATTGAGGGATGGCAAACATTTTTGCCTCGCCCTAGTACCCTGTCACGCTCAATCGGTGGCAGTGATGATTCGTGTGACAATCAGTAAGGTGGTTTTGAGTAGTCTGGTCTAAAGCGGCACTTGGTAGTGAGGACAAGTAGGGGGAAGCGTTGCAAGCAACGCTGAAAAGTTGGCGAAGCGAGAATGTTGTCTCGTCTCACACACATTTGGCTATGCGTTTCCAATGTTTCGAAACTTTTTGGTACAACATTGCCCAGACCACCCCAGCTCTCCACCTTCTGGCTACCCTCCTAGCAGTTTTGTTTGGGAGGCTAGCCAAAATTTCAGGGCGGGGGGTGGCCTGGGTGAGGCTGGGTGGCCACGCGTGAACTTTGGTGGAAACGGACAAACCTAGGGGATACGCCATCAATCCTGCTCTTCTGTGACTTCTTGTCCTGGTATTTTCTGAAGGTGATATCAAAGGTTTTGTTTTTCAACATAACTCAGAAGTTTACAAATTTATTAGTGCAGCTGTCGATGTTTTTGATTGATTTATTTGTTGGGACCTATAGGCTGAGCAGCCATGCCAGGCTGGAGGCCTATGTAATCCAAACTAAACTTAAACTTGTCCTGGTATTTTCACACAAATTGACTCCAGTCAGCACAACCAAGTGCTCTCGATCACAAACAGCCATAAACCTAGGAGCTCCGAGCCCCCAGGGTAAGGCAGCTGACTGTGTATGTTTTGGTTTGCTGTTTATTTGTAGGTTGGAAGTGGTATTCACTGCATGTGGTTTAGTTGTTTAGCAAGCAATGGATGACCTGTGAACTAAAAAAGGGAGAAGGAAAATAGACTCCTCTCTAGAAGAACATTTATTCTCGGGGGCTGCATGGAGGTTGAATGACCAACAAATCCTCACAGTTTGGAGGGGGAAGTTTTCAAGGCTTGGAGGGGGACGCGCATTCAAGGTCACAAATAGTAAAATACAGTGCGAGCTCTCCCCCCTGAAATTGGGATCCTTCGTGGTATATTGGGTTACCATCATGCCGTAGACGCATCACTGGCCTGATGCTTACTTATATATACTACATGGGTATGGTTGCTTCCAAAGCAGGGTATGCATACATTAATATAATGGGGGGTGACCTTCAGCCAGGTTGTTTGACTGATCGGCTGCTGAATGGTCTCGGCCAGCTACAAGTACATCCATAAGTTCAGAAAGCAAGGGAAAAGTCAAGTGTTCTGCCGAGAAAGGAAATTATGAACAAGCTGACCTGTTGCAGCAGATAGGGCGAGCCTGAGAAGTCCTCAAAGAAAGGTGTAGACAAAAAGGGATGTTTCCTCAGCTCACGAACCCGATGGTCTTGGCAGAATAAAAGAGCGTGCACCTCGTTTTGGACATGTTCATCTTTACCAGGGCACTGGTCACGAACACGAGAACCACCTTCAAGCCACGCTGCTGCCTCCACTTTCAAAGTATGCGCGTGCAAGCGGAGCTTACTGACATTGTGCACACTGTTTGGACTGATCAAGATGAAGATACCTTGGTATAATACGCTCATTACTAGAAAAAGGAATGGCAAAATAAGAATGATAAGTGGCCAGTTTGTAGGGTTGGCCAGAACCATATGTATACGGTGTATATACAGTATTTTTGGCTTGGAAATCACCAAATATACGGTGTATATATACGTATTTATACGGTTCTGGCCAACCCCACCAGTTTGTTGTTGTGCGTGCTGGGGAGAGACTGCATCCCCCCCCCTGATTAGGTGGCCTACAAGGCAATGAAGGGCTTCAAGCAAGGTGCTGGCGTCTGTGGACCTTCCCTGCATAACTTCATTACGCTGGATGTGTTCATTACCACCAGCGGTTTTTCCCCCTCTTTTACCTTCTCTCATTGGTCATGCACATTTGTATGTTTGGTGCTACATGTATGTTCATGAGTGTATGCGCATATGTGCGTAAAAGAGACAGCCTCCTCGTTGACAATGTCAGTATGCAAATGGAAAGTGCTCGCAGCCAGAGCCCCACCACGGACATCTGCATCATACGTGTGTGCATGTCAATCGCACATGCACGCATGTAAATGTATGTGCATGTCGCGTGTATTTGGGTCTATGTTTGTGTGCACGTGTACGTCTGCGCTATGTGTGCTATAAAATGTGTCCCCATTCCTACTATGGTGCACAATTATTTTGTACATGCTGCAGCATTGCATACCAGCGCTCGTACGCAGGATGTATTTGTGCGCGCGGAGGACCATGCTCAGGGTTGTTGTGCAGGAATGGGAGCCAATGCAGTGTTACAATGCAGGTGATGTTCTTTGAACGCGCACACCTAGAACACGGGTGCATTTGTAGGCTTGAGGAGTGGCGCCGTTGACATGCGTGTCCTTTGCAAGCAACTAGCACGTCTTCCTGGCGGCTGCTCTGGCCTGGGCAGAGCTCGGAAGAGGTCTGAAAGTGGGTTAATGGAAGCTGCTCTCATCAATAGTCAATTCTAAAAAATCTGCTTCTGGTGGGTTCCTGAAGCTCCCAAAAAAGGAAAACCGGAATTTTGGGGTAATGCCCACTCTAAATATTTGAAGAACTTTGCTCCGTTTTTGTACCCCGTCCCAAAAACAGCAAACAACAGCAAATATGCCCGCTCGCGAAGCACCAGCCGTGAGTACACTCGACAGCAGCAGCGGCAGGCCTGCCTTCTCTCTCTCCCTTGGCGTTGTGCTATTGCTGTTGTTGTAGTTGTCGTTCCTGCGACGGCGGCCTCTTCTTCTATTTTCTCGCGCTGCCTGCCTGCTCTGCCTTCTTGCCGCCCTCCTCCCATTGACTGGTGTGTTGTGCCGCCCTCCCCCTCTGCCTGCAGATTGGAATCGATTTGGGCACCACCTACAGGTAAGAAAGAGAGAGAGAGAGAGAGGGGGGAGGGGGCCCCATGATGTACGCACGCTCTCGTACTGCTTTCACAAACTCAGCTCGCGCTCAAACATCCCTACTGACGACTTGTCTCTCCTGCTCCCCCTCCCCCCACATCACAGTTGCGTCGGCGTCTGGCAGAATGGTGAGCAACCAGGCGAAACGTGAAGTTTCATTTCAGGCCAGAAAGCACGAATTCGCGAGCCTTCTTCTCGCACAAGTTCACGGTCTCTCGGCCTTTGCTTTGCTCCTGCCTTGTGATGTCATGCACACTCACACACACACACACACACACGCACGGCACACTCGCACAACAGACCGCGTGGAGATCATCGCCAACGACCAAGGCAACCGGACCACCCCCTCTTACGTGGGCTTCACAGACACCGAGCGCCTCATCGGTGATGCCGCCAAGAACCAGGTGCGTACAGGTGTTATCAGCGGGTGGGTGGCAGCGGGTGGGTGGGTGGGTGGGTGGGAGCAGGCAAAGAAGGCCATGCATAAGGTAGCTTCTTCTGAATGGAACCGGTGAAGAAGCATCGATGGAAGCTGGTAGATCAAAGTTGCGATCAAACTCCTCGCTCATTCACTCCCTTCGTTGTGCTTGACTGCTGCATCCTGCAGGTCGCCATGAACCCCTTCAACACAGGTGAGCACTCGGGAGGGGGAGTGTGGGGAGGTAGCTTGACGAACTTTGGCATCACGGCCCTCTTTTCTTCTTCCATTCTTCTCTGCATGCCGTGAATGGACACGCATAATACGCGACCGCCTCCCTCTGTGTCCATGCGGGATTCCGCCTCGACTGTCTTGACACCTGTGTAGTCTGGTCAGCCAGGTCAAATATTTCGGCTTTGACCTCTTCTGTCTTTTGCTCTTTTCCTTGAGGGAAATGATGAGGCCAAAGCAGCTGAGAAGATTATCAACTCTGGCCTGAAAATGCAAAGCTCCTCAACTAGAAACACCCAAAGAACAGCAACACCAAACTCTCGACCAAACCCCCTGCACCGCGCAGTGTTCGACGCCAAGCGCCTCATCGGCCGCAAGTTCCAGGACCAGATCGTGCAGAATGATGTCAAGCTGTGGCCTTTCCAAGTGCGCTCCGGCGCAGGAGACATTCCTGAGATCGTGGGTGAGTGTGGTGTAAATGCCACATAGATAGAGTTTTGGGGTTGCAGCAAGGATTGGCCAGAATTAGTTATTGGTGATTTCCCTACATGTGATACCATGGACACTGTATATGGCTCTGGCCTGGCCAACCCTGTGTATAGCATATGTGTGTGTCATTGGATGATGGTTGACAACACAGTGTACGGCCAGAACCACATATAGTCTGGTAAACAGGCATTATTTATGTGAGTGCAGCAGCTAAAATGTAAGCAAAGACAGTGATATGGGCCTTGCTGTGAAAAGGTATCTAATGTATGGTGTCTAGTAGCAAGGTTACTGATGCTGGGCTGAAGTTTTCACTGTTCAAAAGGGCGTGTAATGTGCACTGTAACTTCCATTCTACATCCCGCAGCATGTATAACCTGTGCTTATTCTCAGCCTTCCCCATCGCACACTCAATGCAGTGACCTACAAGGGTGAGAAGAAGGTTTTCAAGGCTGAGGAGATCTCTTCCATGGTGCTCATTAAGATGAAGGAGACCGCCCAAGCTTACCTGGGTGCCGACCGCGAGGTCAAGAAGGCAGTGGTCACCGTGCCTGCCTACTTCAATGACAGCCAACGTCAGGTGCCCATGATGTCCTAGGCTTAAGGTTTACGCTGGCTGACTTGTACAAAATGGAGCACCCATGCAGCTCTTGCCTTGATATGATGTGTCCATGAAGCTGTTCGCCCTACTCATGAGTAGGTTCACAAATGTTTTTGACCCCACACATACACAGGCCACCAAGGATGCCGGTGCCATCGCTGGCCTTGAGGTGCTGCGTATCATCAACGAGCCAACCGCTGCTGCCATTGCTTACGGTCTAGACAAGAAGGCCTCCACTGTGGGCGAGCGCAACGTGCTGATCTTTGACTTGGTGAGTAATGGCTGAGAAAAAGTTCTTGGTTGTGTGGTTTGCTTCTCGAGAAACCTTACATGCTTCTTAACCGACTTATCTGCACGAATGAAGACTTTTGTCCTAGTGCCTCTTTGTGCCCGCATCCACGCATCCAGTGCTTCATACTCACAACTTTGTGACCATGCAGGGTGGTGGAACCTTCGATGTGTCCCTGCTGACCATTGAGGAGGGTATCTTTGAGGTCAAGTCCACCGCCGGTGACACCCACTTGGGAGGAGAGGACTTCGATGAGCGCCTGGTCAACCACTTTGCCACCGAGTTCCAGCGCAAGTTCAAGAAGGATCTGCGCACCTCCGCCCGCGCCCTGCGACGGTGAGTGTTTGCCGTTTAGGCGTGAGTGTTTTCTTTGGAGTTGTCTGAGCACGCCTTGAAGCTCCTGCTAGGAAAGACAAGCCCATGCATGTGCAGGCTCCTGCAGCAGGAAGCAATTATTGCCTGTTGTATTGCTACACTGAACTAAAAAGCAATTTGGTGTGACAGCGTATTCTCTTCGTGTTGAAACATCTGCCTGATTCTGTGCACTATAAATATTCACCTCCTCTCTACTGCTTTGCAGCCTACGCACTGCCTGTGAGCGCGCCAAGCGTACTCTGTCCAGTGCCGCCCAGGCCTCCATTGAGCTGGACTCCTTGTTCGAGGGTGTTGACTTCGCCACCTCCATCACCCGTGCCAGGTATGTCGCAGCAGCTCTGAAGCTGACCATGAACCGATTGCATTTCATGGCAGTAAGCAAAAATTTAGTTGCTTCCAAGAGCATACAGCGCATTCGTCTCTAAAAATGTTGACTAGTGGGGGAGTGATGCGAGCGATGCTGAAAAGTTAGCGAAGCCCATCACACGCTGTGTGAAAAAATGGATTAACCCCTTTGTCCTGCTCTCCTTCCTCAGGTTTGAGGAGCTGTGCATGGACCTGTTCCGCAAGTGCATGGACCCTGTGGAGAAGTGCCTGCGTGACGCCAAGATGGACAAGGGTCTGGTCCACGACGTCGTGCTGGTCGGCGGTTCCACCCGTATCCCCAAGGTTCAGGGCCTGCTGCAGGTGAGGGAGTGACACGGGAACCTGACCGTTAAGGATAACAGCATGCAGTTGTACACAACCCTTTGCCTACAAGATTGTCAGGTGTAGGAAACATCTCGTTGCTTTTGTCCTCGCTGATAAAATGTATCCGCTATACAAACAAAATCATCTTCTTGGCTGTAATGGGTTTACAAACAGCTTGTGACATTCTTTCTCACACACACCTTTGTCCTCCCGCAGGACTTCTTCAACGGCAAGGAGCTGAACAAGAGCATCAACCCCGACGAGGCCGTGGCCTACGGTGCCGCTGTGCAGGCTGCCATCTTGACCGGTGAGGGTGGCGAGAAGGTGCAGGACCTGCTGCTGCTGGATGTCACCCCTCTGTCCCTGGGTCTGGAGACTGCTGGTGGCGTGATGACCACCCTCATTCCCCGTAACACCACCATCCCCACCAAGAAGGAGCAGGTGTTCTCCACTTACAGCGACAACCAGCCTGGTGTGCTCATTCAGGTGAGAGCGTAAATTTATTCGTCACGGTATTTGTCAAGGTAATTAGCCTCACATTTAAATTTGAATCCAAGCCAATTATAAGGAAAATCCTTGGCGATTTCTTGGTAACCTTCTTGCAGTGCTCCGCATTATAAAAAAAATGTGCCTGCTTGCCTGTCTTGTCTACATAACGTCCATTGGGTCTATTATGTAAATCCGTGTGCTTTCTGGCCACCAAAGCGTTGCATCGAATCGCTCATACATGCACACCGTATACACACACACACATCCAGGTGTACGAGGGTGAGCGTGCCCGCACCAAGGACAATAACTTGCTCGGCAAGTTTGAGCTCTCTGGCATCCCCCCTGCCCCCCGTGGTGTGCCCCAGATTTGCGTGATCTTTGACATCGATGCCAACGGTATCCTGAACGTGTCTGCGGAGGACAAGAGCACTGGCACCAAGAACAAGATCACCATCACCAACGACAAGGTCAGTCCTTCATGAAAGCCGTGATGTAGTGCATCTGGCGTTCTTGTGCCATTGAGATTCCATTTGGGGCGGTGGCGTTCACAGTTTCTGCCTCGAGCACCTACAATTCGCTGAACCAACCAAAGTAAAAACAAAAAAATAGGAACAGTGATAGCTCCTTTTTTTTCCCCAGTAGGACTGACTCAGTTGTCGTTCACTTTCTCCTCCTGGCAGGGCCGCTTGACCAAGGACGACATTGAGCGCATGGTGCAAGAGGCTGAGAAGTACAAGGCCGATGACGAGGCCCTCAAGAAGAAGGTGGAGGCCAAGAACAACTTCGAGAACTACGCCTACAACATGCGCAACACGTGAGTGCCAGATGCTTGATTCCCTCTGGCCCGACCGTTTTGCTCTCTCTACTTTCTATCTCAGGTCATGTCCATTGTAAAAACGCAGCAGATACTGTGTGTGAGCATGATATACTAAATCGCTCTCTCCCCCTTTTACTTTCTGCTTCAGCATCCGAGAGGAGAAGGTGGCCACAGCCATTGGTGGCGAGGACAAGGAGAAGATCGAGAAGGCCCTGCAGGAAAACATGGAGTGGCTGGATGCCAACCAGCAAGCCGAGGTGCGTCTGATTTCCAGAATATCACATTGATTCTTGATGGGCCTGAAGAAACCCCTGTTGCCACTTCTCTGCTGTTCTTATTTGCCTATTTACGCTCTCTACCATTTGAAGCCCATGTCCTCTCACTCAGCACTCAAGTATGCCTGTAAAATTTCCTCGCATCCCCCTCTCCCACAGGTCGAGGAGTACGAGCACAAGCTGAAGGAGCTGGAGGACATCTGCAACCCCATCATCACCCGCATGTACCAGGGCGCTGGCGGTGCCCCACCCCCAGGCGCAGGTGGCCCGGCACCTGAGGGAGCTGGAGGCCCAGGTGGCCCTAAGATTGAGGAGGTCGACTAAGTTAGAGATTGGAGTGCTAAGGTACACCTGACCTGAGTATTTGAGAGTACAGCAAGTCAGCGCCGCAGCATGTTCGGGGCAAAGGGCTAGGTGTTTTGTTGTGAACACCGTCTTTTTTTTCTGCGCGTTCGCTGAAGCGCTGAACAGCATGCCGTCTTTGACACGAGAAGAATGCACTGCGGAATGCTCTTTCCTGGCTTATTTGATGTGTATATGGCTATGACAAATAAGCGCTCCTTTCTTGGACTCTGTTTATGCAATGGGTTGAATTTCATCATATTGCGTGTTATTATCCATGCATTCCTGCTCTGTTTTCAGCCTGTGAGCGTTAGTGCAACTTCACTCGGTATGGAAGGCTGGGGGTCAGGGTTGATTTACAGATTTCATTGCATTAGTTTCTCCTTCTGAAGGACTTCGCTTTTTGCAGGACTCCATTCTTTTGATTGATTGATGGCTGGCTGTCCCCAAGGACCTCGCTTGGTCCACGTCACGATGTAACCAATCAAACCACTATAGTCTCTGTACAAGCTATGATATACTCAATTAGACCTGTCTCCTCGTTAGTTTGTTGTAAGGGTTATAAGGATAGCTTACAGCGATTGGCTGGTGAAACAAAATCAACCACTGTCGTCGAAAATTGAAACTAGATCAGACACAAACTTGAGGAGTCTGTATTAATCTTGATTCAGGATTGCATTGATCTCGAAATCTGTGATACTGTGATGACAAGCCAAAAAAAGAAAAAATTCAGAGCTCGAAGGAGCAAACGCATGCAGAGTCCTAAGGTAAGGTAAGGTTACATCACTATATATGCCTCGAAGGGCATCTCAGCGGAAGTTTGGAAAAAGCCTGAAACTACACCTGGCTAAACAAAAGACACAGAAGCTAGAGGAAACATGAAACTGATGTATGTAGAAGAGAAAAGCGTATAGAGAAAGAGAACGTGTGTTTTGAAAAAGCGCGAAGAGAAATCATCAAGGAGAAACGAGAGAAAAGCTGTTGATATGTCTCAGGATGTGTGTATAAGAAGCCTCAGTTAGTAACAGGTTACAAGAGGCTGAGAGAGCCTCACAAAACCAGGAGTGCCAAGAGAACAAGTGCAGCGGAGCAGAAGAGAGAACAAAGGACGCATGCAGCCCCCAAAAACAGCTC
>Ga0307968_1004528_pt1 | contig 11298 bp, 9 predicted proteins | sample OrgLakmetagen650_FD_201834 | JGI IMG/M metagenome (GOLD analysis project Ga0307968, IMG submission 201834) | Saline water microbial communities from Organic Lake, Antarctica - #650 | ecosystem: Environmental > Aquatic > Non-marine Saline and Alkaline > Saline | place: Antarctica: Organic Lake... | reverse complement strand
GGCGTCGTTGGCGGCTTGTCTGGGTCGGGACGTGGTGGCAAACCTCCACCGAAGCGGACCGCGTGATAGCCAGTCGTGCTGTGCCCTTCGATTAGCTCAACATGAGCCTTTGAGGTAAAGATGCTGAAGTCAAAAGCGTCAAAGTGAGCTTGGAGAGCGCCGGTAAGAGGAATCTCTTCGGTCGAGGTAATCCCCTTCTCGCAGTGCTTTTCCCAGTTTTCGCGCGTCTTGGCTTTGAGCGTATTAGGCTTGTTGAGCAGTTGTTCGAGCGACGTGCCGATACCTTGAGAGGCAACGGAAAAGTGCTGCCTCGGCGGAAGGTACTCTTTTTTGAAGGAGTAGTAGATGATCTTCCCTAATTCGACCCAGATATCGCTCGGTCGTAGGGGATGATCATAGCGCTTACATTGATAGTTATCCCAAACGTCCTGAAATCCACTCTCGGAAGTGAACCCGGCGATATCTACACCCAAATCGCCCGATCCACCGAAACGCCTGGCTGCGTTCTCATCTTGTGTGCTGCGGCCGCTCGAATGGGCGGGATTGCTGATCGAGACCCACGACGACGGCGCCGGAAAGCAGGTGTGTCATGTGTTCAAGACCCCGCTCTGGCGCAGCGCGCTCAAGCTTGACACCGACAACATGCTGCGACCGATTTCCGTTCAGTGAGAGCGTTGTTCACGGTTCCCACAACGCGCTACTGCTTGCGGCCCCGGACGTTTGACCACTTCGCGGCGAATGGCCGCCCCCACGCTCATCCGGGGTACGCTGTTCTTTATCGTGTTTCGCATGGGTTCGGGGGAGTTCGACGCAAACGGCTCGGACTTGTGTGTCTGGTCTGAATTGGTGCTTCCACACCCGATCACGCACTACACTTGGCTTCGTTGTCCATGAATAAGTCGCGTCGAAATCGGAAAATGCCGCTGCCGCGAAAGGAACATACTATCTGTTCACGCCCGGGATGGAGGTCTTCTGCTCAATGACATGCAGGATCTGTGCAACGACCCCCGTGAGCACGACGTAAACGATCGCCAATAGCAGGAAGACCTCGAAGAAATGAAAGGTCTTGTAGCCGATTTGCTCGGCTCGCGAGGTCATTTCGCTGACTCCTATGGCATAAGCAATGGAGGTGTATTTCAGCTCCAGAATGGCCTCATTCGACCATTGCGGGATCACGCGCCGCAATGCCTGGGGCAGCAACACGTTGCGAAGAGCCTGCATCCGGGTCATGCCGATAGCCCGCGCAGCCGCCATCTGCCCCTGCGGTATCGAGCGCACGGCTCCGCGAAAATACTCGGCCTGGTACGCAGCCGAGTTCAGGCCGATAGCTATGACCGCCGCGGTGAACGGATCGAAGACGATGCCGATTTCGGGCAGGCCGAGATAGATAAAGAACATCTGCACAAGCATCGGCGTGCCACGGAAAACCTCGATATAGGTTGTGGATAAGGCATAGGTAATACGCCCGCCATAAAGCCGCCCCGTCGCCAGCAGCAAGCCCAGCCCGGCACCGATGATGATGGCCAGAACCCACATGCCCAATGTCACCGGCAGGGCAGCGAGGATCGTCGGCAGATGCTCGCGGGCAAAGGCAAGAAATTCCATCACGAGACCTGACCCTCTGCCGCGATCAACTGCAGGAACTCGCGGGTGCGCACCTCGCGGGGGGCGCTGACGATGTCAGCGGGCGGGCCTTCCTCGACCACGTAACCGCCTTCCATGAAGACGATAGCATCGGCAGCGCGCCGGGCAAAGCCGATCTCGTGGCTGACCACCAGCATCGTGACACCCTCCGAGGCCAGGTTCTGCATCACCGAGACGACCTCGCCCGTAAGTTCCGGGTCAAGCGCCGAAGTCGGTTCATCAAACAGGATCACTTCGGGTTTCATCGCCAATGCCCGTGCAATCGAAACCCGCTGTTGCTGCCCGCCGGAAAGCTGTGCAGGGTAGGACTCCACATGGTCCTGCATGCCGACGCGGCGCAGCTCCTGCATGGCGCGCTCGCGCGCCTGCGCGCGCTTCAGCCCCTTGAGCCGCATCGGCCCCATCGCCACGTTGTCGAGCGCGTTGAGATGCAGGAACAGGTTGAAGTCCTGAAACACGAAAGCGATCTTCTGCCGCATCTCGTTGATGTTGCGCTCCTCGATCAGCGTGCCGTCAAGATATACCTCGCCAGAACTTGGCGCGGTCAGCCGGTTGATACATCGCAGCAAGGTGGATTTGCCGGTGCCCGACGGCCCCATGATCACCTTTGTCTCGCTGCGTTCCAGCGTGAGAGAGACCCCCTTGAGGACCTCCACGTCCTTGTATGCCTTGTGGATATCCCTGACATCAAGCAGCATCAGTCGCCCTCCCCGCGCTCGAGTCCGGGGATCTCCAGCGCCCTCTCGGCGCGATAGATAACCCGGTTTCCAAGCCAGTTGACGACAAAATAAAGTAGCGCGACGACCGCAAAGACGATCAAGATATTCCCCTGCGTGCTCGAAATGATGTATTTGCCTTGGCGCGTCAGTTCGACCACGCCGATCACATAGGCCAGTGATGTCGCCTTGAGCTCGCTGGAGAATTCGTTGGACCACGGCCCCGGCACCTGCCGCAATGCCTGTGGCAGAACAACGTGGCACACCGCCTGCACACCTGACATGCCGATGGCGCGCGCCGCGGCCACCTGGCCCGTGGGAACCGCTTGGATCACGCCTCGGAAAATCTGCGACTGATAGGCGGTGGAGCGCAGCCCAAGCGCCAGCACGGCTGCCGGGAATGGATCGATAGGAAACCAATTGCCCACCCCGTAAAAGCACATGAGGATCAGCACCAGTTCGGGAATGCCGCGGAAAACGCGCTCGAAGGCAATGCCGCTCCAGCGTAGCGACCAGTGCCCATAAACCTCGGCCAGCGCCAGCAGCAGTCCAAAGACAAAGCCGATGACCAGCACGCAGGCCAGAAGTTGAATCGCCACCCAAAGCCCGCCAAGCAGATAGGGAATGTGGTTGATGATGATTTCAAAGATCATGTGTCCAGCCACCCAATCTGTATCGCCGGGCCGCAAATCCACGCGGCCCGGTCGCTTTCACCTCAAGGGGTAATCAGTCGGAATATCCTGGGATCGGCTCTTCATAGGAATCGACGAAATCCGGCATGGCAGTCGGAATCTGCCGGATGGATGCCTGCGGCGAATACGTATGCACGATCTCTTCCCACGCGCCGCTTTCGTAAATATTGACGATTCCGCGGTTGAGGCTGGCAAGAAGCTCCCTGGGATCGCCCTTCTGGACGGCAAGCGCCTGTGGCTGGTTCTGCTGGATCGTGCCGACGATGCGAACCGGGCGGCCGTTCGAGATGAATTCCTCCGCCGTGTCGGTCGAGGTCACGACCGCATCGGTGCGCCCCGTCAGCATGTCTTCCACCGCAACGACATAGTCCTCATAGCCGCGCAATGTCACGTCCACGCCCTCACGGTTGACGAGGTTCTCTTCAATCCAGGCATATTGAGTCGCCCCGCCCTGCGCGCCGATGGTCGCTCCACAGCACAGCACGTCGATCATGTTCTTGCCTGAATCGGCGGCAACAAGGATTTCGTCGTCGTTCTCCCACCACGGGATCGAGAAATCCAGAACCTCGGCGCGCTCGGGCGTGACGTTGAGACCGGTCACCAGGAGGTCAATACGACCCTGGGCAAGCGCCGGGATCAGTGAGGGCCAAGGCATGTCACGAAACTCGACATCGAGGTTCTGATCCTCGGCGATCGCACGCATGGCGTCGATCGCAATGCCTTTGAACTCACCTTCTTCCACGTATGCCCAAGGTGGGAACGACGCCTCGACCCCGGCTACGTACGTCTCTTGTGCGCTGGCAGATCCGATCGAAGCATGGCCTGCCACGAGGGCTATGGCGAGATGGCGAAATGTCATGATTTCCTCCATTTTTCCTTTTGATTTAACACGTAAATTGGAACACAGACCCTTCCGATCTTCAAGCGAAAGGTAAATTTTTGTTTCCAGGTAAACAGTACACAGCTTCCTGAATCCGGCCAAAAGCACTTGAACCGCGGGAAGCTTACGGGTCTTAAACCCCCGGCCGATCACTACGAATGCCCCCATCCGGCCCAGACCGGCCATTAACTCGCTGGCACAATGCTGCAGCGCAGCCCGGCAAAGCGGGCATTATTAGATCATGCGGTATCGCCGTTGACAAAAAGTTAGTTGGCGGACACAACCTTCGGCTGAACAGAATTCGTAACAAAATTCGTAAAGGACCGGTTGTCCATCGAGATGCCGAAAATTCGCATTAAAATGAGTGGCCGCTTCGGGACGTCTGGGATCACTTCGAATGTCCAAAACTATGCTGTGCCTGAGCGGTCCGATGCGGTTTTCAGAATCGGTCGCCAGACAGGTCTTCGATCTCTTTTTCAGAAATAGTTCGCTCGTTCACCGGACGAAAAGGCTCGTAGTCTTTGACGTTCCACAGGTTCTGGCCATGGGCATTGCGGATAAGCAGCCTTTCTATACTTAGTGATTCGCTCTTCGTAAGTCCTTCCAGGACGACCTTGACCGTCATCTCACCACGGGTAAAAAAATGCTCATTGATCTTCCGGTTGTGGGAAACACCGGAATTCACATGCTTCCAACGATCGCTCTTGCCTTCGCCAAAATACCTGACTGTGCCATCAGCGTCCTGAACCTCATAGACGATATGATCAGTTAGAGCGCGGTTGTTCACTACCAGCCTAAGTCGGTTTTTCCGACGATGCGCCTGAACTGTCGTCACCTTTCCCGATCGAAATGTTCGGCTGTGGGACGAAACCTCGTGCTTCTTGCGATCTGGCAGAAGCTGGATCAGTTTGTCGACCGGTCCGAACTTCACATGAACGGGACTGATATATTCCATGGGACCAGTATCAAAACCGGGGATGTGATAGTGGCAAAAGCCTTGTTTCAGGAACCGGCTCTCTACTCCTTCTTCCCACCCATCCAGCTCAGTACTGCCATATGCCTTGAATTCGTCGAGATTCATTGCAGGCATCGGGATAATCAGGAACCCGAAGGCATGAGTTTCTCTGTCCAGAAAGAGATAGGGGGATATCTCATCTGCCCAGATAAGATCCTCCGCACGGATCTTGTGCGCGTGTGGCAAAATCTGCGCATCGGCCTCAAGCAAAAAAGCTGCGTTCCAGCAGTCAGACTTGTCAAACATTACCGAATGGCGCGAACCCCAAGGCTGAATTTCACCGCGCGGAAGGCTGCCACTATTTTTTGCTTCGGTGAAGACTTTGAGGGACGCTTCCAGCAGGAAGCCGCTACCGCCCTCCGAGACGGCGTTTCCAGTTCCAAATTTAGATGCAATCGTCATCTCAACGAAATCGTCAGGCGATGGTTTGCTGTCGAAGTCGTCGAAAACTCCAGAAATGAAACCGTTCAGATTTTTGGTTGGCAAGACAGATAATGCGCGGGTCAACTCCCTGCGAAACTTCTGCTCTCTGCGCTTTTGCATCTGCTCTGAGACGAGAAGAGCCATTGTCTGGAGTCCTTTTTGTATCTTTGTATCAAGCCTGTCTGGGGCTGCGAACAGCTTGGCCAGATCGAGACTGGCCCGGCGACGCAGTACACGCCGACGCAGTGACCGCAACCCATACCTTTGGCATGACCGATCCACATTCCTGCCCGTTTGACCGCCATCACGGCCCTTACCGAACTTTAACCAAGACGTCGCGCGCTGCGCTGGAGCTTTCATAGCGCGAACCTTCCTCCTCGAAATTTTTTCAGGTTGGCTCCCGTGTGGTTTATGGGCATCTTAGACCGCATGGCGTTTGGGGTTTTCATTCACCGGACTGATTCAGTCTATGATGACGTCCCTTCGGAACGATATCAGTTTCCGAAACAATACCTATCTCGTGTGCAGCAGTGTGAAGGTGACTGGATCGTTTACCTCGAACCCAGCAAGGTTAAAAATACCAAGGGTTATTTTGCCGTAGCCAAAGTACAAGAGATTATTGCCGACCCCCGAAACGCTGACATGCACTTAGCCATCATCGAGCCCGGAACGTATCTCGACTTCGGTGATCCGGTACCATTTCGCGATGCTGACGATGTTGTTGAGCAGGGCCTTTTGAATGACGATGGAAAGATCTCTGGCCGTGCTCAGGCAGCTGTGCGGTCACTATCGCCGGAGGATTTTGCCCGGATTGTTGAACGTGGCCTCGGACAAAATGACGATATTCTGCCTCGAACTGATCAAAGCGTGCCGATCGGTGGCTTTCAAGAGGCACATGCACCCTTTCGACACCTGTCGGCACGCGAACGAATCAATCAGTTGACTAACCGCGCCGTTCGTGATCGGAACTTTCGAAAGAATGTGCTCAGTGCCTACGGTGAACGCTGCGCGATAACAGGCCTACGCCTAATAAACGGTGGTGGACGTGCAGAGGCCGAGGCTGCACACATCAAACCGGTGGAGCATGAAGGTCCAGATATTGTGAGTAACGGACTCGCGTTATCCGGAACCGCACATTGGATGTTTGACCGAGGATTGGTCGGGCTGTCTGACGATCTGAACATACTTGTCTCCAGACAGAGCAATGACCTCGATGCCGTAAAGGCTATGATCAATGCTTCAGGCAAGGTCTTGGCTCCTGAACGTCCAGCCAACCGGCCCAGGCCCGAGTTTCTAACTTGGCACCGAGAAAATTGTTTCAAGCATTAGCGGCCCACAAGAGACATTCGCCGGTTCGCACCGCGCCGCAGTGCAGCTGACGCATTCCTGCCGTTCGCGGCGGGTGCAGCGCGGGCCGACGTGAGAGGCGGTGATGCGCAGGAATCCTGCCATTCCCCGATGGGACAAGACGCTGCGCCGCGGCCCGTCGAAGGAGACATTCGCCACTCGCGCGCAATTCAGGCCCCGTCGAATTCCCACGGGCAACGAACGAAGCCGACTTTCGGACACCACTTGCCGATGTTAGCTTTTGCTGAGAACGGTGGCACGCTATGGCATTTGACGCGGTAGGCAGCTCGAATAAGTGGGAGGTATTGTTGATTGAAGTAGTCGACACTTGTCTAATGGATCGGCCAATCACCGGTGATCCAAGAGGAACGCTGTTGTGGGCGGATCGATGGGCGGCGTCTCTTTCCCATGATCCGGAAGCGGTTCTGGAGCTCGTCGACACGCTGTCCAAAGATGACACAGAGCGCACCGATGACTGTCTTGCCCTCATGTCGCGCATCCTGGACGAGGCGCGAATGAACCATGAAAACGAGGAGCCGGGGGCGAACGACTTTTTTCAAGTCCTCGCGGCAGGGCTGACAGAACAGACTGAGGCAGGTGAGCTTGACGCCGAGACCTGCTTCGGGCTTTGCCAGGCTTACCTCCGCGCCGGTCTCACTCCCCCCGACCAACTGCGCGCGGCACCCGACGCCTTTGAGGCCTTTTCGGGAGACGAGATACCTGAGCTTCCGGATGTCGCGGGGCTCGCGGAAGTGCTTGTTCCGGACGGGTCCACGCCTTTTGAGACATATACCGGGCTTCGCGAAGTTGTGGGCGCAATGCCGGCTCAGGTGACAAACGCATTTCTGACGCAGGCGATCGGGCAAGGCGATCCGCGCATGATTGCCGTGGGGCGGTACTTTCTGCTCGATCCGGTTGCAGAGATGCGCGATGCGGCCATCGCCGGATTCGGGCTACTCGCGGAAAGCGCGCAGGTGGATGCTGCCCTGCTGTCCGACCTCATCCTGATCCGCAACTGGCTGCCAAACGGCAAAGCGCTCGATACACTGATCAAGACTGCGCTGCGGCGGGAGCCGTCAGGTGGAACTGTTCCGCAACCCTGGCAGCTTCATCGGGTGATGACGTCGCTTCCCGACGGCACCGGCTCGCAAAGCATTATCGGCGTCTGTAGCCGTGGAAGTACGCGCGCGGTGGCCGCGGCAATGATCAAGGAAGGGCACGGGATGAAGGACGCTTATGTCATTCCTTGTTCCAGCAGAAGCGATCAGAGAACCATCGTTGAGCAAATTGAACAGGCGATGACGATGCATGACGTGTCTCCTTCCTACCTCGCCCCCGCCATTGGTTTCGCTCTTGGCGACGGGTTGGCGCGCGGTGCGGTGACGACGCCGGGCTTCCTGGATGTCGCGCCGATGTTCGGCGTTGGCGATGTCACGCCACAAACCGGGGGGCATGCGGCACTTCTCGCGGTTGTTGATCCGGAAGGAGAGCTTGCGGCTCTGTCAGACAACCGCCGCGGCCGGTTGGTCGGCAAGAGCCGGGACTGGTTCTCAGAGCATGACATCTCCAGCAGCTGGTTCGTCTCTGACGCCACTTTGATGGCAGCGCTTGAAGAGGCGTCAACCGCCGCCAGCGCAAAAAAGATCGTCGCGGGGCATCTTGAGGAAAGGCGTGATCGCTGGGCAAAATTCTTTGCCCGATCAGCGCTGATCCTGCGCCACGACCGCAGCGCCCCGCCTGACGCATGGATGAGCTTTGCCGTTGTCGCCCAGGCGCTGGAGGCTGGACGGGACATCAAGAAAATACCCGTCTTTGAGGATATCCTCGGGCAAACGTTGGAGGTGGCAGCGGCGCGCGCGATGGAAGATCTCGACGATGAACTGGAGTGGGACACCGAAGATTTCGAGCCACCTGAAATTGAGGCTGAGCGACAGGGCGAGTTGGCCAAGATGCTCAAAGGCAGCCCGCTCAAATCGGATCAGATCGATGGCTACCTGACCGCCGTGCTGATCGCGCCGGAATTGGCATCACCAAATGAATGGCTGACCCCGCTAATGGAGGGGGTCGAGGTGAAGGGCCACGGTTCCATTCAACGGATCCTTGACATCCTTATGTTGCGTTATGGCGCGCTGAACGAGGCTGTGATCCTCGGCGAGATCGGCCGAGAGGTCCGGGACCTGCCCCCGAAGCGCTTCCAAGCCTGGACCAAGGGCTTCGCCCAGGCGGTTGATGGCATCAAGGGCGCCTGGCCAACACGCGCACTGAACCGCGATGACAAACAGGTTCTCAATCTGATCCGAAGCGCCGCCAATGAGGATCTAACACCAACCTTGAAACCGCTCCTGCCCACCTGGCTCCAGATGACTGCCGTCAAATGGCGGGAAGATTTCTAACTCTTAAGCTGGTTTGGCTGGCAACGGCCCAAACTGCACCTTGAATCCGCCTTCAAGATGCTGCTCCAGCCTGCTTTGCCGCCATTCGCTTGCGAGCGCGGTATCTGGCGCCCGATGAACTCACAGATCGTGAAAAGGTTGCCAGAGGACATGTCGTTTCCTCTATTCAGCGTGACCTGCCCCCTGCGGGCTTATCCTTCATGACGAGAAGCTTCAGGTTGGTGCTATGCCTATCTGCACGCAGACAAAAAGCCGGTCGGTCCCTCTATTCGGGGAAGGTATGACTTCCGGGAAAAGCCTGCTACTTCGCGAGGTCATGTAGGGGCGAAGCCGTTCAGTTGTCCCTGAAAACCACAAGGAGGCTACCATCCGCTTTTCGGTCACCATCGCCCTCATTCTCGTGCTGTCGGCCGTGGGGCTGACCTACGAGATCGCCGCGGGCCGCGTGCTCGCGCCCTTCTTCGGCACGTCGCTGCTGACCTGGACGACCGTGATCGCGACGGTTCTGGGCGGGTTTTCCCTGGGCAGCGCCATCGGGGGAATCGTAGCGGAACGGCCGCGCGCCGTCGCCCTGCGCACTGTCCGCAGCGCGCTCGTCGCAACGGCGGTCCTGATGGCCGTGTCGCCGACGCTGCTCGGCCTCGTGCATGCCTGGGGCGCGCGCGGCACGGGTGGCATGATGCTCAGCGTGATCCTCGTGTTCTTCCCGGCGTCTGTTTGCGTAACCCTGCCTTCGCCCCTGCTTGCGAAACTCGCGATCGAGGCGCGGCCGGGCCGCGAGGGATCGTCGCTGGGGTTCGTGCTGGCCGCGGGGTCGGTCGGGGCGATCTTCGGCGCCATCCTCGCCGGGTTCGTGACCTTGCCCCTGATCGGCTCGACGGCGACCTTTGCGGCCTGTGGGGCCGTGGCGCTGCTCTGCCTGCCCCTGATACGCGGCGGCCATAAGGGGAACCCCGGCGTGATCATCGCGGCCGCGGGGTTCGTCGGCTTTGCAGGCCTCGCCGGATCCCCGGCCTGCCAGTACGAATCCGGTCTGTCCTGCTTGCATGTCGTCCAGCGGGGCCCGGAGGTGCGCCTCGTCTCGGACGGCACGGTGCAAGCCGCCGAGCGGGTCACGTCGGCCGAGGCCGACAATGGCACGGTCGAACTGGTTCTGAGCTATACCGAGTGGCTCTGGGCGCGCATGGATCGCGATCTGGGGTTGGAGGCATCGGTTCTGTTCGTCGGCGGCGGCGGGTACACGCTGCCGACAAAGCTGCTCGCATCGCGGCCGGAGGCCAAGGCGGTGGCTGTCGAGATCGACCCACTGGTGACGCAGGTGGTGCGCGTGCACATGCCGGGCGCCGCGGACATGATCGCGCAGACCGGCTATGACGTCTCCGAAGATGACCGCGCCGACGGTCGGCTCGGCATCGTACACGCCGACGGGCGTGTATTCCTGAACGAAACCGATCAACGCTTCGACGCCGCCGTGATGGACGCGTTCTCCTCCGGCTCGGTCCCGGCGCATCTGGTCACGCGCGAGACCTTCGCCCGCCTGAGGGAGATCGTCGATGGCCCGGTCTATGTGAACCTTCTGGATGCCCCCGATGGCCGCCTCGCGCGCGGCGTCCATGCGATCCTGCGCGAGCTTTATCCGAACGTCGGGGCCGTTCAGGGCCAGATGAACGCGCAGGGCCAAGCCAATATCCTCCTCGCGGCATCCTTTCGGCCGCTCGAGCGTCTGGACAGTTTGCCAGACGGCTACGGCCCCACAGAAATCTCCGACGCGCGCGCCTTCACCGATGATCGCGGCTGGATCGGGCATCGGTAAATCTGACGCGCTGCCCGGTGCTTTCGGCCCATTCCGGTCATTCGCTGTTCTCGTCGACGCTGCGGTGCGGCTTCACCGAACCGGCCATTCGCACCGGTGTGCAGCATATCCCTGGGGGTGAAGGTGGCAGCGCGGACCTTTCGTCCCTTCGCTGCGGGCGCATCATCCCCCGCTCTGCTGACGCGACATCCGGAAGAGAGGGCGGATTCCGGTCATTCGCTGCGATGGCAAGGTGAACGTGTGGAGAATCTGGGAGCCGACATTCAGATAGGCCCCAACCCGCCAAGAGCGCTGCACTGCCGCATGACTGCAAGGAGCCCAATCCACCCGAACTTACCGCTGCAAGCTCGCACCCTCTGTGTGATCCATGAAAAA
>Ga0307968_1004525_pt1:0-10000 | contig 11305 bp, 9 predicted proteins | sample OrgLakmetagen650_FD_201834 | JGI IMG/M metagenome (GOLD analysis project Ga0307968, IMG submission 201834) | Saline water microbial communities from Organic Lake, Antarctica - #650 | ecosystem: Environmental > Aquatic > Non-marine Saline and Alkaline > Saline | place: Antarctica: Organic... | reverse complement strand
GCTCTTGCAAAGGCAAACTCTTGCTCATTGTTTTCTCTGCGTTTGCATTATAATTATCTCTTGGCCAAGAAGGCTAAAATAATAGATCAGACCACTCTGCGATGTTCCACAACAAGACATCCTCACAATCATTGCTTCCTCTGCTTTACCTTGAAGTACCTCTTCAGGCTCCGGAGGCAAGGATGACAGATCAGGCCACTCTGCAACATTCCACTTTTGCAAAGTGCCTGTCGGACTACCAGGCCTGCATGACAGAAGTAGGGTAGGGTTGTGAGTCGTGAGAATAAAAGTAGGCAATATTTTAGTGCTGTCCAAAAGCGTAGGCAGAAGGACACTGTGGCCCTGGTGGAAAGAGGAGATATCACGTCAAAAGATTCAGCTCAACGGCATGTTCACGTAAGTGCGTATGTAACAGAATCACGTGCTAGTCGTTAATTGAGGTGGAAGCATCATGTCACAACCAGGGGATATAATCATAAAAAGATAAAAAAAAGCAATCAGCGTGCATGATATACAGTTTTTATTGTAACGAGCCAAAGCCCCACCAAACCCTGCACCCTTTTGGTGAGTACTCTCTTTATTTTTAATTGTAGGAACCAGTCATTGAAACAATAAAGCTAATCCATCATCCACTTACCCCAATCTAATTTTATTGAAATCCTTCAACTTTGACAATGCTCCAGCAAGCGCGATCATTTCACTCCTGTCAGTCGCCAGTTTGTGTGATTGGTGCGTACAGAGAAAAAGGGAGTTAATGCGTGTGTATGTGTGTGCATGTGTGGGTGCATATGGGTGCATGTGTGAGATGTAAGGAGGTAGTTGAATGGATGGGTGTACATAAGTGTGTGCAGGTGGGGGTGGGTGGGGGCATGTCTTGGTGTGCAGGTTTGCGTGGCAAGCCCAACTATTCACTGCGATTCAAGGCAAAAAGGCACGCACAAGCACACATGCACTCCCTTTGTTTTAACGTTGTATGACCGTGGCACAGCAATGTTCATTAAAGTACCCATACCCACTTGAAACCATGCCCTTGCAACTCAAACCACCCCGGCGATGCGGTGTATGATATGCCATGATGTATAAGAATTTAGAGCGCTTGTGGGCGCACCCAAAACAATACCCGTCCTCACCAGGTGGAAGGAGCAGACACGTTTAAAGCCGCAAACCAATCCGTCCTGTAGAAGAGCAGCAGGTGGGATCGAGGAAAAGGAGGGCCTTGGGATTTGTGCCCTGCAAATAAAAGCAGACAGCGCAAAGGCAAAGCAAAGTGTGCTCAAAAGCATATAATCCTTCTGATTCTCTTTGCACAAGGCAAGCAGAGTTCAACTTTGCCTTTTAACACCTGCAAAGCTGAGTCAATTACGACCATGTCAGATCTAAGGTGTTCACTTGGTTGCAGTGTATAGCTGCTACTTTCCACCAGCACCAGGGGCATTCCAGGCTCGGAACCCTCTGCTTTCCCCTTCCTGAATCAAGCGTGCCTGTTATGGAAGTAGCCATTTTTTCACGGCTTCACTTCCCATTGTGGCTCTCCTCTTCAAATCTTTTAAGTCTCCTGTGTAAAGTCCTCTACGTACGTCCTTTCCCTTCATTAATTTGTGGGAAGTTCTCACTGGCTGCCCGTACGTTTTCCCCAGAGCTTGCAAAACTTGTAGGGTTGGCCAGAGCCATATATATATGTATACATTGTATAGACGGCATTTTTGCAGAGGGGGTCGACGGGGGCCCCAAATAGGGGTACTTTAAAATGTGAATTGAGTATGGGCGTCCAAGTTTGCAAATTCTAAGCTTAGGACCCAAAGGTAGGGTTAACTCATAACAGCTGAGCTGTAAAGTGGCAAACATGGGCGCACATGTCTAATTGCCCGCGGCGTGAACCCTACTTTTCACTGCCAACCCGCCAGATCTCACCACCTACTGTACCAATCTGGATCAATTTTTAATAAATTGTGTTGTTTGATCAATAAATATCATTGCAACAAAAATGAAGTGAAACGATTCAGTGATTGGTCAGATACTCCATTTTGGCCCATTTCTAGGGTTGGCCAGATCCGTATGTCAGGTTTTCAAATACAATATATACGTATGCCCCCTGCACCCTCGCTCTGTGGCATGCTCCTTTGCTGACCTTGAAGGGTTCACTATTCCCAGCAGCTTTCCACAACCCCCCCCCCCCCTTCATGCACTTCAGCCTGCATACCATCCCCTCCACCCCATCTGTAACTTCTTTGACAATCACTGGCTCCAGCCAACTCCAAAACGGTTGTGGCTTAGAATTGCCCAAAAAAGTACGGCGAGAATACGGCGTATATACGGAAATACGCCATATATTGCCGTATATACGCCGTATAAATATGTATATACGGAAATACGGGATTTGGATACTGCGGGGGGAGGCTGGAAAATACGGCATATATACCATACCGTATAATACGTATAATTATACGAATACGGATCTGGCCAACCCTCCCATTTCCCTTTAAAAAATCAACAAAAAGGGTGCCTAAAAGGTGGAAAACCAACCTTCACCAAATCTGCTTTTCAAAACCCAGGATGATTTGGTATCATAAAGGAAATCCTCCTGTCTTGTTTTGGGATGAAAACAGGTCCTGCTTGGGACGTGGTGGCCTGTTATGTGGAAACTCAGAGCCAAACTTTGAATTGGATTTCTGTCCAGACCACTGGGGTTTGGCCACAAACTTCATGAACCATCTAGTTATATTATTCAAACATAATTTCTATCAATCAAGTCACATTTCAAAACATTTGCTCCGTTGACCCCCTCTGGCGTTTTCGGCATGGAAATCACTAAATATACGGTCATATACGGTGCATTCATACGGTTCTGGCCAACCATACAAACTTGAGTTCACGGCTTACGTAACATACAACCATTGTGTTTTGGGGCTCTTACCTTGGCCTTGAGCAGCAGTCACGGCTAACTTGTTCTCCCACTGAGCATCCCCCTGTCTAGGCGAATTCAGAAAAGATGGTCCTCCATCTTGGATGCGTGCTGAAGCAACGAGGGTGCTTAGATTGCTATTGCCACGTCTGCCTTGAGTGGAAAGTAGCTGTCGACCCTTGCTGCTGCTATCTCCATTGCCGCCAGTGCTGATACTGCTGCTGGCGCTGCTAAAATTGGAGTCTTGCTGGCCCAGAACTTTGCATGCATCACCAAGAACAGTCCTACGGGATTGTGAGTCAGCAACCTGATTCCTTTTTCCTATAGGAGATGGTGTCAGCCATAGAGTGGGCTGCAATGAGCCTGCATTGCCATTCCCCATGCCAAACTGGTCCCCTGAATAAAAGGTCTGCAGTGAGCATGAAAAATGGAGGGGTGGTGGGTTGCAACTGTCACCTGTCAAGTAAACCTCTCAGTTTTAGCAGGTTTCCGGGGAGACACCCGTAGGGCTTGTCTGCACATTTACGTATTCGCTCCGTAAACATAGAACTCAACTTTAAGTGGCACGAAGCACAGCTAATGGATTACATCTCCTCCTAATACCAAGTGGCACGAAGCACAGCCAAAGTGGCCGAAGTGGCCTAATAATAACAAGTGGCACGAAGCACAGCCAATGGATTACATCTCCTCCTTTTACCAAAGCAAGATTTATTTATGATAAAGGATGCCTTGAATCCATTCAAGTAGAAGAGGGAACCAGTATTTTGGCGATCTACCTCTAGGGCAGTGCGCAACAAGCTGTTCGTCCATGTCAAATCTAGCATGAGATGCGGCGTGACCGTTCCCTGTAAAATAAGGGCAATGAAGCTTTTGAAGGGTAGTAGGCATATTCATAGGAAACAAATAACAAGTGTTTTATATTAAGCCACAACGGTAGCATAGCCAGGTTGACACAATGCGAGCAATTAGTACACTGTAAAAGAGCAAAGGGAATACCCTTCTTTTAGGTGAAAGCAGTCCGGCCCCATCCACGCAACAAGATAAACCTTTGCACATCAAAACATCACTGACCATGGATAGCTGGCTGATCTCATCTAGCGCTTCCTCAGACTGAAGCAGCTCATTCCCAAGCTGAGTGATGCGCTGAGGCATGGTCTCAGCAGAGAGCAGGCATTGGTCATGGGGAGGTGAAGCAACACTAGAGGTACCGTTCGGAAAGCAAGCATACATAGCGTCTTGGAACGCTTCACTGCGCGGTGTAAGTAGGGACAGCAGTTGTTGCTTAGAGATTGTCAGCCGAGTAATGTTGCATTTGCATGGTTTGCAGCATGCTTGATCAACTTGCATGGGAGTGGGACGCACGGACCTGTGGAAATATGAACGTATAGTGGACGCAAAGGCAGGTGAATCCTCCTGAATGTCTGTAATGAGCCTAGCCCCCCTGGCTAAAGCAAGGAGCAACACCACCAAGACAAGCATCTTGTGTCAAGAGCTGCCAAAGGTGAATGCGCGACGAATTACGACTACTTACGCCCCCCCCCTGAAGAATCTGGAAACGTGAAAAGCAGCTTTTAATGATTTAAATATACAGGCCCATTCCTCTTACTGCACGCCGTTAGTTATAATTGGTACGGTTAAAAATTGTTACAAAACCCAAGTTTCTTGGGAAACATTTGCAAATTGTTTCTGAACCTGTTCCGAATTGGTCTGAATCGTGGATGTTAACTGACCTGTCGGTTGACCAGTGACCGGTCAAACATCATAAAGGGCATGGGGACATGGGTAGCCCCTCCCTCTACACCGCCAAGAATTCTTCGAATGGGTGGCGGCACCATCTGTGACTCCGGCAAGGCATTCAAGGGAACTTTAGACGGTGGAGTCACACTCTAGACACTCTAGACGGTGGACTCAGCTGTCAAGGCATTCAAGGGAACTGGCTCAGCAAAGTGACCCACCATTCTCCTGTAAAAGCTGGCAAGCCTTAAGAATTATTTAATCTGTGTTTGGCACTGAGCAGGTGTGCCAGTGGGGTCTGGCCACTCCAGCATTTGGCTTTTGTTTTGGAGGGGTCCATGTATGGTGATCACTAATGACATGACCTAGAAAGCTAATGATGGAGGTCATTGCAAAAGCACATTTGGAGCATTTGATGAACGGCTTGTGCTGCCGGAGAAACGTGAGTATATATGGTGAGCAGATAGATGTGTGAGGTGCTCTTCAGGGCTCCAGTACATCATCCAGGTACACGAGCATAAAGCGGTTTATGTGTTTCCTAAAAACACCATTCATGAGCCGCTGGAAGGTGGCTGGTGCATTGCACAGCCCAAAAGGTAAAACTCTTGTCAGATCAAATCACCGTCTGCAAAGTATAAGACTCAGCACATCTACTAATAGCTGGAGCTGGGTCTTGAATATCAAAGAATTAAAAAACTTGCTTTTAAACTTCATGTCTATTCTGTCAATTACGCTGCCAAACTTATTCATAATAGACGTGCCCTTTCCAGCACTATTATCAAATATCATCAGGAGCCGGTTTCGGGTCGAGCATGCAACCCTCCTGATCCCCATCTTAATTCTTGTTCTTTGGTGGAAGATTTTTACGGTACCTGGTACCAAAGTGGCTCCTTTTCCTTGAATAATGTGGGAAGTGGCTTTTTACTGAATGCGTAGTTTTTTCTTTTTAACGCAGATAGTGTAAACATCACCGGCATGGATTAGGAAAGGATGTTTTGTGTTCTGCACCACCCAATGGATGCAGAGACACACAACACCCCACCTGGAGAAAAAAATAAGAAAGGCTTTCCAGTGGGGATCAGGGGGTTGATTGGGAGGCAGAAGCCTGCACACCACCAGGAGTATTGCTCGGATATTTGTGGGGGTTGTGATCAATGTCTCGTCTCATGTGTTTGCATAATGTTGCGGATTCTGATTGCATGTAGGCTTAATTTTGTCATGAGTGCTGTGGCATGTAGACCAGTCCGAGGCTGTGGAGCAGGTTCCTTGTGTGGATGCTGTAATGGTGACTGTTGCTCCTAGCAAGATGGTATGGAGGGTTTTGCGGTGTCCGAGCAAGCAAGACATTACCATCTTATGTTGTTCTCGTGCCTTTTTTGCTTGTTGAGTAAGGGAGGTGTCTACACAGTACTTAATTTTGATCAATTGTATATCACGTTTGTTTGGTCATATGTCTCTTGGTTTCATAGCCAGGGTATGGTTTGGCAGCACCCTCTACTAAATTATTACGGGCAGCTCTTCTTGCATTATTGGCAGACCTAGTTTGATACGTGTTTGTTGGGTTTTGTTTGGGGTGTGGTTGCTGGGTCGGTAACTGTGATTGCATCTGGCTTGCTAGATTTCCACCGCTGTTGTGCATTGATACTGAAAGGTAAGAGCCACGTTGGGGTCATTAAGAAAAGATAAGAAACTACTCTGCTGGTAGTGATGACACAGCCAGCATGATTAAGGGAGGGAGTGGTGTAAGTGCGGGCACCAGACAACCCCCCACCGCGCAAACACACAAAAGAGAAAAATTTGTGTGGGTCAGGGGTGCACGGCGGGGCACCTAGACCCACCATGACTGTTGTTGCTTAGGTTGTAATGCAGTGCATATCGTGTTTTTATAAGTGTAGATGCATGTCTGATGTATGGAGTATTCATTCAGGTTTGTATGTCAGCGTTTTAATCTTATGGCAATCCAGATGGAGGTCTGCCAGAGGGTTGTCTGTATGGTCTATATGAATTGTCCCCATTACTCCAACGAGGATCACATGGATCTTGACTTCCCTATATCTCTGTCTATGTAAGTTGGAGATAAGCATGCTGTGCTGTGCTTTCGCCTTTTGGAAATGAGGATCAGGCCTTGTGTCGTCTTCACATAATTTAAACCCAATCAGGTGAGCCTCCCACTGGTTTGGATTCAGTTTCTTGTATTTAGCAAGCTGCTGAAGGTTTGGGTTGCGGGTGGTCACGCGAGGGGAGCACACAGTGCTAGGTAAAAATAGGATGGCGTCAGGATGAGAAGAGGCTCTCAAAGCACGTGTTGTTAGGTTTGGTAGCAACCAGTAGGGCAGTGTTTTGTTGGCAGTGTTTCTCAGATCTAGGCCTTGTTCTACTAGATTATCTGCACTGCCTATGTCAGTGTAGGCAATTTGGTTGGCACTGCATGGTCCCTTTTGTGGGGCTTGGACTATCAGTGCACTTGCCATATTATGACGTATTATAATCATGTTGGTCATCTTGGTGTGTTGGTCATCAGAGAGTATGTGAAGCGTACTGTTAGTGCAGTTGCAGATGGGGCAGTTTGCATATCGGAAGGCGTGCTTTTGATTAAAGATTGTACCATGCGATACCTCAAAAAATTTCGCTTTTTGTAGAACTTGAGGTTACTAATGTTCCAGAAAGCGTTTGTAGCTGGCTTATTGACCAGCGGTCTGAGATCCTTCCAGTAATAAGTGTAATACCCTGAGTCTGTTTTGGCAGTCAACAGTCTGTGTGATTTGCACATTTCTGTTTTCAGCTTGGCCTTTATATCAGAGAGTGCACTAAGCCTAGGTGTACTTGCCCCTCTTCTTCCGCTGTGTTCCTCATTGGTGTTTTTAGCCGTAAGCCAGTAGAGGTGTGTGTGTGTGCATTACCGTCTGGAGCTGGAGGCTGAAAGTGCACGTCATGACCACAGTCGTGTAAGGCAGAGTGGCAATTACGTCTGTGCATTCATTTCCAGCAACGCCGCTATGGGCTTTCACTTTATAAAAGCATATAGGTTATGGTGAAGCATGAATCATGAATCATGGATACAATTTGTCTAGCATATTTGAATGTATATGGGCTCGTTGCATTTCAGGGAAGAGTATTTGTTTTCTAATTTGGCTGAGGGAGCATGCACTGTCTGTAGCAATCTTTTTACACCTGTAGGTAGTGCTGCTGCAATCCCTGTGAGCTCTGCTTTATTTATGGTGTTAGGTGTTAGTCATTCCCACGCCTCCTGAGTTCACATAGCATTCAGCTTTGGTTTGAGGGCAGTGTACCCCTGCGCCTATATAGTTTTCGGTCTCACCTATGCAACTTCTGTCAGTGTAGGCCCATAGCCTCCAGTTGTGGCACTTCTGAGGTCAAACTGCTTGTCGTCTCATGGTTGGAGGTGGACGTTAGCGTTTAGGCCTCTTTCCTGGCCAGTGACTTCCTCTCTTTTTGACTTAAAGTATTGGGGTTAAACAGGGTTGGTGGTGTGATCCATGTACTCTCTTGCGAGATCTTGATTTTTTCCCAAATTGCTTCTGGATTTCCTTTGCAGTTTTTGCAGCTAATCCGGCAAGCTTTTGGTTACATAATGTTTTGCTTCTTTATTCCAGACAGCAACAATATCCATGCTCCAGGTGTGGTTGTAGAGTTTACGCTGTACACCCTTCCACGAGGTCGGCCTTGTATATGTGAGTTTTGTCTTGGGGATGAAGCCAAGCGTGGTGCAGTATTGGGTTTACAGCAAATGACGTGCATGTGTGCTTTTACATCATCATTAAGATCTGAGAAAATGGAGAACCTGGTTGGCAGGTGCTAAGAGTATCTGGTGGTACTCTGTATCTGGTAGTAGGCAAGCTGGGGGAGGGTCTTCCCCTCTTATTGGTCGGAAGGTGGATGAGTGGAGATGGGCGTCAGTGTTATGTGGGTATCATGGCCACTTTGATATTCCACAGAGCACTTTGCTATGGCATCTGTTAGGTGTCTAACGTTTGCGCATTGAGAAGAAACTGTGTTCAGTGAACATATGATCTCCAGTTCTTATAGTGCAGCAAAAGTAACATGCTACTTTATCACTCTTGCTTCTAATCTGTACTTCATCGTTCATTGGTCCTCACAACTTGCTCTTAAACTTATCAGGCCATTCCAGTCCAGCAAAGGGCGCAAGCCAACTCGACAATATCATCATTGCATGGAACCAGACCAAAATATGTGAGCCTGCTTCCATGCATTGCAAGTATTCATTTCTGCAGTTCATCCGCACATGCTGAATCATTGTAGAACCGACCAAATTCACTGGTAAAATACAATCTTGCTACCGTGTTGCTGCTCCGGCAGCCAGAAGCCCTTTGGGTGATCCACTTTCACCCAACCTGCACATGGAAAAGAAACAGGTCTACGAGTGAGGGTGGTTCCCTCTTGTCGTAATCTTTACGAGTACACAAAGTAGTGAGGCACGGCATTATCCTGCTTGCGCACTCCTCACCTGGGTGCTCTGGAACCCTCCACCCCTGCAAGTGTCACAATTATAAATAAGTATCAGGGTAAAGAGTTTTTGAGCAGTTGTTGGTGATCACCTTCACAAAGCTACTTGCCTGTAACACTGCTCCGTTTCGGGGCCAATCTGATGCTGAACTAGATGCGCCCATGCTCGGTTTTGTCCTCCCTAGTGCATGTGTGAGTGTGTGTGTGTGTGTGTGTGTGTGTGCGTGCCTGCGTGCGTGCGTGCGTGTGTGTGCGTGTGTGTATGTGTGTGTGTGTGTGTGTGTGTGTGTGTGTGTGTGTGTGTGTGTGAGTATGTGTGTGTGCGTGCGTGCGTGCGTACGTGCGTGTATATGAGAGTGGGCGAGGGGGTAGAAGGGGGTGTAAATGGGGAATGTAAACCCTAAACCGGGAAGCACTCACAAAACATTCCACTGCATCCGTTAGCCGATGCATCCAGCTTAAAAGATACCCTTTCTCCAAGGTTCTCCGTCGCAACCGGTGTCTCAACTGGCAACGACTTGCTCTCATTTGTTCCCATTTTAAAATTACACTAGATGAACCGCTATAATTTAATAATTAGTAGAATATTTAGGGTTTTGCAAAACTAAACATTTGCATGGTTTGCAAAACTCCTATAAACATTCGCATGGTTTGCAAAACTCCTATAAACATTCGCATGGTTTGCAAAACTCCTATAATTTCAATTTTATTTTATTTTCCTCTTAGGATGTGATGTGACGGAAGAAGCAGTATGGAGGTACACACACACACACACACACACACACACACACACACACGCACGCACGCACGCACGCACGCACGCACGCACGCACGCACGCACGCACGCACGCACGCACGCACGCACGCACGCACGCACGC
>Ga0307968_1004521_pt1 | contig 11308 bp, 14 predicted proteins | sample OrgLakmetagen650_FD_201834 | JGI IMG/M metagenome (GOLD analysis project Ga0307968, IMG submission 201834) | Saline water microbial communities from Organic Lake, Antarctica - #650 | ecosystem: Environmental > Aquatic > Non-marine Saline and Alkaline > Saline | place: Antarctica: Organic Lake... | reverse complement strand
AGAGCGGTGGCACACAGTCATTGCCAATGTGCACTAGCCTATAGCACAGACGGAAATCAAGTGTCGTTTGCATTGTAGCTGCTCGTGCACATTTGCATGAGAGCGGTGGCACAGTCATTGTCGCGCCAAGGTGGTGTGAAGGTATTAGGCATTAAGCAGCACAGCAGAAAACGCTCGCTCAGATGGACATGTCAGATCATCGCATATCAGTGGGCATGATTGCGTGGCTGACGTGACATCCGATGGACATGACAGACTATAGCATGGCAACTGGCGTAATGAAAGGGTTGCACAGCATTGATATAAATCCCACTGGCCACCTTCTCCAGGTATTACTCATCCACACCTTGGCCAGATATAAAGGCTTACGTAGCATCGGTTGACAAATCCACTGACCACCTATTCCACCAATCCTGGTGGCTCTGGCAGTGAGCTTAAGCGGCTAGCGCCTAACCATTACTCATCCACACCAGATGAAAAGGCTAACGTAGCATCGGTTGACAGATCCACAGACCACCCATTCCACCAATCCAGGTGGCTCTGGCAGGGAGCACGTGCGGCTAGCACCTAATCCATTACTCAACCACACCTTGGCCAGATAAAAAGGCTCGTGCATAGGGTTGGCCATAACCGTATATATACACCGTATATGACCGTATGTTTGGTGATTTCCCTGCTATAGATACAGTATATGCACCGTATATATATGGTTTTGGCCAACCCTACTAACGTAGCATCAGTTGAAATTTACTGACCACCTATTCCTTCAATCCAGGTGGCTCTGGCGGTGAGCCCAAATGGATTGTATCTCGCAACTGTTGCGCGCGATCCCTATCGGCACTTGACCAGCCTGCTGCTATTCCATGGCTCCACGTTGGAGCCGTACATGCGCATTGAGACAGACACGCCCCTGTTCAAAAGGTGCGGGTGTAAAAGGGTTTTGTCGATTTGTGTTGGAGCTGTGCATGCGCATTGAGACAGACACGCCCCCGTTCAAAAGGTGCGGGTGTAAAAGGAAGGTTTCATGGATTGCTGTGGGAGCTGCACACGCGCATACAAGCGGAAATGCTGTTGTTAAAAAGTGGTGGATGTACCCTTCCTTTTACACCCACACCCTTTTGTCCATTCGTGTTGGATCTGTACATGTGCATTGAGGCAGACACGCCCTCGTTCAAAAGGTGTGGGTGTAAAAGGAAGGTGTTGTCGATTCATGTTGGAGCTGTACATGTGCATTCAATCAGAAATGCCGGTGTTCAAAAGGTGTGGGTGTTAAAGAAAGGTGTTGTCGATGCATGTTGGAGCTGCACACGCGCATTCAATCAGAAATGCCGGTGTTCAAAAGGTGTGGGTGTAAAAGGAAAGATTTTTCAATTCATGTTGGAGCCGCTCATTGAGACAGACATGCCATTGTTCAAAAGGTGCAGGTGTAAAAGGAAGGTTTTTTCGTTCATGTTGAAGCTGTACATGCGCATTCAAGCAGAAATGCTGATGTTTAAAAGGTGTGGGTGTAGGTGGAAAGTTTTGTCGATTCATGTTAGAGCCGTACATGTGCCTTGAATCAGACACGCTCCTGTTCGGATGGTGGTGGGTATGAAAGGAACATTCACGGCGTTTCAGGCTCGTACGCCTGCTGTATGTTATGTGCAGCTGCCTTTGCTATTCGTCATGCTGTGCTTATTCTGTTCGATTGATTGGGTTGGCCAGAATCGTATACTTACACCGTATATGACCGTATATTTGGGGATTTTACCTGCTAAAGATACCGTATATGCACCGTATATATATGGTTTTGGCTGAACCTATAGATGTAACATTGTGCTGCTTTGCTTGTCACACTGGTTTTTCTATTGAACTGCCACTGCCATGTGCTGGAAGTGCTGCATCCTTGCTGGAAACGAGTATGTGCGTGTGAGTATGTGTGTGTGTGCGCGCCTGTGCGTGAGTATGTGCATGTGCCAGCAAGCTAAATTGCTTGAAGACCGTACAGAGCACCAAGGAGCTGTGGGCTGTGGGCTGTGTGTGCGTGTGTGTGTGTGAGTGTTTGTGTTCAATTGTCGCATTAAATTGATTTATGGTTGTCACACACACACACACATACACACACGTACACGTACACGCACACTCCATCGTCCGTGTGCTCTCATAGTGCAGCTTTGCCTTCAGCACTGACAGCACAGAGCTGTGGGCAGTGGCCAATTACAGTCTTCCGACTGCCTCGTATGTGCTTCAACAATTATGTTGATCACACACCCACAATCCATCGTTTATACGCTTCCTCATTGCAGCATCGCCTTCAGCACTGACAGCACAGAGCTTTGGGCAGTGGCTAATTAAAGCCTTCCAACTGCCTCGTATGTGCTTCGACAATTAAGTTGATCACACACCCACAATCCATCGTTTATACGCTTCCTTATTGCAGCATCGCCTTCAGCACTGACAGCACAGAGCTGAGGGCAGGGGCTGATTAAGCCTTCCGACTGCCTCGTATGTGCTTCGACAATTAAGTTGATCACACACCCACAATCCATCGTTTATACGCTTCCTCATTGCAGCATCGCCTTCAGCACTGACAGCACAGAGCTTTGGGCAGTGGCTAATTAAAGCCTTCCGACTGCCTCGTATGTGCTTCGACAATTAAGTTTATCACACACACACAATCCATCGTTTATACGCTTCCTCATTGCAGCATTGCCTTCAGCGCTGACAGTGCGGAACTGTGGGCTGTGGCGGATTCAAATCGGTTAGATCGCTACGAGCTGGTGTGGGGCCGTTTGTTACAGCAGGTGCGGATTGGAACTCAATGCAGTACAAAAAAGCAAACATGAGGATGCGTTCTGATTCCAAGGACTCGTTTTGCCGCTGCGAGCAGGTGCGGAGGGGGGGCTGCCACAACATCAAGATCAGTGTCAGTCAGTGTCGATCTTGAGTGGTGGTGACGCTAAAATGCAAAATACGCATGGCCTGGTTTGCTGGAATGGAAATCCAATACGCATGGACTGGTTGATGATTAAAGTGCAATACGTGAATAAAGTGCAATATGCATGGACTGGTTTGCTGGAATGGAAGTGCAATATGCATGGACTAGTTCGCTGGAATGGAAGTGCAATACGCATGGACTGGTTTGCTAGAATGGTGTGTGTGTGTGTCCATGAGCTAGTAAGGCCAGCTGCTGCAGCAGGTGTGGGGTGGGGTGGGGCCTGGCACATCAAGATCAGTGTTGATCTTAAAGGAAACAAGTGCAGTTGACATACCGTCCGTTTACGATCACTTCGGAAATTAAATAATTATTTGGCCAGAAAACGAAATTTTTTATTAATTCTTGGAGGCCTCTCCGAACTGACTTCCAAAGTGATATATTAATTATTTATAGTGGTTTCGAGGGTGAAAATCGAAATGAGCTCCAAGCGCGCCAGTGTGAACCCCCTGGCCGGGTTTTTGAAGCCCCAGTCCCCAGCTGAAAGGCTGGCTGCTCAGCAGCGGGACCGTGAGAAGCTGCAGAGGGAGAGGCAGCTCAAGGAGCTGCAAGAGGAAGAGGCAAAGGCAAGGGGCGAGGCTGGGAAGAGGCCTGTGGGGCGCCCGCGCGGCTCCAAGAAGAAGCCCCCTTCTCTCACAGCCCCTTCAGAAACATCCATACAGAGTGCGTGGCAAGTGCGTAAGAGAAGGTTCCTTCTCTGATTGAGGGAAGCACACATGCAAGCACTAAGCTGAAGTTCTCTATATGCAGCCAATGGTCCGTCTGCACAACAGCCTGCACAGCAACAGCAGCAGCAGCAGGAGCAGCAGCAGCAGGGGCAGGATGGCAAGCGCAAGAGGGGGGCCTACACTGACTGGTTCAAGGGGGGCTGTTCAAACTGGTTGTCGCAGCTGTCCAACGCTCTAACGTTGTCCCCATATACGTTTGCCCCATTGTGTGGCTATTGCTGCATGTAAACCCCTAACCTCTCTTTCCCTGCTTCTGAGCACTTTGCAGCCTCAGCCACAGCAACAGCTTCAGCCTCAGCCACAGCTTCAGCCTCAGCCACAGCTTCAGCCTCAGCCACAGCTTCAGCCTCAGCCACTGTTTCAACCATAACAAACAGCAGTAGCAGTGAACAGGCAGCATTCACAGGGGGGCTCTCGAACTCAAAATTTAATTCCCGGCAGGGCCCTCCCGAAGTGCCCTCGGACTCATAAATTAATCCCCAAACCCCCTCACGAACCAAAATCGTAATTTTATTTAATTTTTTGAAATCGTGAACGGACGGTATTTAGTTAAATGTTAAAAACCAGTGGGGGGCTGGCTGCTGCAGCAAGTGTGAAAGGGGCTGGCACATGAAGATCAATTTGATCAAAATTAAGATGATCTTAAAACGGTTGTGCAGTTGGCATAGCCTAGTTAAATGCTAAAAGCTGGTGGAGGGCTGGCTGCTGCAGCAGATGGGACAGCAATGCAAAAATCTCGCACTACATGCCTGCTGCAGCAGATGGGACAGTATTGCAGTGCACATGCGTTAATATCGCATTACATGCCTGCTGCAAAATTTCCCAGGGGTTTAGGTTTATGGGTTAGGGTTTAGGGTTTAGAAAAAATTCTAAATTCTAAATTCCTGACCCAGCTCTGCATCATGCCCTTTACTGCAAGAATCCTTAGGGGGTTAAATTCTATAATTTTAAAAACTATAAGAAATATTTATAGTTTTGAAACTCGTGTTGCTTTAACTGCCACTTGTGTTAATTTGTTGTTTCTTGGTCCTATTAAACAGGATTAAAACCAAAAAGTAGAAGTTAGGGTTGGAAAACACAGAAAACCTGAATCCCTAAGCTCCTATAATGTCCTGTACTGCTAAAAATTGCACTTTGAAAAGATGCCATGATTTGCACTGGCTCAATTCAACTCAAACAACAACATTCAACAGATCGCTGATGATCTGACGATCCATCATCACATACGTGCACGCATCAATGTACGCAACATGTTCCCTAACAACTTTCTAACATGTTCCATAACAAAGTTCCTTCTTTTCTCACTTCCTGCGCATGGCTAAATGTTCTGAAAAGGACAAGCACAGGCTTGGCCAGAACCCTGTATATTTGGTGTATATCAGTCAATTTGCGCACACTGTGACTTACATGGATATAAGCACATCCTCATGCAGCTTACAATATCAGCTTTCATTTAAAGCCAGGATGGTGTCAGTTGGCTGAGTGGGCAGTGAATGGCTGGATTCAGAGTGCAAAAAGGGCACGTATTTGGACATTTCCCCAGTTGACCCCCTCTGGTATATTTGGTGTATATCAGTCAGCAATTTTGGCAGGGACATCACCAAATACACAATCATACATGGTGCATATATATACACGGTTGTGGCCAATCCAAGAACAGCGTGCAATGCCCACAAGAGCAGCCATGGCAGGCTGGAGGCTTTTGTAATCCAAACTAAACTAAAACTAAACAAGAACAGCGTGCAATGCCCACAAGTACCTTACACGCACTCCCCCTGAGTCCAGGACTCGTTCATTTCCCTTTCTCCACAGGTTTTCTCTCGTAAACCCTCTGAACATCACTGCTTTCTCGTTTTTCTCTCTACTATAATACCTCTAATTCCTAGCCTTATATTCTCTCTCCTCGCTCGGCAAGTCTCTTCTGCACACTGCCTGGATGTCACTGCTTTCTCGTTTTTCATTCTACTATAACATCTCTAACTTCCAGCCTTATGTTCTCTCTCCATCTTGGCAAGCATATTCTGCACACCGTCTGGACGTCACTGCTTTCTCGTTTTTCTTTCTACTATAACATCTCAAACTTCCAGCCTTATGTTCTCTCTCCTTTCTTGGCAGGTCTCCTCTGCACACCGCCTGGGTGTCACTGCTTTCTCATTTTTCTCTACTATAATACCTCTAACCCTAGCATTGTTTTCTCTCTCCTCTCTTGGCAAACCTCTTCTGCACACCGCCTGGACGTCACTGCTTTCTCTTTTGTTTTTCTGCGATCATACCTCTAATTCTCTAGCTCTACTATAACATCTCTAATCATCCTGCTCTACTATATTATCTCTAGGTCTCTTGCTAGACCTTTATTTTCTCTCTCCTTTCTTGGCAGGTATCCTCTGCACACCGCCTGGACGTCACTGCTTTGGCGGTTGACCCTGAAAACCGCTTCGTGGTTACAGGCGGCACTGATGGCCTCATCAAGGTAAGGAAATATGTGTGTATACATACACATATATATATGGGTGTGGGTGGGTATATATATGGGTATATATATATGGGTGTGGGTTCATGGGTGCATATGTATATATTTGTGTATACATACACACATATATATGGGTGTGGGTGGGTATATACATGGGTGTGGGTTCATGGGTGTACGGGTGTGGGTGTGGGTGTGGGTGTGGGTGTGGGTGTGGGTGTGGGTGTGGGTGATTGGGGGGATAAAGTATGTGTGGGTGCATTCATGTTGGAGGATACATTTTGTGTGTTTGTCTGTGGGTACGTGTATGCGTGGGGGTCTCTCTTACTACCTGTTATCACTATTCATTCTTTTATTCATGAACGCCCAGCCCTGTTTTTTTGGCATGCATTGAACCTGATTTAGACATGCAGACGCAGATGCTGACATATCTGACGCAGCCAGCAAGGCAATGGACCGCAGGGCCAGTTCAACAAAGGGCATGTGCCTTCACACATTCATGCCTCAGCATTAAACCTTCGCACGGATCTTACCCAAGTACTAAGTACCTAACCTAACACACGTACACAACCATTTTTGTCATTCCACCGCAGGCCTGGACTGTGATGCCGCAACAAGGCTCCTCCCTGCAGGCCTTGCAAAGTGAGGTGCCCCCACACCAGGCCTTCACAGGCCACACATCTGCCGTGCTAGGTACGTTTTCAGATCGTACCCTGAGAGCAATGCAGAAGGAAGCAGAGGCTTGTCTGGTGCGTGGATTACTAGGGGGTACTGGAAGACCTTCACAGGCCACACATCTGCCGTGCTGGGTGCGTTTTCAGATCGTGCCCTGAGAGTAATGCAGAAGGAAGCAGAGGCTTGTCTGGTGCGTGGATTACTAGGGGGTACTGAAAGGCCTTCACAGGCCACACATCTGCCGTGCTGGGTGCGTTTTCAGATCGTGTTTTAAGCATGGAGCCGGTGTTTTTGGTGCATGTTGTTTGGCACTTTAGTGGCAGTCCTGTGCAAACGTGCTTTAAGGATAAAATCAAGTGTTGAGTGCACACACACACACACACACACACACACACACTTTACACACACACAGGTGCTGCATTCCAGCGCGGCCGCTTAATCACTGTGGGCGATGCAGAGAGTGTGTACGTGTGGCGCGTGCTCACCCCACTGGCACCACCACCACTACCGCTTTCTCCTGCTGATGCCTCTCTCGCTGCACCCCTGAGGGGGCCCAATGGTGCGATTGATGACATTGGCATGACTGATCGCTTGACCAATCACAAATCACTAGAAGCATTGGAGGCAGCAGCACAGCATAGCACTGTGGCATATTGTAATGCTTTAGGGCTTGACCAACCATAAGCAATGGTTTGCACGATTGTGAGCGATGCAGTGCATGGCCAAGTGCTCATAATCTAGTGCATGATCAAGGCAGGCATTTCCAGGAGCGCATTGACACACACACACACACACACACACACACACACACACACACACACACACACACACACACACACACACACACACACACACACAAACACAAGCTCACACACACACAAGCACACACACACACGCACACACACACACAAGCACACACACACACACAAGCTCACACACACACACACACACACACACACGCACGCACACGCATAGACACACACACACACACCGTAACAGGTGCATGGATGCCTTCCAGCCCTGCAAAGGGCAAGCACTATGGTAGCAATGTTAAGCAGTGGGGGCAGGCGGAGCCTGTCACTACACTGCAGCTGGCTCAGCAGCAGCAACAGCAGCAGCAGCAGCAGCAATACTCCCCATTGTTTATTGCAGCACAACAGTGCCCAGCCACACCTTGTGAAGCCGTCGGCTCAGTTCTCCTCCCCCCCACCACTCCACGCACGGAGCCTCCCGCTAGCCCTAACCACCAACTGACACAGCAGGCACAACAGGCACAGCACACGCAGCAGGCACAGCAGCAAAGCCACCCGTCCACTCCTCACCCCCAACCCCACGAGCACCCCTCACAGCACAGCCCCGGACATCGACAACCCCCGCACGCGCAGCAACAAGCACAATCACAGCAGCAATTGCAGCAGCAGGAGCAGCAGCAACCACAGCAGCCGCAGAAGGAACAGCAGCAGCAGCAGCAGCAGCATTCCCCACGTCCGCGTCCTTCACCTGGCAAAGCGCAGTCTCCAGTTGGGAAGCACTCTCCCTCCCAGAGGCACGTGCGAGGAAGCAGACAGCAGCAGGACACTGTGGTGAGTGTATAATGTCGCACACACACACACACACACACACACACACACACACACACACACACACACACACACACACACACACACACACACACGCGAGTATACCAGGCATATGTGAGGATGTGTGAGTGTGTGAGTGTGGGTGTGGGTGTGTATGTGAGCGTATCGGTGGGTATGTGGGTGTGTGCGTGTCATCAAATGTCCCTGTGTCTATTTGTATGTGTGGATGCCTTGGTCTGTATCTCTGTGTGCATGCCTGTGTGTATGTTAATGTATGTGTGTGTGTGTGTGTGAGTGTGTGTGCATGCCTGTGTGTGGGTGTGTGTGAGAGCCTAATTTGTACCCTTGTGTGTCTGCATCTGTAAGCATGTACAAGAGTTTGCGTTTCTGTAAAGGTTGAACACACGTATGCACATGAACACACACATACACACCCAATCACACACGCACGTGCAACACACACAACACACACACGCACACACACACGCAACCACACACATCCAGGTGGGCCCTTTAGTAGTGAAGGCTGCACGTCCCGGCACTGCTCCTCCTGCTGAAGGTGTGAGAGCATTTTCAACTGACATCTGGCAAAATAGAAGCAACTAGTACAACAAAAAACGCGCACACACACACTCTCACACACACACACACACATTCACACACACACACGCACACACACACACAAACACACACACACACACACACGCCACACTGCAGCCATAGACGCTAGTGTACCAGTGGCCCCTCCTGTGTGTGTGGGTGTAGTGGGCTACACACCATGCGGTATGTCAGAGAATGTGGCATGGGCGGCTGATGCAGGGCTCATGGCATACGCAGGTGTGGGTGTGGGTGTGGGTGTGGGTGTGGGTGTGGGTGTGGGTGTGGGTGTGGGTGTGGGTGAGGGTGTGGCTGTGGGTGTGGCTGTTGCTGTGGGTGCGGCTGTGTCTGTGTCTGTGGCTGTGGGTGGGGGAGTGGGTGTGTGTTTGTACTCATTGTGCTGCAAGTTATTGGAACCCTAGTACCACTAGGGTACCTTACTGTGCGACCAAAACACATGCGTGTATTTTTCGCTTAGAATTTGGCAACCTAACAACTCTCTGTTGTGACCAGACAGATATACACAGCACATCTTGATCTTGATCTTGATCTTGATCTTGATCTTGATCTCGATCTCGATCTTGATCTTGATCTTGATCTCGATCTTGATCTTGATCTTGATCTTGATCTTGATCTTGATCTTGATCTTGATCTTGATCTTGATCTTGATCTTGATCTTGATCTTGATCTTGATCTTGATCTTGATCTTGATCTTGATCTTGATCTTGGCAGCCACGCACACAGCACACTCACATGAAAACAAAACGCCAACTGAACAACCACCACTGTATGTGCAGTGGACAACTTGGTTGTGTTGGAAGATCTTGCCAGCCACGCACAGCGCCTGCTCCATCATCACACACAGTCCGTAGCCACGCTCGCACTGTCACCAGACTGCCAGGTGTGGGGGGGGGGGAAGGGGGGGGAAGGTGGGTGGGTGGATGGATGTGGTTGGTTGGGTGGGTGGGTGCGTGTGTATGCATGTTTGTGTGTGTGTGTGTGTTTGTGTGTGTACGAGTGTGTGTACGTGTGTGTGTTTGTGTGTGCAGGTGTGGGTGTAAGTGTGGGTGTGGGTGTGGGTGTGGGTGTGTATGTTTGTGTGTGTGTGTGTGCACGTGTGTGTACGTGTGTGTGTGCGTGTGTGTTTTTGTGTGTGTACGTGTTTGTGTGTGTGCAGGTGTGGGTGTGGGTGTAAGTGTGATTGTGGGTGTGGCTTTGGGTGTGGGTGTGGGTGTGGGTGTGTACGTGTGTGTGCGAGTGTGTGTGTGTGTGTGTGTGTGTGTGAGAGAGAGAGAGAGAGAGAGAGAGAGAGAGAGAGAGAGAGAGAGTGAGAGAGAGAGAGAGAACGCGCACACTCGTACACACATGCACACACGCATACGCACACACTCACACACTAACGCAGTGGGTGGCAGCCGCTTCTGTGGCCCCAGAGGCCTCAGCTTTTGCAGAGATTGCAGTTTGGGATGCGCACTCAGAGCAGCTAGTTGCGGTGCTACAGTACCACCCTATCGCTGTGGAGGTGCGCTTCGTACTTTGTTTCAGCGCACATTTATTGAAGTTGCAGTATGGGATGCGCACTCAGAGCAGCTAGTTGCGGTGCGTCAGTACCACCCTATCGCTGTGGAGGTGCGCTTCGTACTTTGTTTAAGCGCACATTTATTGAAGTTGCAGTGTGGATGTTTTCATTGACTCAATGCTATAGGGTCAACCGAGCATACATGTACGGTGTAAAGGTGGGATTTTTTATAGCAGGGAAACCGTCAAATGTATGGTCATGTCTGTGACGTACGTATAGGGTTAGCCAGAACCATATATATACAGTGTATATACGGTATTTTTGGCAGGGGAATCACCATATATACAGTGTAAATGTACGGTTCTGGCCAACCCTACGTGTGTAATGGATGGTTATGTCTGCCTGTTTGTGTGTGTAAGTATACAGTTATGGCCTGAAGCACATTTCGTTGGAGGCACATTTGTTTGAAGGTACATGACATCGAAGGCGTGCCCTACTGATCTTGATAGGCCCCGCAAATGGGATCTGTGTTGTACATACACACACACACACACACACACACACACACACACACACACACGCACACGCACACAAACACACACACATCACATCACATCACATACACCTTTCAGACTCTATGCTTCTGCTCCCACAGCCACCTCCTGTTATCCACACACACACACACACACACACACACACACACACACACACACACACACACACACACACACACACACACACACACAAACAAAACAAAAACAACTCACT
>Ga0307968_1004520_pt1 | contig 11308 bp, 14 predicted proteins | sample OrgLakmetagen650_FD_201834 | JGI IMG/M metagenome (GOLD analysis project Ga0307968, IMG submission 201834) | Saline water microbial communities from Organic Lake, Antarctica - #650 | ecosystem: Environmental > Aquatic > Non-marine Saline and Alkaline > Saline | place: Antarctica: Organic Lake... | reverse complement strand
CCTACTTCTTCTCGTGTCTGTAAGGTTAGCATTTTCCAGTTGCGTTACAGCCCTTTTTTTTACTTGGTTTGTTTTGAGGTTTACCTCGTTCTCATAGGTTGAGCAGCCATTCCAGGTTGAATGCCTTGATAATCCAAACAAACTAAACTAAACTTACCTAATCCGAGGCTCACAATTTTGACATACGCAGCCTAGCGATCACACTTTTTGACTGATGGCTTTATCTGTAGCATCTAGGGTTAGCTGAGAATAGCTTACTAGGTGTAGGCTTAAGTGTTGGAACTAATTCCCAGCGCTGACCTCTCTTTTAACAACATACAAATTGCATTTCCGCAACTTTTGACATGAACAGGTGCGTATCAGCATTACAAAATGATTGCAAACTGGTCAAAAGATTGATTAAGAATCGTTGTTCTTATCAAACAGGTTTATACAGTGCACAAGGCATAGAGGAGCACCAAAAATCTCACTGCCTTGTGACTGTTGGGTGTTTACGAGAAATGGGGAGGGAGGGACTGCACTGCAAGCAAGCAAAAAATAGAGTGGGCCGAGCACACTGCTTTTGGCACCAACCCACCAGCCTATTACAACTAAGTCAGCTAGGAAGAAGTCCGACCTTGCTGAAAACAAAACTTAATATACCCACGCAATCTCTTCCTAATGGATGTACACGGGCAGGAAAGGGCAAAGGGGAAAACACTGAAGTTGGGGGCCAGCTTACAAGGTGGGCACACGGTCATCTCCCTGCAGCACTGTCAGCAGGTTGTATCTGCAAGTAAAAGGAGGGGTGAACACACACGGTTAAATGGAGTGCTTCCTGCCTTATAACCAGGGCTGCCCAGTACGTGCCGCTAGCTAGAGTGCAAATGAAAAGGCTCCAGCTGTCCTGTTAGATTCCTAAAACATGGTTCCTTTTTCACACAATGCCAACTGACCCCTACACATAATACCAACTGACACCTACCCGAAGGGGTCAGACAAGTGCTTGGTGATGTTGGCGTATGGGCCCTCGCCGGTCACGTACGACTGTAGGGCGAATGCCTGTGGAACGTAGAAAGGAACCATATTTTGGTCACATGCTTGTCTATCTGTCCATTCTCGATATGGGTAATGAGAAGATATCATGACCTCAGCAGGGTTCTAACTTGATGGTCTACAGACGAGGATACATCCTCAGTCTGCAGCAGGAAAACACTTGTGTCCGATTACTATAACACGGGTCTCCCTCAATCAATCCATTTACAAATCATGCAAAGAAGACGCTCAGCGGTACCTACCAGCACACCAATCATTGCCAGGCGGCCGTTCTTGATTTCCTTGACTTGCAGCTCGGCAAACACTTCAGGGTCGTCAGCCAGGTTGAGGGGGTCAAAGGGACCACCAGGGTACAGGTTGTCAAGGCCATCAAAGATATCAGAGTCAAACTTGCCGACACCTGTGAGTGAAGTGCATAACAAGAGGCATGAGATGCCTGCAGCCATTGCTGGCCCTCATAGCAATTGCAGGAGGAGGCAGTAAAATGGCTCACACACACACTCCACCCTCAAACGGCCGTTTACTCACAGCAAAGGGAGAAATGTTGACTTAAGTTAATGGTCACGGGTATGCCTGCTTCAGTCGCTAGCCTCGAGCAATGGCGCAGAAATTTACACCAAATTTATACCAAGAAGACTGGAGGCAACTCAACACGCTGAGTGAATTACACGCATGAGTGAACTACAGGTTTGGACATTTCACAGGACAGACTTATGAATTGATTAGCACATCGGATTAGCGTGCGTGTGCTTCCTTTACCATGTTCCGTCTCAAGAGAAGAAACAAGGGAACACGAGGGACATTGTGCCTACCTGGGGAGTAGCCAGCTGGGCCGGTCCCGTCCACTCGGAACTTCTCTACAGCGCCGAGGAGCACCACCTCAATCAGCGTCACGGCTGCAAGGGGCAGGGGGTTCTGGACCACGCCCCAAGGCACAGCAAAGTAGTTGAGGGTGCCTCCGTTGAGCATCTCAGCGCCAGTCTCAAACCAGGTTCCACCTTTGATGTCAGCGCCGTTAGCCTGCAGACCCTCTGGGATGAGGATACCCGCAGCGGCAAGCATGGCCCAGCGTGCGTGCAGCAGCTCATTGGCACGGTACTTCTCCACCTGCTCGGGGTCCTTGCCCAGGCCTAAGGGGTCGTAGCCGTAGCTGCAGGAGGATAAGTGTAAGTGCAGGGATGCTTGGCATAACCTCTCCATGTGTGTGTGTTTGTGTGTGTGTGTGATATAGGATCATTACGTTATCCCACGTGTAGCTTCTGTTCTGCCAATCTACACACCAAACTAACTGCACACTTGTGTGAGATGAGATTCATCAGATGCCATGCTTGCACACTGCGGGAGACTTCCCTCACAACCACAACACAGCAGTTGCTGCAACTCCAAGATGCATTTGCCATCTGTTTATTCCTTGTCTCCCCCCCCACAGCACACCGCAACAGTTCACATCCGGCTTCCCGGTCCTAAAGGAACTTACAGAACCAACAGCACTACACTGCTCATGAATCTGCGCCACACTCACTCTCCGGCCAGCTCGCCGCTCAGGTACTCGGGGACGTCATCGCGGTCCAGCAGTCCGCTGGGCAAAAACAGTTTGCGGTCCTCACCTGCGTTGGTGTCGTTGTTGTTGTTGTTGTTGTCGTTGTTGCTGTTGTTGTTGATGTCGAGAGAATCGAAGTCTAGAGATCAGCAAGAGGGTACGCAAGCAGGGGCGATCCGCCCGCTGCAGACGGATGCCAGCATCCAACATCAAAAAGCAGCACACAATGCTCTGGTGGCTGTGCACTCCACAATGATGTGTGGCCTCACTCACCGTACCACTTCTCCAGAGCTGGGGGAGCGCTGCAAGCAAGCAATGAGGAACATTTCCGGGTCAGTCACTGGAGTGTGACGCTCCACGCCATCTCCCCTGCGGCACTCCTGCTCATTCTCACCTGACTTTCTCCGCTGCGGCTTTCGCTGGGGCGGCCTTCTTTGCGGGGGCAGCCTTCTTTGCGGGGGCGGCCTTCTTTCCGGTGCCCTTTGCGGGGGCCGCTGCCTCCTTCTGAGGCAAGGACTGCTTGAGCTTCTCGAATAATCCGCTCATTGTTCAAGTTGGTAAGTTCAAAGGAGGTGCGTAAAAAATAAAGTACTTTGGAGCTTTGCGGTCGCTAAAAAAATGAGGGCTTTTTCTTCAGTCTCGCTTTCCCCTCCCAATTGTTTCATTACCAAATTTCTATGTACACCCTGAATAGACAATGCTCAGGCCCTTCTTTCGAGAACTTTGAGATCCTTGCTGGTTCAAGCAATAAGAGTGACAATTCGCAGCAGTGATGCGTAAGTAGGGGGATCATTATCGATAATAATCCTGCCGTGAAACTCGCTGGGGGTCAACCGGAAATTTGCATGCTGGTGGCATCTGTATATCTTTACGGATGCCTAACAGGATGGGACCAAACTATCAGAGGGGATTATCTGGGCAAAAGCCAAATTGCATGCTCCTTTTTGCATGAAAGGTGGAACTACGCGCACATCACTTCATCAAGTTAGACCCAACCTAGCTTCAAACTGATGCTGACTTTTTAAGCTACCCGGCCGAGCATGTGCTCAGATTAAGACAAGTCGCCCTGCGTACAGAATGACAGGACTAAAAGCACACGTCGTGCACCTGTACCCTAGATGGGTGCTTTCCAGGGGGAATGGGTAATGGCACATTCATTTGCATATCTCGCCAACCACTTAGTCTTTTTGCCCCATTTCTCTTGCAATGATCTTTATTTATTTTTAAGGTCGCCAAAACACCAAACATCACTCAGTTTGGTGAACTGGCTGGTCAGATACAGCATATGGCTGCTCAAAAACTAAGGTTTACGCCGCAGCTGCTGAGGCAACACAGAAGGCGCACAGCAGAGCTGAGCTTGAAACCTGCCAGTTACGGCCACCTGCCCTAGGAGCATGCAAAAAACATACCCATTCCTCCTCAGATAACCCCCTCTGCCAAACTATGAGAACCGCTCATCCTGCATAGTTGCGGTCTGTCTCTAGGAAAAAGGCCACTTTAAATAGAGAGACATATCTGGTCATCTTGAATACGTTTAGACTGGTCACGTGTTAATGATCCGAAAATACAGCAGAAAAGGAAAAGACCAGCAGACTGAGTGAGAGAAGCGTAGCAAACAACATGAAAACTTGACAAAGTGAGAAAGTTTTGGCTTCTCCCACACGTAGCGACCAGTGACATTCTCTTGCGCTCGCTTAAATGTTTCTCCCCCCCCTTGCTTCATGAAGAGTAGATGTTGCTTCATATTTTTACCTTGATGACTCAAGCTGAGCCCTCTGTGTAAAAGGGGCCCCTTTTGGACCCCAACAATTACCGGATGTTGGCTGTCAGTGGCACCATGTACCGTATGAATGCCAATGTTGTTCGTTCTTTGCTTACTGATTCATGTATATATGGACTCATGCAACTGGTCAAATCCCTGACACCTAGCTAATATGGTTTTACCCAGGCCATAACACTCTACCACTCCTGTCAATCGTCAACACCTGCAACATGTATGCTGCACGTACGATTAAATCCAATAGGTCACCTAGGTTGCATGCTGCTTTCATTGGTTTTTAGGAAGCCGCCCGCCTGTTGTGATAGTGCGGTTCTACGTGGCTGAGACTTCGGACTATAATGCCCTCGAGGTGAAAGATATTGCAACTGGATGAGTGGGGTGAGCTTGGGGTGAAGCTTGGAGGTTTGGCCGATCTAAGCTCATTGAAGTCATGTTAGTTGGCAGAGAAGATAAATGGCAGAAGATAGGTATAATTTAACCAGCCAAGCAACCTAGATGAAGGCACCCACACCAATCTTTGTCGAATCAACCATGCGTAAAAGCTAGGTTAACTGGGAATATTCCGCCTGTGCCTTGATGAGAGAATTACATTATTCCTAGCTCCATTTTAGCTCAGCAGGCTGTCGCTGCTAGCAAATGCTACGGGTCAAATCCAGATAAAAAGAATAGAAAAAGAAAACTAAGCAGGCAGCACGAAACCACTTCCCACATCAATCAAGAAAAAAGGAGTCAGTGAGTACGCCAAGATGAAACAAAATCAAAGAGTTTGAAAGCGCCTCCAAATTGTCAACCATACTTTCGCAACTGGCACAGGGCGGCTTGTCCTGGGTCTGACTCCTGACAAGAGCTGATGCTAGTACTGGGAAGGGCGCGTCTGGTATTGGGACAGACTTTGCAGCAAACATAATAAGATTTAAATCCTGATTTGTCAAAATCCTTCAAGCAGCAATCTTTCTAAAGCCATGACATACATGCACGCATGCTCCTCTCATCTAGCTTTCCACGCTAGCCACCAACACAGCAAACTTGCCAGTAGGCTCTTAGACTGCAGCATACTCCTAAGAGCCAGCTTCTACTTTGTATAAAAGCTTCCTTGCCTCGTTCACCTACTGCTGCTGGCCCACTGGCTGCTGTTGTGCCTCAGGGGCTTTCTCTGGGAATGTAATGAGCATTGAGTAGTTAGTGCGTAAGCTTCTCGCTGTGTAGCTTTATAGAAAGGGGTATTTATGCAGAACCTGCCAAACCATAGGCATACATGTGTAGAAAAAGGGGCTCCAACACACTATAAATAATCCAAAGGAAAAAAGAGTGTAGAGAGAACTGCAATGTCGGCAATCCCGCGATACATACCAGAAGGCGTAACAAACTACGTACCTAGGGTGTTGTAGTTAAGCAGCTTCTCTATGAGGTCCACGTGCGTCATCAGCATGCGCCGGCAGCAGTACCGAGTGAGGGAGAGGGCATCCAAGGCCTCCCTGCACGCAGCATAACACAAATTTATGCGGTGATTGCTCCCCTTTCCATGGTCGTCCTCCATCAGCGCTCCCTTCAATCCCAAGCACGTGCAAGCACACACGCAAATTTACACTTAGTTATCAATCAGATGCATACATGGAGGCCAATGACGCTTTTGGAGAACAGGGCATGGATTGGATGAACAGACTTGACAGCAAGAAGAAGGTGCGAGCACAAGCATCAGATTTTGGAAGTGAGTACGGTGCAAGAATGTTGAAAATCCACGAGGGAGGCGGTCAACTAAAGGGTCCCAAAGAGCAGCCGAAAGTTTGGAAATGAGCTTGTTGCCTTAATCATTGCATGAGGTGTTGTCACTGCATGCGTGTATTAATATCTTGCCTAGACAAGAACCCTGCTCCTTGCATACTCTTTAGGCATTATGAGAGTTGGCAAGCGTCATTAGGGAGTATTGAATTTTAGCCAAGTACCAGATCGCATTTTACAGGAACACCGACCACACACAAGTCACTAATAACAGTGCTGCGCTGCAATGCATGCAGAGAGCACACAGAGGTCCTTTGATGGCCAAAAGAGATCATTCACAATAAAATACAAGTGGTTGGGCTGGCTGCATGCGCCCCTAACTCACCCCTCTGTATAATCAGCTTGCAGTAAATCCAGGTAAGTGTCCCACTTGTTCCCAATAACCTGTAGTTCCAGATTTGGCAGAAAGGTGGTGTTGGGATGAAAGGAGTTCAAGCATGCTTGTCCGTACATGCGTCAGTGTGTATGCATGTGATGCTACAAGTGTAGTGTACAGATGACTGTGCGTGTTTGTGTGTGTTTGTGTGTGTGTGTGTGTGTGTTTGCGTGTGTATAAGCACGTGTGTATGTGAGCGTGCGCATGTGTGTGTGCGCGTGTGTGTGCGCGTGTGTGTGTGCGCGCGCGTGAGTGTGTGTGTGTGTGTGTGTTGTGTGCGTGTGTGTATGTGTGTGTGTGTGTGTGTGTGTGTGAGCGCGTGCTTGCACATGTGTGTGTGTGTTTGTGTGTATGTATGTGTATGTGTGTATGTGTGTGTGTGTGTGTGCGCGCGTGTGTGCGTGCGGGTGTGCGTGTGTTTATATGTGTGTGTGTGTATGTGTGTGTGTGTGTTTGTGTGTGTGTGTGTTTGTGTGTGCATGCACACGCGCGCAAACACGCGTGCATGCACATATTATGCACAATTTATTGCGCACCTTGCCACATGTGAAGCATCTGACGGGTATAATCATGATGCTGTTTGCGGACAAGGATGGGTGCCGCCTGCTCTGAGTTTTTTCTGTTCCACGACTGGGTACCCAAAATAAGGCTAGGCTCTCCGCAATATTATAAAAATTTTGAATTTGCCAAATGTAGATGTAAGCCTCAATAGCACATGGCTACTGCCACCTTCATGATCGTAGGCCAGTCTGACCAGCCCATCTATGACATTGACTTGACCGGACCCAAAGACGTAAGGGAGCGCGTGTGCCTTTCATTCCTTCCTCCGTGTACTCACCACGCACGCACACGCCCCTGTTTAAACACAGCAACAAGCCCAGTACTTGCACCAGTTTGTGCTGCATGCGTCTCTGGATGCGGTGGATGAAGTCATGTGGACAACAAAGGACCCGCATCTGAAGGCAGGTTCAAAGCCAAAAGAGTCCAAGATTTCTTGCACTTATTGTAGCAGTTGTGGTCCCAGCAAGTACCTAGTCTCCCAGGGGGGATAGGCAAGCCTTAGAATTTGCTCCATTGAGGTTAAGCTCTCGCACTGTATAGTTTTCCACACGAGTATGCGCACTCGCTAACACAGGCAGTGGACCGCTTCAACAACTTGGTAGTCACCGCCTTTGTGACACCTGGAAACGCTCGTTTCCTGCTGCTGCACGACGGCCGGAACGATGAAAGCATACGGAATTTTTTCACTGAAGTTTATGAGCTCTATTTGCGGGTAAGCTTGACGTAGGAAAGGTTCCATTGAGGATTGATGCATACAAAGCATTTACACCGTTATCACCAGAATAGGAGCAACCACAACAGAAGTACTGCAGCTCAGCATGCTCAGAGTGAAGATTCATAGCACACATGCGTGTCAAGGGGAAGTTACGAAAGAGGGCCAAGAGGATCGAGCACAGCGCTTTGCGCAGGGTGCAATGGATCATTCAAATCAGAATAGCCAGTCTTATTAGGAGCAAGAATGGGTCTGTCAATGACAAATTTGTTTGATTGATAAATAGGGTTGGCCATAACCATATATACATACGTATGTGGTATTTTTAGCAGGAAATTTACCACACATACGGTCATATACGGTGTACATATACAGTTCTGGCCAACCCTATGAATTCATATATCGTCACTAGATGTTGTGTTTTGTTTGCACAGCACGTTTGCACAGGTAAATGGCCTAGACTTCCATTTGGTTTATACATTGAGCAGGGATGGCGAATTCGATTTGTGTGTTATCTGGAATGCCTTAATGGAAAGCTGAAATAGGGAAAGCATTTTTTCATTTTCTTCCTTCCTTTGGGCCCCTGCACACAATCAACGCACACAGCCGGCTAGCCATTAATGGGATGGTGCCAACTTGTCTTCTTGCAGGTCATCCTTAACCCTCTGCACACAGCTTCAAGTCGGATTACAAACCGCGAGTTTGACCGGAAAGTGAAATTGCTTGCCAAAAAGGTCTTGTGACGCTCCTCGCTCTATTATCAAAACCGTGCACACCTCACAATTCCCGCTTCCACAAAATTTCCAGCCTGGTAGGCGTCTTAAGCTCTTGAAGCAGTGAAGCCATAACACGATTTCAATGGGTGCTTTGCTTTTTTTAATTGTATATAGTGCAAATTGCCAGGTATATGATACCGTCATGGTGCCAAAGTATAACAGCCTGACCTATAGAGTGTTATGTTATCTCATTTAATTCAAGCAATTAGGTGCTGCTTGCGTTTTGTTAGGTACTCTTAGCATCATTTTGTGCTATCATAGAAGCATCCTTTTTTTTTCCTTGCTTTTGGCCTGTGCCTGTTGTGATAGTACGGTTCTACGGGGCTGAAACTTCTGCTCCATGGACTTTGACCGCTTCAGCCCTCAAGTGCGTTTTCTCCATAACCTTTGTCATGTTTACTTGTCAATGGCGAATTGTCCTTCATGCTCCATGCATGTGCATTCTGTCAATTACGCTGCTAAAACCCCTACACGAAAACAAAAAGAAACAGATTTATGGGGATCAGGAGGGTTGCAGGCTTGACCTGGAACCGTCTCCTAATGAGAGTTGATAATAATGCTGGAAAGGGCACGTCTGGTATGGACAAGTTTGGCAGTGTAATTAACAGAATGAACACGAAGCTTGGAATCGAGTTTATTAACTCTTTGAGAATCAAGACCAAGCTAACCTCAAAAGGCTCCAGCGTGTTAATTGTTGTAGATGGTGCCACCCACTTTAAACAAGATGGTGTGGAGAGTAACGGAGGCTCCTTGGAGGGTGGAGCAGAGGCCTACCTTTATGCTCCTGTTCCTGTGCGGCGTCAGCTGGTTGTGCGGTCGAGTGTCCTCAAGTACTTCACCTTGATGAGGTGAATGTCACGTTGAAGAATGCTGAGATCTTTGGGTCGATGCTGTCTGGGGAAGGTGGATCTGCTAATGGCTGGCGGTGCTGTTGAGGTGCTCCTGGTACCCTCAGTTGCCCCCTGCCACTTCTAAGAACCCACCCCCCTTCATTGCTAGTCTGTTTCTCTTTTGTTCTCGCGGCGATGAAAGCAACCAGTACAGCATCCAAACGGCTGGAAGTAAACCTACTTTTGTCTGAGAAGCGGGGGTGGAAAGAGCCACTTTGGTATAATCCTGGTTTCAGCTGTGTTTGGAATCTTAAGATTTTGCATAGCCAGCCGTTCGCTGCTACCTATATCCATGCAGGCAAAGCAGGATCCTAGGGAGCCTGTCTTGCTGATGGCTTTGAAGATCAGGCTGCATGCTAAGCTGTGTCTCTCTTGCGTGTGTTGGCATTTAAAAAGGATATGCAGGGCACTGTCTAGTTGCGGGCAGAAGGGGCAAGTTAGGCTTGTTGATTGCTTAAACCATGCTGCGTGCTTTTGGTTGTACAGAGTTCCTGTTCTGTAATTCATAATGATGCACTTGGCTTCTTTACCAGGGACATAGGATGTTGTTAGGTAAGCGTTGCTAGCGGCTCCATTGGCAGTGCGTGCCATTTTTGGTAAGGTTAAGGTTAAGGTTAAGGTTACATCACTATATATGCCTCAAAGGGCATCTCAGCGGAAGCTTGGAAAAAGCCTGCAACTTAACCTATGTAAACAAAGGGGAGGCGACTATGATAAGAAAGAGAAAGGGACGGAAAAAGGTCTAGGCTGGAGAAGAAAAGGAGAGTCAAGAATGGCTTAAGAACTAGCAGAAAAAGGTTTGGACTGAGCACAGAGAGTTCTGAAGGAAGCAGAGCCAGTGCTCCACAGAAGAAAGTCAAGCCAGCTCTAGAAACCAGAAGCAAGGTAGCAGGCATTTTTGATAAGGGACTGGTAGTATTCAGATTGTCAAATTACCGTCACTGCAATGTATAAGACTCAGCAAATCTACTAATAGATTAGTCTTCGGACCAAGAAAGGCCTCCAAGGTGGAAAAACCGTCCAGCAGAGGAGTGAGTTCTTTGTATCGCAATGGTCCATAATGCGATACAATAATGCGATACAATGTCGATACTAGTCCAGTACATTCACGCCTGTGCGCTCTCTGCTCATACTCGCTTTTTTCTCTGCTAGTGCTACTCATCTTTTTTTTGCAAAAGGTGTATTACATAGGTCAAGGGGAGATAGCAAACTCCCTACTACTACGAGGTTGAAACAAACTGAAAGTTGATAAATAAAAAGGGAGCAAGAGAGGCAGGCTGGAAGAGATTAACGAAAGTAGGGGGGACAACCAGGTTGATGAGAAGAAGGGCAAGTCGTATACGAGAAGGTCAAGCAAGGTCAAGCACGGGAAGGTCAAGCACGGGAAAGAAAGAAGGAGGGAAAGCCTGCGTACTATGGTGCCTTCGTAAAAATAAATGCAATTAGATCCGCAACATAAATCGTATAGATGAGACGAGACATCAAACAAAACCCCCACAAATATCTGAGCAATACTCCTGGTGGTGTGCAGGCTTCTGCCTCCCAGCCACTTGATCCCCACTGAAAAGCTCCTCTTACATATATGCTCCAGGTGGGGGGTTGCATGTCTCTGCATCCATCAGGTGGTGCAGAACACAAAACGTCCTTTCCTAATCCATGCCGACAGTGATTAGATTGCACTTTCTGCATTCTTTTCCTTACCTTCCTAGCTTAATAAGAGACTATTTTTCACCTTGGGGGGCGATGTATGAGCACCTCCGCGTGGTGCCCCCTGGAAAACGCCTTCGTGTGCCATCGTGCACACGCCCGGAAATACTCGGGAGCGGCTAAGACTCATACGGCGGAGCAACACGGCAGCC
>Ga0307968_1004517_pt1 | contig 11310 bp, 13 predicted proteins | sample OrgLakmetagen650_FD_201834 | JGI IMG/M metagenome (GOLD analysis project Ga0307968, IMG submission 201834) | Saline water microbial communities from Organic Lake, Antarctica - #650 | ecosystem: Environmental > Aquatic > Non-marine Saline and Alkaline > Saline | place: Antarctica: Organic Lake... | reverse complement strand
AGTTACGATTCAAAAAGCAGGCCTCATGCTATGCTCTGGTTGTCTAAGGTGTATGGTATTCCTGCTGGGATGTATGCGAGTCAGGTGTGGGGCACAGTGTATCTGAGTGGAGGCAGTGGATTTGGTAGCCAGTTACAGAAGAGGCATCTGTGTTCCTTGAGGCGCATTCTTGGATTGAAGAACAGCACAACAAATTGGGCGGTGCTTAGAGAGTGCAGTCAGGAGCCCTTGCAATATATCTGGTTCCGTGCTTCCATCAGGTTATTTAATAGCATGCTTGATTCCAACTACAGTGAGACTCTATGTCGTGTGTTGAAGGCAGATTTGCATCTTGCTTCTTTTGATAGTTCTTGCTGCTCTGCTTAAGTCTCGAATGCGTTCAATGGAATGCAAAGTAGTGCAATTTTCAAACAGTAAATGCTGAGAGCCACACAGGTTCCCATGCAAGAGTTCATTTGCGATTTGCGTATCAGACATTTGAAGGTATGGAGGGAAGCTGATTTTTCATGTCCTCGCTCGCGCAGTAAACAAGAAAGCAGTGACGATCACAAGTGGTGTGGGAGTTCTGAGAGTGATCCTAGAGGTTCTCCATTTTCTATCCCCTCCTACTTGTACAAGGATTTGGACAAACGTGTGTTGAGGAATTTCAGCAGGTTCAGATTGCGTGCACACCATTTGAGAGTGGAGTCTTGCAAATCGCATGGTGGTTCTAGCATTTGTGATAAATGTGAGTGTGGAGAAGTTCAAGATGAGAAGCATGTGCTTTTCTTTTGCAAGTGTGCTGAAGTGTGCGAGCTGCGCATGAGATACAGAGACCTTTTTAAAGGAATGTTGACTCTGCGTGTGTTTGCTCCTTCGAGCTCTGAATTTATTCCTTTCTTAACTTGTCATCACAGTATCACTGATTTTGAGATCAATGCACTCCTGAATCAAGACTCATACAGGCTCCTCAAGTTTGTGTCAGATTTAGTTTCAAATTTTGACACTGGTTGATTTGTTTCACCAGCCAATTGCCATCAGCCAGAGTCTCGGGCTGTAGGCCATCCTTGTAACCCCCTTGTAACCCTTGCCTGCAAACGTCTGTGTACTTAATTTTGATAGATCGCGTTGTTTGGCTGTATGTCTCATGGTTTCACGTGCTTTTTCGCTTTGTCAGTGTATTTCTTTCATCAACGGTCTAACTTGCCTTCTTACGCTCGTGTTTCAAGGCTAGCATTTTCCAGTTCCTTTTCAGTCCCTTTTTTACTTGATTTGTGTTGAGGTTTCCCTTTTTCTCATAGGGCAGGTTGAGCAGACATCCCAGGTTGAATGCCTTTGTATTCCAAACTAAACATTAGCCCTGCATATCAGAACTGAGCTTGGAAAGTGCTAGTTAGGGGAGCCATACCCTAATAGCATGCAAAAATCAAACCCACTTGGTCCTCAGATAACCCCCTCTGCATGAATTCAACAAATGCACGCCTAAACCGCAAATCAACCTACGGTCCCCTTTTTCTCTGTACCTGGTACTTCAGGCTCCTTAAAAATCATAAGAAGAGAGCAAAATTTTTGGTGCTACGCACTCTACCTCAGCCTCATCGCAACCTCTTTGCTTGCTTAGGCACAGCTTTGTGTATTTAACACAGGATGAAACAAAGTAGCGTCATCTTCTGGCATACAGTTACAACACTACGAGCGGCAACCATTACGTTGCAATATGAGCACAAAAAACAACTCAAAATTGATAAATAGGAGTGCGTAGGACAATGTCTCAATCCAATATTCCAAGGCAGCGACACCACATAATGTGTTTTAAAACCATGATGGCTCAATTATAAGCTGAGTATGAAATCACACATTGAAAAATTGCACTCGGCTAAGGACGAGCAATGTATCGCAAGGAATCCAGACAAACAGTGAGATCCAAAGAAACTCAGCAGCCCTCCAATGGCAGTCACATACACGTGTCATTCATCGCACTCTGCAGTCGCGCACACGCATACACACATGTTCAACATTAAAAGCAGCAACCTGTCAATCTGTGGGGCAAAACCAGCTATTACTGACACACACTCAAGTTCTCCCCGCGCATGGTCTGATTAGTTTTCACCAGGAACCGTGGTGTCGGGGGTGTTAGGGCCGATGGCACAAGAACCGCCATCGCGGCCAATCAGGTGGCTCACACAGTCACGCTCCTGGGCCAGCTCGTCCTCAGCTGCCTGCAGCGTGAGAAAAGTGTGTGTGTGTGTGCGTGTATGTGTTCGTGCGTGCATCGTTTTAACTAGCTATGGGCTGGAATGTTATCTTTCCTGGTGTGACGCTCTGTCCAAAAACCTTGACAAGGCATATGAGAAGTCTTGCGCTCATTCAGATGCTGCATCAATGGTATTTCTATTCCATTCTGCCAGCACAAAAGCCTTTGCAAACCCTAAAAATGGTCTGTTCACTCCCTGCTGTTAGCAAACACAACGGATCGCAGACACATCTTCACTGTCGCTGCGGATTGAGCCACCCACAACAACCTGAAAACAATGAGCCACACACAGTACAGTACCATACCTTGAGCTTCATGCGGAGCCAGTCGTCCAAAATGAAGTCATTGCAGATCTCGTAGTCACCGTCTCCGGTAGACCTAGCAAATCAAGGGTTGGTATTAAGGCAATTGACATTGAAACTAAGCAAGAAATCAAGCGGGCAACCTCTGAACTAGTTTGTATCCTTTAAAGTTAGGAACGCAGCAAATTGCCGCTCACTCCTCATCACACTATAACACCTCATCGCTGAAATTGCACGACTCCCAATCCTCCGCCTGGCTTACTCCGCTTACTCTGCCTCGCCTACCCTCTACGTGGACGTGACCGTACACGTCGCAGTCCCTGCCACACAATTCTCGCAGCTCACTTATACCCTGCTACAGGCCACACCCAATAAGTAGCCACACCCACCTGCAGGGGAAGGAGAAGTTAATACCCTCCTGGATGCCGTACAGGTTGCCATCGGAGCACACCCCGGAGGAGAAGCAGTCGCCGGGGGCGGTGGGGGTGATGAGGGCACGCACTGCGTCGGCCACAGACACGGCGGTGGATGCAGCGCTGCTCCGTCCCCACTTCTTGATCAGGGCACCACCACGCTGGGCGACCTTGGGCGTAAACTCTTCCTTAACCACCTGAGAATGCACGTGACAAGTATGCATGAGCCACATGCTCATTATGGTATGCAATGAGAGCACAGGAAGGGCGCACGGAGAAGCGTGGGCATTATACCCCGTGGCTGAACGCATGTTTTGCAACAGGTGAAAGGAAAACCTTTTCGCCACATCGATCCCTTTCAAGGTGGTGTGGTGTAGGTGGTGCAGTGTAGGCGGTGTAGTGTAGGTGGTGTACTTTATTGTTTGTGGTAGCGCACGCATCCCTGCTGCCAGTGGGTAGTTCAGCTGAAATTATGTGCAACGCTTTGAAAATTTTTCTGTAAGGACCACAGAGCCACGCAAACAAAAAATACCCCAATCCAACTAACTCACTGGTTGTCACGGATGACGTTCACTGCGGGCAGGCCACCGATCTTGGCATTGAGGAAGTCGGGCACCTGGAGGGGGAGGGGGGGGGACAAGCGTTTGATACCACGCTTAAAATTGAGAACACATTCACACATGCATGTGAGCACATACACACAGCAGGCAGGCAGGAGGCGTTAGCTGGCAGGCGTGAGCAGGAGACATGAAAAAAAAGGATTGAAGCACACAAACAGTAGGAGGCAACCTAGTGAGCTAAGGACTCTCCTTAAAACTTGTAGCAGCACCATTTGGTACTTCTTTGGTATTTTCTGCTGTAAACCTTTTTGTGCTGTTTTTTGGTACTAAAAGCAGCATAAGTAGCCATCAAGCAACTCACGCTGGTACAGTACCTTAGCGTACTCATCCGGCAGAACTAAAAAAGATACGATTAAATTCCACACCTTCCCAAGCACCAATAAGCGTGTGAACAAAGAGTTTAAAAGAAAGAGAACACCACGAAATGGCAAAGGAAAGTTAACACGCTGTTTGCATGTGAGTTTCCTTAAGTGCGGGGCGGGGGGTCTCTCGCCGTTCATGACTGGCAGCGACCCAAAAACTGATTACTTTGATGATTAACCCCGCTCAATCTGCAAGGCCAAAGTATACATTACAAGGTACTCCGCAGGACAAAAAACAGCTTTTATGCAGGGGTGTTTTACAAAGGAGTATTAAAAAGTGAGCATTTCAGGTGGTAGGGTGTTCACCCCCCACACAGCGTCAACGCTGGAAAATAAAAGATGCCGACAGGTTTGATGCGGGTCGGACAGTCGGACAGTCACACACCTGAGTGGTGGAGTGGTTGCCCCACACAGCCACGCGGTTGACGCTGGTGTAGAACTTGCCAGCCTTCAGAGCTAGCTGAGACTTGGCGCGGTTCTCATCAAGACGAGTCAGCGCATGGAAGTTCCTGAGAAAGAGCAATACAGGAGGACGGGCGTGAATTGCTAGTGGGAAGGAAACAAGGATGGGCTGCTAGACCCAGAGGAGGAGAAATCAGCACAATTCATTGGCTTGTTCTTTCTACTGAGTCACAGAGAATTTGTAAACAAAAAGACCAGGAGATCGTCCCAGACAACTCTCCAGAACCTCATCCCAATCCTCATCCCTTGCACCCCACAAAGGAGCGAACTGTGGTAAAAATCACATAGAACACACGTAACAGTTTACACTTACTTGCGGGGAAGGTTGGGTGCATTCTCCATGGCAATGAGGGCGTTGGTGCAGCAGGGGTTGCCGACAACCAAAACCTTGCAGTTACGGTCTGCCACCTCGTTCAGGGCCTTGCCCTGGCTCTGGAAGATCTGGCCGTTTTTCTGCAGGACAAGCCAATGGGGTACCGGTGTGAGATACGGTCAGCGTCCTTGCTTCGTGATCAGCGGCTTGCCCCTGCTCTGCTTGACCTGGCCTGGAACTTCCTTGTGCAAATTCCTGCACCAGGCTGCGATTCCATGAGAAGTTTGTCTGCAGGGACGGGCAACTGCGTTAGTAACCGGACAGTGGCGTAAATTGCAAATGCCGGCTCGTATGTACATGTATTGGTGTGTAAGGAGGGAGACGCTCGAGAATAATTGAAGGTTTGGTCATATCTGGAAGTCGTACGAGAAATCTGTCGAGTCACAAGGTCATACAAAAAGCCCTTGCATACTGCTCGCTGAGTTGCCGTAGTGTCGTGCACACAAGTTACTAGGATCCAATTTAGCACCGCCCAAAATGTCAGACCTCACTGGTCGCGTATTGGTAGTCCTTTATACAGTCCTGCTCTCTTTTGTAAAAAAACGATTTGTCGGGCACGGAAACCTCAGTTACCTGGATTAAGTCAGCACGCTCCATGCCTGGGCCTCTAGGGGAGGCGCCCACCATTAACGCCCAGTCTGCGCCTGCAAAAATCTCCATGGGGTCGATGCCGATGGACACCTGAGCAGTGATCAGTGTGCGCGTTGGTGAGCAAGAAGCACCCACCACCAGGGCCCCGTCTGCGCCTCCGCAGCTCCTCAACACTGGGGCGCAACATCGAGGAATACACACATGCAGGTTCAGTCGATTTGGTTTCAACTTCAGAAAAGTGCAGTGCAAGAGGGACCTGCGCAAGTTGCAGCCAGGCAGCCGGGACCCACCATGCACCTCACATACAATTGTTCCGAACATGAATGAATAAATGGCTAAAAAGTTGAATCAGGCAGTTCTAATCAATGGACCCACCTTGCACCTCACATACAAATTTGTTCCTAACATGAAAACACAATTGGCTGACATTGAAGCCCACCTTACAAAGTAATGGTTCAAGGCATCCCCCAGCTCCAAGTCCACACTCCGTAGGAAAACACTGTTCCTGGTAGCGCAACGTACATACCCGTGTACCCTTTAACTCAACAACGGCCAAAAAATGCACACCTCACGCAGCAGGGGGTATAGAGAGTCCTCCAATTCCATGGCCACTCCTTCTAGAGCCTCGTAGGAGCGCTCACTGCCCAGCAGCTGCAGAGCGATGGGCTGGTCCTTGCCGTACACCTGAGGGGGTCAGGAGGAAAGAATGTACACCACATATTCATCTCACAGATCTTGTCAATGACGGTACCGTTGCATCACGGCTACATCTAGGGGAAGGGCTGATAGTATCGGACTTTCATGGCTTGATTCTTCAGTTCAGTCAAGGAGCGGGAATAGATTTGGGGCCGTTACCGGAGCCTGCTACGTGTTCCAAGGAATGCGCAGGATATGCTTTGAATGTGGCAAACTATTGCAATGTAATGCAAGGACTTGTAGCAGCGTTTCTATGTTACTTTACTATCAATGAAATGGATCGCATCTTTTTGCACAATACTGCATCTTTTTCTGTCTTGTCGCAAGCCATGCAATTGAGCTGTTTGGTCCATAGATTCAATGGAGAAGAATGCTGCACTATACCATAGCTTTCCAAAGTCCCACACACCTCGCCAGATGCAAGCCTGCGTAAGTGGTAAAGCAAGGAAAATGAGGAGTGTGAGTATTAAGCAAATCTGTGGCAGAGGGCCCCACGCCTAAACACATCAATTCCCATGCAAATTATGGTAAGGCAAGTCTAAAGTAGCTGGCAGCAGTCTTTCTCCTGCTGGTGTGTAAAGCAACAGTTGGAAACGCGTGAGGAGCATGTGCCACTCACATGAACAGCAGGTGGTTAGCGATCGTGCCTGAGGCCCCAGTGACAGCCACCCTGATGGTCTTCTTCCAGGTCTTCATCATTTCCTTGTCCTCCTGTTGCCGAGCACGGGCAGAGATGGGTGCGTGCGGTTATGAGAGGGGACAGCAAATGACGCTTGCACGAGAGCGCGCATAGAGGGGAAGCATCTCATGTCCCTATTCTTATTTGAAATAAGCACAATAAGTGCGTTCCCCCATCCCTCTTGCTTAAACCGCACACATCATGAAATCACGCACACCATGGCATATTCCAGACCATCACCTGCGACTGCGTGATTGCCCTTGGCACATCCGCAAGGCACATTATCACACTGTCTGGCCTCAATGTTAATGTCATGGGGACCAGGAAGCATGATGATGAGAGTGAATTTGAACAAACTTCCCGCCACCATCCTCAAGGGCTATCCCATTGGACCCACTCACATTGGAAATGTCATAGGAGAGACGGAAGACGCCGAACTGCTTCTCCTTGGTTTGCTGCTCCGTCGCTGCCGCGCGGGCATGAACAGGGGCACGAGCCCACACGCTCTTCATCCCCTGACCAGCGCGCATGCACGCTACGGCTGGAGCACGGGGAACAGCGCCATGCTGCCTCACGCATGCTGAAGGGGCCCGACTTAGTTGGGAGAGCTGCATTTCCGCCGAGCGAGAAAGAGGAGAGAGATAAGGAAAATTTGCAAGATATTTTAAAGTGCTGCATTCTTGACTTTCTACAACTGAAGCGTGACCGCGAATTGAAGCTCGGATATAGCATATATAACATAAGGATATGAATTAGGGTCTGGATTTAAGGGCATCTGTCTTTCCACCTCAGAACAGCCCACGATGAAGTAGGCTCTGGCTCCAAGGGCATCTGTCCTTCCTCCTCACAACAGCCCACAAATCATGGGACTCGACTTCAAAAGAAGGCTTGGGCTCGCACTGGAAAACTGCGAGGCAAGGCCTCCTTGGTCAATGGGTTGACTGACACATGCGTGCGCACACACGCACATGCGCACACACACACACACACACACACACACACGCACACACACACACGCACACACACACACACACACACACGTTACAGTGTCAGAATGGGATTCAACCACATTTTAATCCTTCTTATGAAACACTCAGTTAACCTGTTGTGAGTGGTATATGTGCACGTTACATCGTGAAACCAAAAAATGCCGGCCCTGAACTTCAAGCCGCTATCACTAATACTACGCATGCAAATAGGACTGATACAGCATTTTGACTGCATGGGTTCCTGCAGGTTCGAGACTTGGAGGGAATGGCTTGGCATTCCCTACAGCTTATGATAGAGCAGCAGTCTTCAGGTTCCAGCTTAGTAGAACTTGTGCGGGAGGTGCTTGCAGGTATGTTGCTTTGCGTCGTAGCAACAGCTCACGCACTGTATACAATAAAACACAGGCACACTGTTTCATGGACAGTCAAAGAACGCATTGCCTTGAAACACACCCTTTTGTCACACATTGATCATGCTGGTCAACATTGCAGGGCTGACCACGTGCAGTAAGCCTGCTGCCAAGTCCCGCCTCCAACTCGCACAGCATGCACTGGATCACCATGGCTCCAAGGTGTGTACAAGTTGGGTAGTGCCGCGCAAATACATGTTCACACGTGCACGTGCACAAAAGGCACCAAATGACAGGGTACTGGGATGACACACTTTCCTGGGCCTGATTAGTTCATGTGGTGCTGCCTATAATACTCCACTGTCACATCCTTTATGTTCACACCCTACCTCTCAAATGCACGCAGCTGCCCGCATCTTTCATGCCTGAGGTGGTGCAACTAATGCTGGCTTACATCAAGGTGAGGCTGGTTACTCTTTTATATGTGGTTGTCGTTGCGTATGATCAAAACGCATTTCACGCTTGCAGGACTCTGCAGCTCACTACCCTCCTTAAATGTGTGAATGTGTTGCCCGCTCCTACCCCACTTCATTTCCTTCAACCCCCCTTCTCCTTTGTCTTCCTTACACTCACATACCCTCCTTCTCTCACACACGCATACACACACGATCACAAGCACACACTCACACCTGCCTCTCTTCCCCAACTCTTTCAGACCCAGCACGGCTCCCTACACAGTGAAGAGCTGGCCCAGTTGTCCAACCTCACCATGGAAATTCTGCTACCTCTTCTAGTAGATGCCATGCAGTCCCCGCTACCAGGCACCACCTCGCATGCCCATGCTCTGCACCCCCCCCACCCACGCACCCAGCAACCAGCTCCCGCCCCTCGGATGACACTCAGCACGCATACCAGAAACGCAGCTCAGCTGCAGGCAGCAGAGAAGCAGAACGGTGGTGTGGGGGCGCTTGCCTCTGCCAGTGGCTTGATGGCAGGGGTGCTCAGGCCGGTGCTGAAGTTGGCATGCAAGTGAGTGCTTGAGTTGAAGTGCAGGATGAGGCCAAAAAGGCAGAATGCAGCATGAGATCTGAAAGTGGATTCAGAAGCAGGTACCAGCATTGGTTTCTTGAACAAGATCTGAGAGCTAGTATGCAACTGGTGTGACCGATTCAGGTGGCGTGGAGTTTAAAAGTAGGCAAGCTGGTCGGCCAAGGCCAGTGCTGACAGCAGCGTAACCATGTGATAAGTTGGGTACATGCACAGAAATAGCGTAACCATGTGATAAGAAGTTGGGTACATGCACAGAAATAGCGTAACCATGTGATAAGAAGTTGGGTACATGCACAGAAATAGCGTAACCATGTGATAAGAAGTTGGGTACATGCACAGAAATAGCGTAACCATCTGATAAGAAGTTGGGTACATGCACAGAAATAGCGTAACCATGTGATAAGAAGTTGGGTACATGCACAGAAATAGCGTAACCATGTGATAAGAAGTTGGGTACATGCACAGAAATAGCGTAACCATGTGATAAGAAGTTGGGTACATGCACAGAAATAGCGTAACCATGCGATAAGAAGTTGGGTACATGCACAGAAATAGCGTAACCATGTGATAAGAAGTTGGGTACATGCACAGAAATAGGGCAATGGCCCTCTTTTGCATTGCCATGGAGTTTGCGATGTCCATTATCAAGCTGTTGAGCTGTTCCTGCACATTGTCCTTTTTCGTACTTTGGTAATTTTTGGCTGCCTGATTGTGTACAATGCACAAAGGGACCGAGAGTACCTAACGCACGGTGCGATTAACGGCATCTGTACACGCCTCTTTGCCAACCTTTTCGCTTTTCGCTCATTATTTCTGCACCATCCCCCATGACCCCTTTGTGCATGACTGTGCACAACATGCAGGGGGACTGAGCGCCGTGCCATGTCTGCTGCTTGCGTGGTGCTGGAGCACTTGCTGGCCCCCTGCTCCTCTTTCTTGCACGTCAGAGACGTCATGGGAGCAGCAAGGATGTGTTTGAGTGCTCAGATTGGCCTGCTGCCCTCCATGGGTGCGTGCACGTTGCTGTTTGTGTGTCTGTCTGTGTGTGTGCTTGTGAAAAGGATGGGCATTGGGAGGATGTGCCTCAGCATCAGTGCTTGGTGGTTTTGAAATTGATGTGCTTTACGGGCAGTTATTAAAACTACAGCAAAGCTGCGTCAAATCATGAGAGCAACACCAATTTTAAGACCTGAGTCTTCCCTCTCTTCTGGGTTCAAACTGCTCACCCTGAAGTAGTGTTTGGTGCATCAGCACGTAATGCCAACCTTGCAGCCCCACGTCAAAACCTATGATTCCCACACAAGCTACAACACAAACCTATGATTTCCACACAAGCTACAACACAATCTGCTGTTCCCATTTAGATCGCCACGTGGCCGGCAGCTTTCCGGCCTTGCACACAAAACCCCCAAACACGTGATGTCATACTAAATTCCTTTCCCACACGTGCACAATTTGAACCAGCTGCAACCTACAACACATATGCAAATTGCAGGCCCCCTGGATCGTCACGTGGCCGACATCTTCGGCCCCCTGCAAGCTGCTGTTGAGCTGCTGGGCATTTCAATCGAGCCAGACGTGCAGCGCCAGGCATTCAGCATGTGTGTGCGGGGACTATGCGCTGCGGGGGACTGGCATATGCGACGTGCAGCTGCGCAGGCCATGGGCAGGATGGCAATGGCAGTACAGGTGATGAGGACGTAGTGTAATTGCTGCGAGTCGGTTTCAAGTCCAGTGTATGCAGGTGTGTGTATGTGTGTATGCAGCTGTGGTGCTACGTATTACATCTTGCGTTGGTGGTACGTATTACATCTTACTGGCAGTGCGTACTGCATCTTGCTGGTGGTGCGTACTACATGCTGCGTTGGTGGCGCGTACTACATGTTGCGTTGGTGGTGCATATTACATCTTGCCTTGCTGGTGTGTAATCAAGTATGCTGGCAGTAAGGAGTGGAGTGGGTGCCTACCTTAAATCAAACAAGTGTCTGTGTGCATCATCCAACCCATATTTCGGCTCGCATCACGTATGTAGGTACCAGACCCCCTTCTGGCCAGCTGCGAGGAGCAAGGCCTTCAGGTATACCCCCGCAGCTGCCCCCACCCCCTCGTCATAACTCCTGCGGTTACACTGATGTGCACACTCAAGGTCGAGGCAAGCCAGGTATGTGCTGCTGGTAGTTATGACCCCCA
>Ga0307968_1004515_pt1:0-7500 | contig 11311 bp, 14 predicted proteins | sample OrgLakmetagen650_FD_201834 | JGI IMG/M metagenome (GOLD analysis project Ga0307968, IMG submission 201834) | Saline water microbial communities from Organic Lake, Antarctica - #650 | ecosystem: Environmental > Aquatic > Non-marine Saline and Alkaline > Saline | place: Antarctica: Organic... | reverse complement strand
GCATGGAGTAGGCGCGCACGGTACGTAATACACGCACTTGAACGCACACGCGCGCGCACATACACACACACACACTCTCTCACACGCACACACACACACACACACACACACACACATTTAAACACACACATACACACATACATCATGCACAATTGTACACACTCGCATACACATTGACTCGTTATCTACAGCTGCAAGTGACCGCTCCCTTCTTGTTACCTAGTGCTCACAAAGTACAACCCTGCAATTGTGTGTTTAAGAGTCGAGCAGGAGAAGACGGAGGTGCCTTTGCACGAGTGCAGCCAGTGGCTACTACTCCTACCAAACTGGCTATGCTAATGATGAGAATGTGGAAGCTGGACCTTCTACAAACCCACAGGTGTGAAGACCTGCGCCTGCCAATCCTCATTTGGCCACAGCACAGGACAGAGGAAGCAATGCGCTACTGCCTAACCCTCTCAAATGTTATGCTACGAACAATGCGCAACCTCAAAAAAACGATTGTCCAGGGTCAAAACAGCGGTGGCGTGTTTGGGCTGCTGCAGTCGTGCTTCAACCTTGGCTGCAGAGTCACAGCTACAATAGTGACGTATGTGGCAGACGTGTTCATGGCCAGCCCCCTCGCACCCTTCGGAGTTGACCGCTCAGCCGTGGAAAACAGTGTGCGCACTGCACTCACTCTGGCCGGGCTTTCGCTGGTGCAGAAGGCCATACCGGTGAGTTTCCTCTTTTTGTACAGGGCAAATACGCAGCAGCAGTGAGAGGCTCTCGTTTGCAGCAAAGTTTACACACAAGTTCTCTTTGGTGCTCAAGTCAAGCATGCAAGAGGCTTAGGGCACACCCCTTGTGCCATCTGCTATCAATTTCAATTTATATTCTAATTGGCAAAGGTTTGGCTGAATAGCTGTCTCCCTTCCCCTGCATCACTCTGGCTTACGTCATGGCCGTGTATACGTCCAAACCTTGCAGCACATTGCATAACAGCTTCACCCTCAAGAATGCTAAGTTACGCACTCCTGAGCATGGTACATCAGGTGCTGCTTAGACGGTAAAAATAGGCACACTGCTTATGTTACGTGGATTCCTAACCACCGGCTGATTAAAATCCAAATAACGCTTGTGCTCTTTGCAGCTTGTCGTCAACCTGGGGTGCACGGGTCTATGCCTGTATGTCCTGTCGCATGTTTACAACCTACGGCTCCCGGTGCCAGGTAAGCATGACTAGGTCAGCTTCCTAGCACTCTGGCTGGCTAAGACCTGTAGCTGTGGTCTTTTTTGGTTGCCAATTTCAATTTGAGTTAATGGTTTAAGCAAGCACAGCACGTCTAGTGTGCTGATCTCTCTCTTCTGACTGCTTGCCACGATGTCTACAACATCGACGCTATATTGCAGCATTTGTTGAAAAGGAAGCTCAAGTTGGAAATTGAACATGCACATTACATGTTTTGGCGAAAATGGCCACACATCTTTCCTCCTATGTACATCCCAATTTCCAAAGTTGCAGCTTCCCATCAAAACAGGAAGAGAGGAGTGAAGATGTTATGCTTTCCTAACATTGATGCAAAATGATCGATTTTTACAATTTTACGTGATTAGGGTTGGCCAAACAGTACGGATGCTAAAAAAAACTGTCGCATCCGTACGACTTGTTTGAGTTTTAGCCGGACATATATACACGTACATATATAATATATGTATGTATGTATGTACAGGGGATGCCGTATTTATAAGGTCTAAAACCAGAGTTACGGGAGATGATGCAGGAGCAGAAACAGCACGCGCACTCACGCACACGTGCATGCACGCACCCCCGCGCTCGCGCACATGCATACGCACACATACATGTACGCATACTTACATGCACAGATGCACACGCTAACACACAAAGTAACTGCACATGCACACGCATACACACATGTACGTGCACGCTCATGCATGCACGCACGTTCATGTTCACACACACACACACACACACACACACATACACACACACACGCGCATACACAAATGGGGGAATTTGATGGTGTGGGGGAAGAAGAGTGGTAGAAGTCTTGTGCTCATGGTAAACACTTTTGAGACAGTGGCAGTGGGTGCGTGCATGTATGTATGGGGGTTTTGGCTTCTTTGAGCAAGCGTAGCTCCCAAACCTTCTTTTTCTGGCAGATTTAAATTGGGAACGTGATCAGAGCTCTTTGAGAGCTACAAAATGACACCCCTTTGAACTAGTGTGGACTGTTCCCATGAACGGCCCACCCCTCTGCAAGCCAAACAGTCCTCGTTTAAGTGCCTCCCACTCGCCGGCTTTCCCAGTACCCCTGTCCCAAACTTGACATTGCGGAATTGTTATATAACATTATAACATTTATAATGCTTATATCCTGAAGCATAAGTCGATCGGTGCAAGCTCAGAAGTGCACCTTTTCCCTGCCAAAGTGGGTGCAAAGTACACACCGGGCCCCACAGAACCCCCCAGAATGCCAAATTTCCAGCAAATGTCAATGGCATAGATATAACATCAAGTATCTTGCTTTCAGATGAGGTATAGAGGTCTTTGAATTGGGTGGAGAGCTAAGAGAGACTGGTGGGGGGGGGATTGTTCATGGGGACAGCCGTATGGAGATGTCCAATTCCATGTACCGTACCTTTTAAATAACACCCCGCATGGATTTAATTTTTTGCCCTGCGGGTTGACTGCGGTAAGTTTAAATATTTATCTTTTTTGGCCATGCAGGGTTGTGTGGGATCGGTGTAAAAAAAGTTTTTTTGGGTCGCTGCAATTCATGAGCGACGAGAGATCCCCCGACTTTCCCCCCCCGACCCTCCTGCTTCAGCGGCACCAGCAGCACCAGCAGCACCAGCAGCAGCAGCATTAGTTGCTCCAAAGGCTCCAAAGGGAATTTTTCAGCAGTACGCGTGCAGCTTCTTGACAAAAAGGCAACGACAGCCGAGCAGAAAGTAGTATCGCCAGTGTCGTAAAAAAAGTGGGCTACAAAGACAAGGCAAAGCAGTGTGAGGCAGCAGAGCAGGCAGGGTCCTGGCTTGTTCCCTGCGCTTGCCCTACGAGCAGCACGTGGCAGCAATAGCAGTGACGGGGGCTGAAGAGAACCAAGCAAGCAACGCTTGCAGAGCAGGTCAGAGCAGCCCAATAACTGACAGAGAAGCAGGTTGGGCCGCTGGTGCGGCCAACAAGGTCACGCACCAGGGCTGCCCGCATTAGCAGCACAGTGGCTATAGGAAAAGGAAGCAGATTTTGGGGGGGGCGTCGAGTAGTTGAACAGAGAACAAACTCACATGCACAGCATGTTGAATTTCCTTTGCCCTTTAGTGGTGTTCTCTTTCATATAAACCGTCTGTAAAGCTTATTGGTGCTGAACAGGGCTAAAAGCCCTGCGGGTTTGAGCGGGAAGGGCAAACATATATTTTTTGGGGGTGCGGGAAGGTGCGGGATTCTACTAAATATATCTGAAATTTGGGGTGCGGGATGAGTACGAAAAAGTACGGTATACGGTTCACAATTTTTTTTCCCGGTATTTACAGCGTATATATATCCTTGTTCAGAAATCCCATATACGGTCCTGGCCAACCCTACACATGATGCACTGTAAATTTGGTGTGAATGGACGTATTTCCTGGCGTGCGTACACTGCGACCCATCCTCCTGCATGACTGAGCACGTACACCCATTGCCCGTGCAAAAAGGATTGTTGATTAATAGGGTCCGTGACAGGAGGCAAAAAAAAAACTAGTGGACGGGGGGTCCAAATTTTGGGCTGGACCCCCCTGACCCCCCTCCCCCCTATACCCCCCTCCCCGTGGCCCCATCCAGACAAAAAGGGTACCATTCTGCTCCTTTTTCAAATAGGCATCCATCTGCATACTCATCACAACCATGGATTGACTTGCTGCAGAGTTGTGGGGTAAAAACTGAGACGCGGACGCTCTTGCATACATGACCTGCCAAGCACCTACAAGTAGCCTTAAATACCCACGGATTGTTTTCCTTTCTTCAGCATTCCATTGTGCATCTTGTGTTGATACTATCCCAGAGGGGGTCAACTGAGGCCCTAAATAGGGGTGTTTTTAAAATGTTCCCAGAGTATGCTCACCCCAGCTGGCATTTTCTAAGCCTAGCACTCAGAGGTACCTGATAACACCCAAGCTTGAAAGTTGCCAATAAGGGTGCACGTGTCTAATTGCCTGCGGCGTGAACTCCACTTTTCACCACCAAATCCGATTTTCAGCATCCCAAACAAAAAGTAATCCTGTCGTATTTTGAGGTGAATAGAGACCCTGGGTAGAGCGTGGTGGCTCATTACGTAAATATTCAGTGCCAAAAAAGGAACTGATATTCTGCCCAGACCACTGGGGGGGTCCGTTTGGCCCCAAACTTTGTGAACCATCTACTCATGTTATTTTATTATGGTGCATCAAAAAAGTCACATTTCCAAACATTTACTCAGTTGACCCCCTCTGATACTATCCTGCAAGTCTGGAGTGATTAGGTGCTCCTATGGCGTTACATACCCCGCGGCCCACACCCATGCGCGCGTGGCTCTGACTTGTAGGCATGCACACAGACCCCCCCCCTTTACCCAATTCGCACAAAAAGGGTGCCAATCGATTGGGCTTGAGCTGAGGATTCCGCTGATATACTTATAATTCCGAAAAAGTGGCCCAGAAAAATTCTGAAGGTGGGGTCCGAAAAACTCAAACCCCCCCCACCCACCCCCCGATTGGACCCATATATATATATACCAATCGAAAGCTCTCAACGTAAGGATTCCGAATAACTGATTTTTATCGGAAATCACACGTGACGTCCAAAAGGTATGCTTTCTGACGCCTCCTGTCCGGGATGTGATATTCTGTTTAAATTACAACATTATGTACAAAATACTAGGCATTATATAATAATCTCCAGAGCTCAAGAATCTGTTTGACTACAGGTACGGTGGGTTTATTGCACCCCAGGAATTGATTGGCCAAGTTCCTGCAGAGAAATTACAGGCATAAAGTGGAGCAATAAAAGGATGGCTGCGTGCATTGTCTGTCAAACGTGTCTTCTGGGCTTTTATCTATACTCTATTACCAAAGCAAGGCAGGCTAAAACATGTCGCAGAGATTTTCTTTCAGGGGAGAGGCGAAGCCAAGACTTGGCTAGAGAGTCTAATCTGCTGTTGCAGTTGAACCAATGGGGTTAGAAAGTCCCCAGTAGTCCACCCTTGACCGTCATCCTCCCCCTTGGGGTGGTGCTCATCATTCATTTACCCCCCACCTCGTCCAAATTCATCACTTCCTCATCACGCGGGGGGCGCTTCCAGCGATTGCTTGGTAGGGGTGTTGGGGCTAAACACTTGACCACACCTTTGTGCAAACCCTCCTGTATGACACGGCGTTGTCAAGGCAAAGTCAACATTCAGCTTCTTGCCAGCTCTGTCAAGGTGCTCTCCGTCTCAGCAGGTGCTCTGCGGGCCCATGCACACCTGGCGAGACTTCCAACTTGCACCCTTTTCAAATATGCTTCGCCCTCACCCCGTTTGTTTCCTTGAAAATTACGAAAATCTCCAGAAAATTGAAAATGCAATGTTATGCTGACGTTTTGTAGTAACAGGGATGTGTCATACGTCATACGGCGTATTCATATAGTACGCCGTATCGAATATAACGCGTATTATACCATATTAAACAAATCAGTTCGTATTGTACAACACATTTTTCTGTTATTGGGCGATTTTTTGTCTTTTCAGGCAATTTCCGCCCCTAAAACGGCCTTCCTGCGAGCTTCCAATGCTATAACTTGATATCAATAACATATGAAATATTAATAAAGAACTGGAAATGTTTTGGTGATTTTGGGGTGAACCGGGTCCATTTTGGGTCAAAAATCGGCACTCCCAAAATTGCTTGAAAATACGATAGTATATTACGCATATTTCGTATTGAACACGTATAATACCGTATTGAACGTCCCAAATGACCATATGACACATTTCTGTATTGTAATATACAAAATCTTATATTATGGCCCCCCCTACCCTAGATTAAGCTATAAATATATCATGCGTCCCAAAAGCAATCCAGCGTCACGACATGATAATTAGCAGCATCAGTTAGCAAATAAGCCTGATTGTCGTACAGTTGCTGCGAGATGCTATAACCCTAATTCCATAGTCATAATAATGTTACAATGCTTGCAGGGCCTCCGCGTCCTGCCTACCGCTTGCATACTAGCCATGATGTGTTTTCTCTATCGCACTGACTGTATACAATTGGTATTTCCGTCACACTCGTCTGCAGGAGCTAGGCGACGCAGGACTGTGCCTCCTCGCCCACGGAGGCGCCCTCCACCCACTACTGGGCCACATAGCGCAGCAGGTGCAGCACAGGGACCTGCAGCTAGTGCCCAAGGCCAAGTCTATACTGGACCGGCTGCAGAGGAGGAGCAGCACATGAGGGATAGTTATGGCAGGCAGGATTGGGAGCAACAGCAGCAGCAGCAACAGCAGCAGCAGCAGCAGCAACAAGAAGAGCAGAGAGAGAAGCAGGGGCCTCGTAATAGCAGCGGCAGCAAGCAGGGTGCACCAGGAAAGGGCCCCTCCCCACTCACTGGTCTTTTTCGGGGCTCAAAAGATTTAGTTGATGTATACTATGACTAGTGAGGTGAGGAGGGGCTCCTAGGTGCTGGCAGCCAATTGCTCCTTTCCGTCATCATGCTGGATGTGTTAACATTGCTTATTAGAATAACCTTTTTTAATAAACCTACTAGTTAGCTCTGACTTCAAAATTGTACTTCTTAGGTGTATACACATCTCTAGATGTAAATTATTGAGTATGACTTAATACGTCTTAGATTCAATTATTGGTTAAACGCTGTTGCAAGTCAACCCTTCTCGTTAGCGGTCACCATGCCATCTTTTACGTTACACATCAGGCTAGCGACGTCTAGATAGTAGTGTCAAACTTTATCCAACTTTAGGAGTCCTTACGCTCCCAAACTTGTCTTCGTCGGTGTATGTGATTTTGCGTATGTTCTGTCCTTAAGGTCTTAACATTCTTGACAGCATTTGTGTGTATGGGCTAGTAGGGCGTGTTGGCCACTTGGTTGCAATTTGGGGTGACCTTCAGCCAGGTTGTTTGGCTGATCGGCTGCTGACTCATCTTGGCCAGCGACAAATAAATCCATAAGCTCAGAAAGAAAGAGAAAAAGTCTAGTGTTCTGTATAAAAAGGAAACTAAAAGTTGGTAGCTAGTTGACCTGTTGCAGCAATAAGGGCTGGGCTTCTGAAGTCCTCCGAAAAAGGTGTAAGGGTAAGGGTAAGGGTTACACAGCTATATCCGCCAGCGAGGGCAGTTGAGCTATAGCAAAAACAAAAACAAAAAAAGGCAGCTTCAAGAAGAGAAGGAGGCCAGACTGAACAAGACACCAGAAAAAGAGACAAGGTCAGTGATCAAACAGAGCAAGGCATTTGTCCGCAAAGTCAGCTACTCCTACGGCATCAG
>Ga0307968_1004512_pt1 | contig 11316 bp, 9 predicted proteins | sample OrgLakmetagen650_FD_201834 | JGI IMG/M metagenome (GOLD analysis project Ga0307968, IMG submission 201834) | Saline water microbial communities from Organic Lake, Antarctica - #650 | ecosystem: Environmental > Aquatic > Non-marine Saline and Alkaline > Saline | place: Antarctica: Organic Lake... | reverse complement strand
CATAGTCAAACAGATCGCGGAAGGCTGCGCGCTCAACGATAGTGGTCTGGAATACGTCTATTCCACCCGCGGAAAGCTGCGCCTGGACATTGCGAAGCGCGCGCGAGGTGATAGCGGCGCTCGTGCGTGTCAGGATAACTGAATGCAGGATCGGCCTGCGCGCCATGCGTTCCTGGTTGCGGATGAGCCGCACTGTCTTGGCACCTCCGCGCGCATCCATCGAAGAACCTTGTATCGGGATCAAAACAAGGTCGGACATGCCGATGGCGTTTGCGACCATTAGGCTGGCGGTTCCTTCCAGGTCAACGATCACGAATTGGGCGTGCTGTGATGCCTCGTCAATCTGATCCACGATACCATCCTCGGTCACGTCGCCGATGATGCGGATGGAATCAGGCTTTCCCGGAAGGGCGGCCCATTGGGATATCCATTTTTCCGGGTCGGCGTCGACGATGGCGACTTGCGCGCCCTTTTCGGCAAGTTCAGTTGCAAGGATCAAGGCGGATGTGGTCTTTCCGGCCCCACCTTTCGGGTTTGCGAATGATATGACTGGCATGTGGGTCTCCGCGCATTTCGTTTATTGGTACCAGATAGCTACTAAATATCAAATGGTATCTTTGGTACCTAGTAGCTACTATATATCTGGTGGCTACTAGATATCTCGATGGTACCATCTAGATACCTTTATCTTGGGCGATGTTGTACAGATGTCACTTCCAAGCATGCGGCAAACCCGTGTTGGGTGTTGCTGCAGTTACGTTACTGGTGCCAGAAGGGCAGGGGCGTGTGCGGGATGCGCTCGAGACATGGCCTCTCTCGTTGAGGCTACGCCTCTCCGCCCGGCTCCGGCGCGCTCAGCGCGACGAGAGCGACCGCCAGATCGCCGGGAAAGCCACGCGCTGGCGCCAGTCTCATGAATAGCGACCCGTCCAGTCTCACAAATACGGTTGGTAAATCTCATGAACCCCGGTCGGTTTTTCTTGGAAGCGTTTGAACCTCATGTGTCGGAATGCCGGGGTTCATGAGACTGGACTTTATGTGATTTCAATGCCTTAGCCAAGCCGTGGTTTTGCGATCGAGTCGCCATTCATGAGACTGGTGGAAAAACGCGCCGAGGTTGGTGAGACTAGATTGCAGCCGCACGGAGTGCGATTTTCCCTGAACCTTCGCTGCCTGAACGATGTATCCACCATGAGAAAGCCCATATTTTGCTGGCGTACAACGGCGCCAGTCTCACAAATACCGATTCATCCAGTCTCATGAATACCGCTCCAGAATCTCATGAACCCGGGTCTGTTTTTCACGGAAGGGCTTGAGTCGCATGAATTCCGGTCATCCGACACGGTCATCCGACAAATTCACTGATTTTGAGATTGTGTGGCAGCGTACTCCACTATGTCCGATAAGGCAACCTTACCGGACATGCCCTAGTAGGACATGCGGCGGCGGTTAGGAGAATGATTCATGGTCAAAAGCGCCGCCTGCACGTATGATGGCGGCATGACATCTGCCCGCCCGATCCCCGATACCGCCTCCGATGCGGCCCCCCGGATGCCGTCCCGGGGGATGACTGGACAGGCCCGAACCCCCGAGGATCTCGGCCTTTTCCTCGGGGGCGGCGCTTGCGCAACTGCATGTCGCGCCGCAGGCGATCGCTTACGCGAGATGCCTCGACCAAGTGGTCTCTTACGCACTTTTAGCACGTCAAAAGTTCACACTCGTTTTTAAAGAGCGCTTTCAAGCCATTTCGCTGCGCTGATCAGGTTGGCGTCAGTGTTCGGTGCTGACACAAGCTGCACTCCGATCGGCAGCCCTTTTGGCCCCGTCGCTGTCGGTAAATGTATCGCCGGTCCGCCGAGGAGTGTCCAAACACGGTTGAATTGCGGGTTTCCCGTGCCTGTCTCGGCTCTCGGCGCTTCGCCATGAGCGCTGAGTGTAAGCACCGCATCGAAGGCGCCAATAGCCTCGCAAAGCCGGTTGCCGATCTTGTGTCGCACGGACGCCGCGGTAAGGTAGGCTTCAGTCTTGATCGCGGCACCCTCGTCGAGATATGCGCGCAACGGTTCGCTAAGCAAAGAACCATGCATCGCGCGCTCATACGCAAGCGATCGGGCTCCTTCCCATGCCATGATCGTCATTTGAGCTTCGAGAAGTGCGCTCCATTCGGCGTCTGCGGAGAGATCCACAACACACGCGCCTTTGCTCGCAGCGCGTTTGGCAACGCGGTTGAGTTCCGCCAAGGCATATTCTTCTGCGTCTGCCACGTCGGGCGTAGCCAATACAGCCAACCGAGGTGCACCATTCGCTTTAGGTGTCGTCAGGTCTTCTCGACCCGCCATCACCCCGATGAAAGTTGCCGCGTCTGATACCGTGCGCCCGAAGCCTCCTATGGTGTCGAGCGTCTCCCCGAACAGCGTAAGGCCGCTACGGCTGATGGTGGACAGGCTGGGCTTGTACCCGACGATACCACAGAATGAGGCTGGCCGGATGATTGAACCTGCGGTCTGCGTGCCGGTGGCAAGCGTCGCGCCACCAGCGGCTACTGTTGCGGCGGACCCGCTCGAAGATCCACCGGGTGTATGGGCGACGTTGTGTGGGTTGCGAGTGGGCCCGGCGGTCAGGTGTGCGAATTCGGTGGTGATGGCCTTGCCGATGACCAGCCCGCCTGCGGCCCGGATGGCGGCGACAGCAGCAGCGTCGCGATTTGGCTGCCTGCCTTCGTAGATCGGTGAGCCACAAGCGGTGGGCATGTCGGCGGTATCAAAAATGTCCTTGATGGCGACGGTGTGACCCGAGAGCGGACCGTTGATCTCTTTGGCGTCCATGCGGCGGGCTTCGGCGATAGCGGTATCAAAATCTAACCAGGCATAGGCGTGCAGCCGGTCTTCGTCGGCGGTGATCCTTTCGAAAGCGGCTTCGGCGAGTGTGATCGCGGGCATCGACGTCTCCGTTGTAGGGGCCAGAATTAGCGCCAGATGTTGCGACGCTGTATCACAATGGTGGAATTCCGGATGACCCCAAGTGACTAGCCCGGATCTGCGATGCGGCATTTCATTTGTTCTCTATATTTGGGCACCGAGGCACTCTCTGCAGCTTAATTATGCATTCATAATTCATTAAATCGCCTTAGGCCGGGTTTTGCCTGTCTCTGTGGAGTGGAAGTGCGCTTGGATTGCTCGTGTCCGCATCTTTCGCGGAGCGATGTCTAACCAAGAAACGAGGTCCAGAGATGCTTTCGAAGTCATTGAACCCATACACGATGCGTGTGGCCGCCACCGCTGCGATCATGTCGTTTGGCACTGCGCCGGCGTTGGCGCAGGAATTTACTTGGACCGTGCAGACGGCCTATGCGGCAGGCGACGACCTGCATCAGACTTTTGTCGAACTTGCAGACAAGATCGAGGCGATGTCGGGTGGTCGGCTCGTGCTCGAGGTCGCGCCAGGTGGCGCCTACGTTCCGGCCTTCGAAGTGCTTGACGCAGTCGACCAGGGCGTTCTCGACGCGGCTGGCGGTGACGGCGACTACTGGGTGGGCAAGCACCCCGCCGGCAGCCTATTCGCCTCGTCGCCTGGCTACGGAATGCCGTCGATCGACCTCATGGCATGGATGGAATACGGCGGCGGCAAGGAGCTGTTCACCGACTACATCACTGACACGCTGCAATTCTCAAACACAGTGCCCTTCCTGATCAGCCCGGCACAGGCGCAGCCCTTCGGCTGGTTCGAGAAGCCGGTGACGTCTGTCGCCGATATCGAGGGGCTGAAGTTCCGCACTCCGGGACTGCCCGTTGACGTGATGCGCGAAATGGGCGCCTCGGTGGTGACCGTTCCGGGCTCGGAAGTGGTGCCCGCGCTCGAACAGGGCGTGATCGAGGCGGCCGAGTATTTTAGCCCCAAGGCCGACATGGTTCTCGGCCTGCCGGATGTGCGCAAGACATACATGATGCCCAGCTACCTTCAGATCGGCCTCGTGCAGAACTTCTTCGTCAACCAGTCCCGTTGGGACGCGCTGCCCGACGATCTGAAGGCCATCGTGACCTATGCCGTTATGGCCGAGTCTGCCGATTTCTACTGGCGCGGGCTGGACCAGAACTCGACCGCGCTCCAGCAGATGGAGGCCGAGATGGGCGTCACCGTCGCCGAGACCCCGCGTGAGGTCATGGAGGCGCAGCTCGCGGCTTGGGAGACCGTACTGGACCGTTACGCGGCCGACGACGAATTCTTTGCTTCCGTTCTGGACAGCCAAAAGTCTTTCGCCTCGCGCGCGGTTGCGCTGAAGGCGCGAATCAACCCGCCCCTCGACATCGCGCTCGACGTTTTCGGCTTCGGCGGCCCCCCGGCGATGGACTGATCAGACTCCGATGGGCGCGTCCGCACGGCGCGCCCGTCAGTCGCACGCTCCTTCCTTCCGCACAATGAGCCGGCCGCGACAACGAACACCGCGTCAATCGGCGTATGTTGCGTTGTCGCGCTGGCGCTGCATTCGGAGAGACCATGGCTTCCAAACCGACCGACGAAGATGAAATCGCAAGGGCACTGGCCGAGACCGACGAGGATCTTCCCGATATCGACCGCCTTCGGCAGCCGCCCATCCATCTACCGCAACCTGCCCGGCGCATCGTTGTCACGCTGGACAATTTCGCGGACCGGGTCGGTCAGGTGCTGGCCTGGCTTGTGCTCGCTCTGGTCGTCGTCGTGGTTATGGAATCCATCCGTCGCTACGCGTTCAACGCGCCAAGCATCTGGGCCTACGACGTCAGTTACATGCTGTATGGTACGATATTCATGCTCGGGGCGGCGGTGACTTTGCGCTTTCGTGGACATATCCGTACCGACCTTTTCTTCGCAAACTGGTCCCCGCGCACCCGGGCGGCGGTGGATCTGTGCTTTTACATTCTGCTGTTCTTCCCCGGGATGCTGTTCTTCTTCATCGCCGGATACGAACAGGCGGCCCGGTCCTTTGCGATCTCGGAACGTGCAGCGGCAAGCTTTTGGCGCCCGATACTATGGCCCTACCGCGCGGTCATCCCGCTGACGGCGTTGCTGGTGGTGATCCAGGGCGTCTCCGAGGTCATCAAAGCCTGGTATCAATTCAAGACGGGACGTGAGTCATGAGCATTGGTGTCATTCTCGGGTTCGTTCAGCTTCTCGCGTTGCTGTCGGGCATCTTCCTCGGCTTTCCGATCGCTTTCACTCTGATCGTGCTGACCGTGATCTTCGGGTTCCTTGGCCTGGGCGACATGGCTTTCAACATCATGGTGTTCCAAGCTTGGGGTGTGATGGGAACCGAAACGCTGGCCGCCGTGCCGCTGTTCATCTTCATGGGCTACATGTTGGAGCAGGCTGGCATCATGGAGCGTCTCTTTCGCGGGTTCCAGTTCACGCTGGCGCGCCTACCCGGAGCACTGTATATCGGGGTGCTGCTGACGGCGACGATCTTCGCCACGGCAACCGGCATCATCGGTGCTTCAGTCACGTTGATCGGCATGCTCGCCGCGCCGGTCATGTCAAAGGCCAACTACGATCCTGCGCTGTCTGCTGGGACGATCACTGCAGGCGGCACATTGGGAATACTGATCCCGCCATCCGTCATGCTTGTCGTGCTGGGGCCCGTCGCCGGGGTATCAATTCCGCAGCTTTTCGCAGCCTGTATCATACCCGGCCTGCTGATCACGGCGCTGTTCATCGCTTACACGATGGTGCGCTGCTGGATTAACCCCGATCTCGGCCCGCCGATGCCCGAGGATGAGCGCCCGGAGAACTGGCGCGTTGCGCTCCGCGAACTTGTCGTCGGCATGGTGCCCATGGTCGCGCTGATCGGCGCCACGCTGGGCAGTATTCTGACCGGGGCAGCCACGCCCACCGAGGGCGCAGGCATGGGTGCGGCCGGTGCGTTGATCCTGACGGTGCTCTACGGTCGATTCAATCTCAAGCGGTTGCAGAGAGCGCTGTTCCAGACGGTTATCGTATCCAGCATGATCCTGTTCTTGCTGCTGGCTTCGAACATGTTCGGCGCGGTGTTCAACCGCCTCGGGACTGGGCCGTGGATTGCGAACGCGATGGTCGCGATGGAGTTGTCACCAATGGGCGTGGTGATCGCGCTGATGGTGGTGGTCTTCCTGCTGGGGTGGCCACTGGAGTGGGCACCGATCGTATTCATATTTCTGCCGATCTTCCTACCCATCGTCGAGGCTGCTGAAATCAACCTGCTGTGGATCACGGCATTGGTGGCGGTGAACCTGCAGACGGCATTCTTATCGCCACCCGTGGCGATGGCGGCCTATTACCTGAGGGCGGTCGCCCCGCAATGGAGCATCAGGCAGATCTATTCGGGCATGTTCCAGTTTGTTGGCTTGCAGGTGATCGCGCTGATCCTGGTGCTGATGTTTCCAGCTCTGGCGCTCTGGCTGCCCAAGGTGATGTTCCAGTGATCAAGACGCGTGCGGAGACCACCTGAACCATAGGGCATGAGGCCTGTAATGGCCCAGAGCCCCACCAACGCAAAGAACTCGATCTCTCATGGTCACGGGTCGGCGGATGCTCTGCTCTGTCGACCCTCTTTCGCCCAAGGGGAAAGGAATGCATTCACTGGAAACTTACCAGCTCGGGGTCATCGCGCTCGGGGCGATTGCGTTCGGGATATGGCTGCTCGTCAAGGGCGGCGACTGGACCGTCGACAACGCCGTGGTGGTGGCCGAGCGGTCCGGCCTTTCCAGGCTGTTCATCGCAGCCACGATCATCGCCTTTGGAACCAGTGCGCCGGAATTGTTCACCTCAATCAACGCTAATATCTCCGGCTTTCCAGGGATATCCGTGGGCAACGTGCTGGGCTCGAACATCGCCAACGTGATCATGGTGGTCGCGGTCTCGGCAATGATCGCGCCAGTTGTCTTTAATCGTAAGGAAGTGCGCGTCGATACACTTGTAATGCTGGCGGCGACCGCGGCGATGGTGGGGGCAATCCTCGCCGACCTCCTGCCCCGCTGGGGGGGTATCGCGATGGTGATCGCTCTCGTAGGTTACATCTTCTACCAGCATGACGCCTCCAAGCTTGACCTGAGCGAGGTGGAGGAACACGAGGCTGGAGGAGGTTCCACGCCTGGACTTATGCTGCTTGCTGGCATTGTCACGCTGGTCATCGGCTCTGAGATCCTCGTCCAGGGAGCCGTCGCCGGGGGTGTGGCGCTTAACGTACCGGAATCCGTGATCGGCATGACTCTCATCGCGTTTGGCACGTCTTTGCCCGAGCTGACCACCTGTCTCGCGGCGGCGCGCAAGGGTCAGAGCGAAGTGATCATCGGCGGGATCGTCGGTAGCAACATCTTCAACATCTTCTCGGTCATGGCGATCTCGGCCATTGCCAAGCCGCTGGTCTTCGAGCCACGTTTCGCGGCCTTCGACATGCCTATCGTAGTGGGCGTGACCCTGGTTTTTGCGGTGTTCCTTCTATTCTTCGGTCGAATCGGCCGGATCGCGGGTGGCGCGATGGCGGTGGGCTATCTCGCCTTCCTCGTTGCACAATACACCGTCTTTGGCAGCGCTCTGCCAGCTATCCATTGACGAACACGCAAGGTTTCACGACAGGGATGCGAACAGATCATCGCCACCTGCAATAGCCCGGAGTTTGCGAGCCTCTGTCACGATCACCGAGACTTTATTCCGCGGTTTTCGACCGAGCCGGTAGACTGGCGACGGCCGGTGTCTTTGGAAGATATCTGCAAATGCGTCATTGACTGACCGGGATGCGAACGCGTCTCGCCCGGTGCCTATTGCCCCGGTTGGAGAATGCACATGGACGGCCTGCCATAAGAGGCCCGGGTGACGGTTTTCGGCGGCTCGGGGAGAATCATCGACGGTGGCGTGGAACCCAATCCGTCCATCACGATCGCTCAGCGCGAACCGGGAGGCGAGTGCTTCGTCGTAATCACGGATCGCGACGGCGTACTTTGACGAAGCGTGCAGTCCAAGCAGAGAGCCTTGCGGCTCGGTCGGGGCCGAGGCGCGAGAACCGGTGAACTTGCTCGTTCTGGGGGCGGCGCGCGTGAAACAGGCGTGCCGGGCCGCACCAAACGGCTTTTCGCATTGCGGAGGCTGGAAAAACTGATCGATGTTCGTGGCCATGAATGATTTTTCCCTCGACCGCTTCGCCGCCATTGCCGACATTCACGGCAATGCTGATGCCCTGTCGGCCGTCCTGTCCGATATCTCGGCGCAAAGCATACGCAGCGTGATCAATCTCGGCGATCTGTTCAGCGGCCCGCTTGCGGCCGGAGAGACGGCACGGCTGCGACAGCGCCACCGTGGTCGCCAAACCAAGGTTGTTGAGCGACAATGGCTCATCTTATATCGCGGGCGACCTGGCAGACTATCTCGAGGACAAGGGCATGGACCATGTCCGCGGCGCGCCTTACCATCCGCAGACCCAGGGCAAGATCGAACGGTGGCACCAGACCATGAAGAACCGCGTGCTGCTCGAGCATTACTTCCTGCCGGGGGATCTCGAACGCCAGATCGGCGCGTTCGTCGAATACTACAACACCCGCCGTTACCACGAGAGCCTGGGCAACCTGGCGCCTGCTGATGTCTATTTCGGCAGGGGCGAACAAATCCTGAAACAGCGAGAGGAGATCAAACGAAAAACCATGCTCACGCGGCGCTTGCGCCACGAAACCGAAAACGCATAAACTCAATTGACGGTGAGCCAGAGCCTCCAATACGAAAAACGCTCAAGCGTCCCAAATTATCTGACCACGGACATATCCAAAGCTGGCAGGGCGGGGACTGACAACACGTCAAGAAGTCCCCGCTTCGGCGACAAATCTCCGGCGCAGCCAGTTTGGAATTGTTTTTCTGAAGCTGTCAACATCAGCCCGCCAGGATGCTGCATCCTCCAGGAGTTTGCGGGCGCTCTTGTCATCCTTGCCAAGCTTTGCCTTTGGCCAATACTCCAGATTGCCTTCCCAGGCCGTCAGGTAGCCGTCTGCCCAGATCGAGATCAGCGGTTCATCTTCGGGGATCAATGCGACCCCGACGGGCGTGCGAAGATTTGCCAGCGTGCCATTGTAGCGAAGCATCAGCAGGTCCATGACCCGCTGAAGCTTCTTGTCGCTTTCGATCTCGGGCCCGATGATGTTCAACAGGACCTGGGCCCAGGCTCCCGGGGGAACAAACTCAGGCGCCGTACAAACGCCCATCATGTAACCATCGATCCACCATTCGGTCAGTCCGGCCGGCTTTAGCAGCTTGCTCAGTTCGCCGGGTTTCTCCGCACGGATGTCGGGTATCTTCATGCCCGCAGGTGCGGGGCCGCTGGTCACTTCGAACGGGACATGGTCACCCCCGTCCGGGGACGCGGTCCCCAGAACATTCTCATGCAACCAAACCTGAAAAGACTGGTCGAAGATCCTCTCCATGATCGGAGTTTTCTTCAATGCCCGCCCCTCTTCCAAAGCCGTGGCAACGGCGACAAACTGCATTGCCTTCGGATCACTGGCGGCATGAAGCAAATGGGCCATGCGTGCGATCACGCGCGCCCAGAATGTTCTCCGGGCTTCAAGGGTCTGCCACAGGGCGCGTTTCAGCGCTGCAGGCGTCTTCGCGGCTTCGATCGCCGTGGTGAAGGTGTCACTGTCTTCAAACCAGCTTTCGAAAATCATGGGGAAGTGCGTTTCCCAATCGGAACTGGCATTGATCATGCGGCCTCGCGCCTGCACGGACATAGCGGCAATCTGTCCGTCCGGATCAGCCAAGGCGGCAATTTCGGAAACCGATGCGGGTCGCGGACGCAACTCGGACCAGCCCAGGGCCTGGACAACGCCGACCAGACCGGAGGCGGGCGGATGCCCGGTCTGCAAGCCATCGGACAGGCCGATCGCGATCGCCTCTTCGATGTAGTCGACCGGTACGTCTCGTATCTCCACCTCGGTCGCAATCATGTCGATCAAGCGGCGTTGTTCGCTGGCACTCGCGCAGGGGACCAGATAGGCATCCTTGATCCCGAACCCTTGTTTGATCAACACCACAGCGACGCTGCGCGTCCCGCCTGTCTGGATTGCGATGGTCATGCTCTGGGCGCCGGTGCCATCCACCAGGCTCGTGAGCGCCCGATGTACCTTTGGTGCGGTCCTGGATGTCGCGCGCCCGATCTCATGACGCAGAGCATTTCGGACGATAGCGTCGATCCCCGTACGCGTATCTTCATCTCCGATCCAGCTGCGCATGACGGTCAGTCGCCCGATCATGTCTGAGGTCATCGCATTGGCGGCCAGCCGATCAGCCAGGCCATCGATCGCTCCTCGACGGATTTCGGCCCTGCCATCGAGCAACAATGCGCAGCCGAGCTCTCCCAAGACAGTCCTTGGGCGCGACGCGAAGTGCCGAACAACGGCTTGCCTGATGGGGGCAGGAAAGGTGGCAATCAACTCCGCAAAACCGGCATGGAGGGCCGATATGCTGTCCAACTGACCGTCTGAAACCTCCTCCAGCAACTTGTCGATGAGCGGCTCAAGGTCAGGCGCGTCAGAGAGGTCCAGATCTCCCTCCATGTCGTCTGGCATATGGAACTCGCCACCCAGGGCATCCGGGGCGTGCAGGCCTGCCCGAACCCAGCAAGACGCCAGCAACAGGCGCCCGGGATCCGTGAGGGCGTTTTGTTCCTTGAGAGCCTGAATCTCGTCTTCGAGTTGATTGATGAATCTCGCTCCCACCGTCTTGCCGTTTTCCCGCGCCATACGGGCCTCATCCAGAGTGGATGACAGGAGTGAGACAAGCCGTTCATCGTGATTATTGCGCGCCTCGAGACGGCCAATGGCTGCAACGACCGCCACTGCCTGCTCCGGCTCGGCAATCAGAGAAAGGGTGACCCGCTTGAACGCATGGCGCGCGCCCGCCTCTTCGAGGTCCTGTGGCAGGGCATCCAAAAGGCTCTGGATCTTGGGAGACAGCATGAAATTCCCTACTTGTGCGATGGAGGGTCAGCGATTGATTTGCCTTGGCAAGGTTGCAGGAAATTCTGCTCGATCGCAATTCTCGCGGCGTCGCTTTTTCTGATACCGACCACGATACACACCCAAAGGGCAGGTTTCGACAGCGTGACCACATCCCTCGCGAATGTTTACGTTTCTGCCAGTGATGGGCGGGAAGTATAGGACGCGATGCGTGTGCCATTCCGCAGCCACCATCTGCCAGAAGACAATCTGCGGAGCGCGGAAGACATCCTGCAAACGACACGATGCGCGCTGCACAGAACGTGTGACGTGATGCGGAGCGCGGGGTGCGCGATCCATTTGACAGAAGACGTGAAATTGGCCCTTGGGG
>Ga0307968_1004505_pt1:0-7500 | contig 11327 bp, 9 predicted proteins | sample OrgLakmetagen650_FD_201834 | JGI IMG/M metagenome (GOLD analysis project Ga0307968, IMG submission 201834) | Saline water microbial communities from Organic Lake, Antarctica - #650 | ecosystem: Environmental > Aquatic > Non-marine Saline and Alkaline > Saline | place: Antarctica: Organic... | reverse complement strand
ACCTGTGAGGGGGACACACACCCGTGGCTCCAGAGTGAACGAGGAAACCTGCCCTGCCATGCACTGGCATACTCACTGCATCTCCTTCAGGAGAACCTGCACGGTGGTGTCCTCCTCTGTCTCCACATTGTCCAGATTTGCTTGCATTGGCCTGCTTGCAACAGACAGCCCCAGCAGGCATGCACTCAGGCAAACTGCGAAGAAATTCATTTTTATTTTATGAGCGAAAAGTAACGGTGCGTTTACAAAACGGCGAAAACTGACTTAATAATGCCCTTGATTCTCTTCAATTTATTACCGTAAACAAAGGTGTGTTTTGCAAACTCGCCTAAAGCAGACAATCTTGAGAAACATTAGGTTCACATTTCAGCGCCTTACTTCCTGCTGCTGGAGCTTTTCTTGCATTTATGACTACGCTGCTGCAGCAGGCCAACCCAGGGGAAGCCCAGAAAGATTAGCTGTACTAGAGCACAATAATTTCAGTAAGCTGCCTTTTCAGTTTCTGGCTCTATTATAGAAGGGCTCCGCCCGCCCAAATTTCTACACACAAAACTTTTCGCCTTTTTGTGTGTTTGTTTCCGTATCGCGTTCCTACAAGGCGGAAACAGACTGACTAAGTGCATTCCAGATGCTTGCACCACACAGGTCGATACATAAGTAAGGCGCAATTATAGCCAGCATCTTGCTTGTTCTGATTGTCTGCACCTGATAGTGAAGCCAATGAAAGTGTGCACAGGCCCTGCCATGTCCAGCAACATGAACATGCATGCAATCCTTTTAAAATGCTGCACACGTTTCAGTGCTGGAAGTAGTAGCATGTCATGTGCTTCTGCAGTCTGCCAATGGGCATTCAGTACTAGCATGCTCTGCAAAGAAAGAGACACATGAGCCCTGAAGGTCCAGAAAGTGTTCTTTAAATGTTGCTGCAAAGCATGTGTATGGAATATATGCTATTGTTCTGTTGCGAAGAGTGCATCTTGAATTGCGTGTAAACCAATTTTGTGTCTCCTAGCCTTCCTATTAATTCTGGCAGGGAAATCTCCAAAAGTACGGTCATATACGGTGTGATTTTTACTGTGGTTTCGGTCCGCAGCTCTTACACAGCGTGCCTAATACCAATAGGTAGCATCACTTTGCGAAAGGTCCAGGCTGACCTCAAATTACAGTCTCTTTCAAGTGGCTGCTGGATTGCCCAAATAATAGTAAGCAATTACTATGGACAGCATTGTTTATAATCGTTTGTATGAGATGTTCGAACTGGGTTCTCGTACATGCATGTATCTACTGCAGATTTGAGGCATAGGATGAGAGGTGTTTGGAAAGATGCTGAGTTAGTGAACCTTGACATTCACAACAAAAGTGCATTGTTTTGTGTTTGCCGTTCCTGATTCTAGTAATGATCTAGGAATGAATGTATGCCAATTACTGTGCCACGGTCTTGATCTGTCAGAAAATGTTATGGACAAAGCCAGTCCCGCTTGCATGAGCAAACTCTGGGTAAGAGGCAGCGAATGTGGCTTGACGTGACATGCTTTCTTGCTGATCGTTTTTCCACGCTTCTTTCTTTTGCCAAGGGTTTGTAAGGTGAGAAGATCTTGTTGTTAGCAAAATGGTAGTGAAGAATCGGATGACAAACAGCTAGTCTATGAGTGGCCAGTAGCATTTTCTGAATATGACCATCGGTATTGCTCAGTGATTTAACGGCACTCAGCCAGATGAAATAAGTGTAAGAAAGAGTAAATAAGAACGCAGGTAGCTAGTGTAAACACCACCGGATTAGGAAGGATGTTGTATTGTGTTATGCACTGCCCAATGGATGCAGAGCCACACAATATCCTGCCTGAAGAATGTATTAAATAGGCTTTTTAATGGAGATCAGGTGGTTGGGAGACTAAGGCCTGCACACCACCAGGAGTATTGCTCAGATATTTTGATATTTCTGAGGGTTGCGCTTTTGCGGATCTGATTGCATTTAGGTAGGCTCGATTATTTCACGAGTGCTGTGTCGCATTCAACTCGAGCGCTGATTAGAGTAATGCGCGTACAAAGCAGGGAGAATATGGAGTGAGATGTGCAATGGATATGGAATGAGATATGCTGCACCTGCCTCCTACAACGCTGCTTTCCTGATGCTCTGCTGCTTTGTGCTGCCAAGCTTGTCGCGTGACATTGTGTGTGTGCTTGGTGATTGAGACTGGCAGGAGTCTGATGTGGATTGCTTGCTTCTCTCTTGCTTTGCTTGTGCTTACCCTTTCTCTCTTGCTTACCGCCACTGACCTGTGTGTCTGGATTGACGGGCTCTGATGTATCTTACCTTGGCAAAGATTACAGAAGGGAGATTCACACGAAATCTAGACAGTTGCAAACTTAACTTACACCCTGAAAAGTTCCTCACACAACGCTTTTGAAATATTACAAGGCAACAGAGTTATGTACAAAAGAAGCTCTGGGAAAAGCAGGGGATAAACAGCCACACTGTTGATTCACTGGCAGTCATGGTTTTCACACGTATTTACACCAAAGTCTTCCAAGTTGGAGTCTTCCAACACTGGGCTTCATAAAACAGGTTCATTTGAATTCGGTCAATGTTCAATCAGATTCCTGTCGCACTCAAAGCTGCGGCAGTAAACAATGCGCTGCAGCTAGGGCGTGTGACAACTGTGGCGTGTATAGACAAGTAACTTTAAGCTTTAAGGCTGTAGAGTGCGTTCCTTGTGTGACTGCAGTAAATGGTGCCTGTTGCTCCTAGAAGAAAGGTGTGGAGGTTTTTGCGGTGTCCAAGTAAGCGAGGCTTTGGCAGCTTGTGTTGTTCTCGTGCCTTTTCTGCTTGTTGAGTAGGGGAAGTGTCTATACAGTAATGAATTTCGATTAGATGTGTATCACGTTTGTTTGGTTGTATGTCTCTTGGTTCCAGGGGGTATGGATTGGCAGGGCCATCTGCTAAGTTGTCACGGGCAACTCTTCTTGCATTATTAGCGGGTCTAGTTTGATACGTGTGTGTTGGGTTTCATTTGGGGTGTGGTTGCTGGGTTGGAATAACAATGATTGCTTCCTTCTTACTTAATTTCCGCCGCTGTTGTACATTGAGATTGGAAGGTGAGAGTCTGGTTGGAATCATTCCTATATGTGTTTCCTCTGGAGGGCGTATAATATCTTGTTGCTATCATTGCTGCACGACTGCCTACGTCTGCTTGTGCTAGCAGGCATGCACCCTGTTTGTGCACCGCTCATTTCTGTAGCTTCACGCACACAAGCATTGCCTGCGCAACCCCCCCTCCACTGCACTACATTTTGTGGGCCAGTCCACTGCTCTTTTGCTGTGCAGGTGTTGAGGAGCCGGAGATAAGCTGCTCCCTGTTTGACCATTTGCTGTTACTCTGTGTAAATCTGAGAGGGCGCCCTAAATTGCTCCCACTGAGCGAGCAATCAAGCTTGCTTGCAAACTGCTGAGTTTACTTGCAGATAAATGGGCGGGAAGAGGGCATCGCCAATGACAGCTTTGGATCCGGTAGTCTAACCACCAAGGCTTGCTAGGCAGTTTTCAGCAAGCAATGCAGGTCTTTGCCACACATGCCTTACCAGTGTGACTTCCTAGTAAGCCAGCATATTTACTGGCTTACTGCCTCAGTTACCAGTAAGCTACGTAGTACCTGATGAGGCTTACTGATCTGGCTTACCAGCAAGCGGTTCTGTTAAGCACAGATCTTAGCCAAACATGCCTTGCCAGTGTGGCTTACTAGTAAGCCAGCTTATTCAGCGGCTTATTGCCTCAGTTACCAGTAAGCTACGTAGTAACTGAGGCTTACTAGTCTGGCTTACCACCAGTAAGCAGTTGCTGCAAGTGTAAATGGTTTTCAATCCCTGGCTTACTACCTCTGCTTACTAGGAGGTGATCACTGAACGGTGGTTACCAGTAAGTCATGGTAACCGAGGTACGTAAGTTTATATAACGGTGGTTATCAGGAGTAAGCCAGGCATGGTAACCGAGTAAAGGCCTAGTAAGCCAGCCTGGTAACATTCTTTAACATTCCAACGGTGTACCCTACTACAGGCTTTTTATAAGTTTCCGCCCAAAAGCCCCTATAGGCAAATATAGCGATGTGATCTTTAATGAGTTGACTACAACCTGTAATGGGATGTCTGCAACCTGACAGCATGTGATAGGTGCCGTCAAGCTTTTGGCAGATGGGGCAGATTGGTGGGCCTTTTACACTTTTGCGCTGGTGAGCAGCACGCTCCTAGTGGAAAATCATGTCTGTGCGGAAGAGCATGACATATTTTCTTTTGCTCAGAGTCAACACGCATTTTTCCAAAATGTGTTACTACTGTAGCAGGGAACGCAGCTGGGTTCGAGCCGGCGATTTCAAGGTTTGCAAGATGGTCGAGGAGTAAACCTCCCAGCCTTCAGGAAAGGGTGGCAGTCAACTGGAGTGTGTATAGTACAGCACATGTCAGTTTGTCTCCAACGATGCTGGAATAGAGATGTAGCAAGGAGTCGGGTTTTCTTCTCAGGCAAACAAGGGAAATAAAAACGGATGGCCAGGGTCTGGCAACTTGGAAACACAGCAGTGGGACTGCTCTACACTGAAATAAAATACATATGTCTTCGGGCTTCACATACATAGCTACCCCTTGCAACAGGCTGCATGTCAAACTCAGCTTGCATACATAGCTACCCCTTGCAACAGGCTGCATGTCAAACATAGCCACAAAACCCTGTGTGTCACAACAGGAATCGGCTCTTGCTCGGCACACACACACAAAAAAGCTCATTCCTCGTGCACACGTCACTCTCTTGCTCAACCTCAGTTCTCTATAGGATTCCTTGCGCACCCACACCGACCCTGATCTGCTTATGAGGTTAGGCCCAGGGCCTGACCTACTACAACACAACACACGCTCTGCCGAGCAGGCAGGCACTTCACACTGGGAGGACCTAGCGCGCCCCATGAGAAAAGCAACATTGTCGTGAGCTCCATACCAAAATAGGGTGCACGAGTACTATAATTACAGGAGAGTATACACAGTGTGGGTGGGGTGCCAGCGCAGCATACGTACGCCGACCCAAACCAGCCCTGCAGTACCAGCGCTAGCAACTTTCTAACACCTACACTTCACAAACACCTACACTTCACACAAAATCGGTGAAACACAGCAAGCGTTCCATTTGCTGCTGCTGTTGCTCTCTTAACCGACCGTGCCCTCCAGCTTCAGGCTCATGAGCTCTTGCACTTCTGCCGCAAACTCCAGGGGCAGCTCGTTGAAAACCTGTGTGCATTTACACATGGAAATATTTACACATAGAAGTAACACCTGTAAGAAAATTTACACACAGAAATACACATAGTAATATTACCGCCACAAACTCCAGGGGCAGCTCGTTGAACACCTGTGTGCATAGAAATATTTACACATAGAAATCACACCTGTAAGAAAATCTGCACACAGAAATTTCTACACATAGTAATATTACACACAGTAATATTACCGCCGCAAACTCCAGGGGCAGCTTGTTGATCACCTGTGTGCATTTACACATAGAAACATTTACACATAGAAGTAACACCTGTAAGAAGATTTACACACAGAAATACACACAGTAATATTACCGCCGCAAACTCCAGGGGCAGCTTGTTGATCACCTGTGTGCATTTACACATAGAAACATTTACGCATAGAAGTAACACCTGTAAGAAGATTTACACACAGAAATACACAGTAATATTACCGCCGCAAACTCCAGGGGCAGCTTGTTGATCACCTGTGTGCATTTACACATGGAAATATTTACACATAGAAGTAACACCTGTAAGAAGATTTACTCACAGAAATACACATAGTAATATTACCGCCGCAAACTCCAGGGGCAGCTCGTTGAACACCTGTGTGCATTTACACATAGAAACATTTACACATAGAAGTATTTACACATAGAAGTAACACCTGTAAGAAGATTTACACACAGAAATACACATAGTTATATGACCGCCGCAAGCTCCAGGGGCAGCTCGATGTACACCTGAAATTTATGCACAGAAACATTACACCTGTGAGTAAAGTTACATATAAAAACGCTACACCTGTGAGTAAAGTTACACATGGAAATGCTACACCTGTGAGTAAAATTTACACATAGAAACGCTACACTTGTGAGCAAAATTTACACATAAAAACACTACACCTGTGAGCAAAATTTACACATGGGATATATTGGCGCCGCAAACTTCAGAGGCAGCTTGTTGTATGTCTGTGTGCGTAGAATTTACATGGGACTTTTTAGGACTTTCGTAAGCCAAGCGCGCAAACTGAAAAACACAGGGGCAACTGGCCCCCCACAGCACTTGCTCTAACCTAAGTGACAAAACCCCTACACATATGAAAACGCGGCCCCCCCATTGCACACGGCCCTATTGCACTTGCTCAAACTTACGCAACATAACAACATAACCTACACACACACACACACACACACACACACCAACACGGCCCCATTGCACTTGCTCAAAACTACGCATGGTGTGGTGCCGCTGTGAACTCGCCACTGAACCAGGCATTGAACAAATTTGGTGAATAGACAGATCTCAAAAGCATTCAGAAAGAGTCAAGTAAAAGATTGTGAGGTGGACTTCTAAAGCTTTCTCACTCTTACGTGACTCACTCTTACGTGACTCACTAGTCCTACATGGAACCTTGCAGTTGGCTTGTGCTTATTGCCGGAACCCGTACAGGCAGCTATTCAATGTTAGGAGGAGAATGCCAGCATCTCTTCAAGAAGCAACCTATGACATAATAAGCGGGGGTCTACCTGGGCAAATGCCAGATAAAAATTGTCATTGTCCCTCTCTGCAAACTCTTACATAAGCTTCCAATCTTTACACCCCAACCCCCAAACCCACATAAGAACAGCAAACAACAAACACAACCACAACACACACCTCTCTGCAGAAGCCTGAAATGATTGCCCCAACAGCCTTCTCTGCGTCAATGCCTCGCTGCTGGAAGTAGAACAGCTGGTCCTCCCCAATTTTGCTGGTGCTGGCTTCATGCTCCACACGTGAGCCTGGCTCACGCACCTGTGTGTGTGTGTGTGTGTGAGTGTTTGTTTGTAAGTATGTGTGTGTGTTTGTTTGTAGGTATGTGTGTGTATGTGTGTGTGTTTGTTTATAGGTATGTATGTGTGTGTGTGTGTGTGTGTGTGTTTGTTTACAGGTATGTGTGTGTGAGTGTGTGCGTGAGTGTTTGTTTGTAGGTATGTGTGAGTTTGTGTGCGTGCGTGTGTGAGTGTTTGTTTATATGTATGTGTGTGTGAGTGTGTGTGTGAGTGATTGTAGGTATGCGTGTGTGTGTTTGTGTGTGTTTGTTTATAGGTATGTGTGTGTGAGTGAGTGTGTGTGTGTTTGTTTGTAGGTATGTGTGTGTGTGTGCGTGTGTGTGTGTGTGTGTTTGTGTGTGTGTGTGTGTGTTTGTGTGTGTGTTTGTGTGTGTGTGTGTGAGTGTGTG
>Ga0307968_1004503_pt1 | contig 11328 bp, 10 predicted proteins | sample OrgLakmetagen650_FD_201834 | JGI IMG/M metagenome (GOLD analysis project Ga0307968, IMG submission 201834) | Saline water microbial communities from Organic Lake, Antarctica - #650 | ecosystem: Environmental > Aquatic > Non-marine Saline and Alkaline > Saline | place: Antarctica: Organic Lake... | reverse complement strand
CCCATTCTCTCCCCCCTCCCCCTCACGATGCTCTCGCTGCTTCTGCTGTCTCTACTGCTCCCTCTGCGTCTGCTGCTGCAGCAGCTGCTGGAGAAGCAGTCAACCCGTTGGGGCGTCTAAGCATACCACGGCCGCAGCGACTGCTCCACACGTCAAGCCTGCCCACAACTCAGGTGGGAGAAGTACCATGTGTGTGTGAGTGAGTGTGTGTATGTGTGTGTGTGTGTGTGTGTGTGTGTGAGTGTGAAGTGCGTGCTTCTGCAACCCTCAGCTGAACTAGCTTCTCTCAAACACACACATGCGCACACACACGCACACACGTACACACACATACACACAGGCACACACACACACGCACACACATGCACACACACACGCACACACACGCACGCACACACACACACACGTTCACACACACACACATACACATACACACACACGCACAATTACACACACAGCGCTACTCCCGCAAGGCTGGCCCTGGCACGTTTTTCGAAGCCCCCCCTGGACCCCTGACGACTGCCGCCCCTCAAGTGTACCAACCTCAACTCCAGCCCCTCCCCCCCTTGGGACGCTCCTCACGGCCAAAAGCGCTACCCTCAAGCTCAAGTGCCTCACGCCAGGTGGCAGCCACAGTGGAAGCAGTGACAGCAGCAGCTGCAGGTGCGTGTTGTGAGCAACTGTGCGCACACCATGGAGGCTTGGTGCTGGTGATGTGAATGAGTGCCCAGTGCGCTAGTCCTGTCGTTTGCTTTTTGCTTTACGCCAGAGTGGAAGCAGTGACAGCAGCAGCTGTGGGTGCGTGTTGTGAGCAACTGTAAGCTCAACAGGGAGGCTTGGTGTTGGTGATGTGAATGAGTGCCCAGCGCGCTAGTCCTGTCGTTTGCTTTACGCCAGAGTGGAAGCAGTGACAGCAGCAGCTGTGGGTGCGTGTTGTGCGCACACCAGGGTGGCTTGGTGCTGGTGATGTGAATGAGTGCCCAGCGCGCTAGTTCTGTCGTTTGCATTATGCTAGGTAGCGGCCACGTCAGAAGCAGTGAAAGCAGCAACTGTGATTTCGAGCAATCACTGCAGCTGCTGCAAATTTGTAGGGTTGGCCAGAATCGTATATCTGCACCGTACATGACCGTATGTATGGTGATTTCCCTGCTAAAAATACCGTGTGTACACCGTGTATACCTATAAATGTATGGTTGTGGCCAACCCTGCAAATTTGTGCTGCTGGCCAGGTTCAGAGTGAGCAGCGGGCTCAGAACGATGAGTTGAATCAGTTTGAGCGTATAAGTAGGGTTGGTTAGAACCATATATATACGGTGTATATACGGTATTTTTGGCAGGGAAATGACCAAATATACGGTCATATACGGTGCATATATGCGTTTATGGCCAACCTTGCGTATAAGCCTTGCCTTATCATTGTCGGTAATTTCCATAATGTCTGTGCATATATTGTTCCTGAGTTTTTTTGGTTGTTTTTATTATGCTGCAAAACCTTGAAACAGGGGCAGCAGCAGCAAGCATTTCGTCGATGACATCTTTTTGACTCTGCCAAAAGCTGCTAAACACACAAAACACACACAAAACAGCTGACTCTGCCAAACACACACGCACATACAAACAAAACAGCTGACTCTGCCAAAAGCTGCTAAACACACAAAACACACACAAAACAGCTGACTCTGCCAAGCACACACACACACACACACACACACTTTCACACACACACACACACACACACACACACACACACACACACACACACACACACACACACACACACATTTACACGCACGCATGCACGCGCACACAGGCCTAGGCATGCACGCACACACGCACATAAGCATGCTCAGCTCAATCTTGGTCCAACACTTTGGCCAGGGGACATGCTGTTCTACAGGCTTGCCTGTGTCCACATGTGTGTGTGTGTGGCACAGAACCACAGGTATAGCGCTATATTTTGGACCTAAATACCGCCAGAGCCCGACAGAACCAAATTTCCGAATTTATTTTTTGCCAGGGAGCATTGTGCACGGTACCCTGCATGCCTTCCAAATCCGATGCCGAAATTCCTTCGGCAAGGGGGAGTTCTGGCAGATATAGCGGCTGAAATATAGCACAATATAGCGCTATATCGCTATATAGCGCTATATAGCGCTATAGAAATGCCTCATATAGCGCTATACGCCGATCCCTACATATACGGTTCTGGCCAACCCTATATGACCGTATATTTGGTGATTTCCCTGCCAAAAATACCGTTTATACCTATAAATGTATGGTTCTGGCCAACCCTACGTGTGCGCTGTTTGTGTGCAATAAATGAATCATGACACCATCGTCTCTGTTTGCTCGCACCCAGGTGTACAAGAGCGAGCACTGGCAGACGCATTCGTCTCGGGGCTGGCACATCGTGCGGGCGTGCTCACTGCTCACGACCCAGATGGCTCTGCTTCTCAGGTACGGCGCCTAAATTTTTCACTGACATCTCGTGTTGCGTCTGTTTCTTTTTGAAATAGAAGCGTCTGTCTGTCTGTCTTTCTAACACATACCAGCGAAGACACGTACACTTGAGTTTCTGCTTCCGTGCTCTTTTTTTGCAGGCAGAATAGCAAGTGAATTGTTATCTGCTTCACTCCACACACTTACAAATAGTGTACTATGTGCCTGTGTGCTGTGTTGTCGCAAAGGCAGCTTCTTGATGGTAAACCTACTAAAATAGCGGACGTCCAATTTATGCCTTTGCTAGCGCCTGAAATGTGGGCTCCCATAACTCGTATCCAATGTTGGAAGAGGCAATAGCTGAGCGATGGACGCAAAAGGCAAAAGCTGAGCGATGGACGCAAGAGACAAAAGCTGAGCGATGGACGCAAGAGGCAAAAGCTGAGCGATGGACGCGTGGACGTGTCAATGAGTCGAATTGTTTGTGGAAGTCACCTACTTGCCTTTTCAATCAGACTTCATGGCAATTGGGAGGTCAGATATGTGTCGAACTTGTCCTCTCTGCTTTGGGGGTACACAATTACGCTGCATGAGCGTATTTCTTTCCGAACAGGCATGAGTTGCTGCATTTTTGCAAACACTGCTTTTGCACTGCCGTCCTTTCTGGTGCTTATGGTCCTTGTCCTTTGTGGTGCTTGTGCACTGCCGTCCTTTGTGGTGCTTGTGCACTGCCGTCCTTTGTGGTGCTTGTCCTTTCTGGTGCTTGTGGTCCTTTTCCTTTGTGGTGCTTGTGCACTGCCCTCCTTTGTGGTGCTTGTGCACTGCCGTCCTTTGTGGTGCTTTTGCACTGCCGTCCTTTGTGGTCCTTTTTCTTTGTGGTGCTTGTGCACTGCCGTCCTTTGTGGTGCTTGTCCTTTGTGGTCCTTGTGCACTGCCGTCCTTTGTGGTGCTTGTGGTGCTTGTCCTTTGTGGTGCTTGTGCACTGCCGTCCTTGTGGAGTGGTGTATGGCTTAACTGCACACAACCAACAAGACGTATTATACAGAGGCCGCCGTTTCTATACTTATATCTTCTATCTCACACACACACACACACACACACACACACACACAGCCGACACTCTAGCCTATTATCACCCTCTTTTTAAGGCATGGGGGATGGCCGATATAAAGGACGTTTAAGCGCGTGACGCTTTAAATTATCCACCTTGTAGTGGGACCCATACCAACAACGTGTACCTCTCCTATTTCATAGGCGACGCTTCCACATTACGTGACCCTCTTTGCAAGGCATGCACATGTGTGGCTTAGGTTTAGAAATAATCCCTCCTGTTGTTATACTTACCCATATCATCCACCACTTGTACCTCCTATTTCCTATCACACACAAACACACACACACACACACGCACACACACACACACACACACACGCACGCACACACACAGGCGACGCTCTCGCATTACAAGACCCTTTTTGCGGGCTACACAAGTGTGTGGCTGCACAAGACCAAAGTGGCCCAAGGGAAAGAGGAGGCTCCTGAGCACGGATACCAACTGGATGGTGGGTGTTATTGTGTGTGCTTTTTTGTGTGTGAGCATGCGCGCGTGCATACGTGCACGTGTATTGAGTGTATGTGTGTGCACAGGTGCACATGTATGAGTGGATGTATGTAGGTATCACACCAAGATGAGGTTGGCTTGAGATGTGCTTCGTACTTTCATGTTAGGTATGCTTACATTCAGATGAGGCGGGGGTGGTCCGTCCTTTTGTGGCTGCCTTTGCCCTCATGGACCTGGACAGGTCATTGTGCGTGGTATACAGATGCTCACATGTGCGGCATGCATACTCACTACCATCAAACTGCTGCAATGCGAATGCTCCCTACTGACACACAGATGAAGCGGGGGTGGTCCGTCCTTTTGAGGCTGCCTTTGCCCTTATGGACCTGGACAAGTCTGGATACCTGGGAGCGTGGGAGCTCAGGGTAGGTTCACGGCATAGGCTCTCATGTTGAGGTTTTTGTCATGTGGAACATTTAAAATGGAACATTTAAAGTGGAGGAATGGTTCCATCCAAAGTACATCCATCCAAAGAACAGGAACGGTACAGGAATGGTACAGGAACGGTGTAGGATTGGTACAGGAATGGTACAGGAACGGTGTAGGAATGGTACAGGAACGGTACAGGAATGGTACAGGAATGGTACAGGAATGGTACAGGAATGGTACAGGAACGGTACAGGAACGGTACAGGAACGGTACAGGAATGGTACAGGAACGGTACAGGAATGGTACAGGAATGGTGCAGGAACGGTACAGGAATGGTACAGGAATGGTAAAGGAATGGTACAGGAACGGTACAGGAATGGTACAGGAACGGTACAGGAATGGTACAGGTCCATCCAAAGTACATCCATCCAAAGTACAGTAATGTTTCTTTTTCGTTTGCGTCGTGAGATGCAGTAGACGTGGGACGCATTGCCAAGGGGACTCGAAACTGCTCAAAGTTTCTCACAAATTGCTCTAAGAGAAACGAAAGGAAGAAAAGACGAGCAAAGGCGAAGACAAACTAAGCCTGAGTTAAGTTGTGTGAGCAAGCTGTGGGTCGGAGCACGGTCGTGCAGCGTAGCAAACACCACGTAGAAAATCAGTATCATATCAGTATCATATCTGATCATATAATGTAAGTTTGGATTGGGGCATGGTCGTGCAGCATAGCAAACACCACGCAGAAAATCAGTATCATATCAGTATCATATCTGATCATATAATGTAAATTCGGATTGGGGCACGGTCGTGCAGCGTAGCAAACACCATGTAGAAAATCAGTATCATATCAGTATCATATCTGATCATATAATGTAGATTCGGATTGGAGCACGGCCGTGCAGTGTAGCAAACACCACGTAGAAAATCCTGGAATCATATCAGTATCATATAATGTAAATTCGGATTGGGGCACGGTCGTGCAGTGTAGCAAACACCACGTAGAAAATTAGTATCATATAATGTAGATTTGGCTTAGAGCACGGTCGTGCAGTGTAGCAAACACCAGGTAGAAAAAAGTATCATTTTAATGTTAATTCGGATTGTAAAAGTAAGTTAAGGTAAGGTTACATTGCTATGTATGCCTCTGGGGGGCATCTGAGCGGATTTTGTAAAGGTAGACATCCTACAAGCATAACACTAGCATGGTAGATTCACAAACCGTGAATGGTCTTTTACTCTTGTTCTTTTCGTGGTTTATTGAGTCACAGGTCTGCACCACAGGTTCTTCAGCGTACGTCTCCTGCCTTAATTTACTGGGCAGGTTTTGAATCTAAGGCTGGCCAAATCCAGAAGCACACCCTTCACAGTATTCTCTGTAGGCCCTACAGCTCCATTATCCGGTGGTCTTTTCACTAGCTGCAGCTCACCGTGCTGAGTGAGACTTTAGTCATAGCTTTTTGTTCGAGTATATATGGCAGGAAAAATCAGGCAGGCCAATGCTCGCAACTTGAAATCTTTGCAACTGCCATGCTTGGTTAACGGGGCAACACATGCTCACGTATTCCTCACACAATGAATAGATTATCTGAATTTTTTGGTTGAGTGTACATGGCAGGAAAAATCAGGCAGGCCAATGCTCGCAGTTTATAATCTGTGCAACTGCCATGCTTGGTTAACGGGGCAACACATGCTCACGTATTCATCACACAAAACACAATTGTTCAAATACTGGGCGGCTCAATGCTCATACACACTTAATGAGATACACAATTGTTCAAATACTAGGCGACGCAATGCTCTCACACACACTTGATGAGATACACGATTGATCAAATGCGTGGCTACTGAGAGACTCAATGCTCACACACACACACACACACACACACACACACACACAAACACACACACACACACATACACACACACACTTGATGAAACGCATGGCTTTGGAATTACTCTAGTGCATGTCGTGGTAGAGCTACACCATGTATGTAGTGCATGTCGTGGTAAAGCTACTCCATATCTACACTATCTACACCATATCTACACCATATCTACACCATATCTACACCATATCTACACCATATATGTATGTAGTGCATGTCGTGGTAAAGCTACACCATATCTACACTATCTACACCATATCTACACCATATCTACACCATATATGTATGTAGTGCATGTCGTGGTAAAGCTACACCATATCTACACCATATTTACACCATATCTACACCATATCTACACCATATATGTATGTAGTGCATGTCGTGGTAAAGCTACACCATATCTACACCATATCTACACCATGTATGTATGTAGTGCATTATGTCGTGGTAAAGCTACACCATGCCCTCTGGAACAAGCGGCACGCAACACTGCATGACCACTAAGTACATGTATTGGAGCTGCACCATGCCCTTCAGTCAAGCGACACGCAGCTGTGCATGCTCACGTGCTGGACTATGGAACAATGGAATACTGTGGAATTGCAGATCAAGCAACACGCAACAAGCAACACGCAGCTGTGCATGATTACGTGCTGGACTGTGCTGTACTATATGGAGCAATGTGGAACTGCGGAACAAGGGAAATGCAACAATCAGCACGCAGCTGTGCATGCTCACGTGCTGGATTATGGAAAAATGGAATAATGTGGAACAAGCAACACAGCTGTGCATGCTCACGTGCTGTATACTCGCAGGAGCACTTGCGAGGGTCTCTTGGGACTCGTGTGACCCCGCAGGAGCTTAAGGCCATGCTGGCAGAAATGGGTGCTCATCCCAAGAGCCAGGTATGGGGACTGTGTGTGTAAGTGTGTTTGGGTGTGTATGCGCGTGTGCTTGTGTGTGTGTGTATGTGTGTGTGTGTGTGTGTTTGCTGGTTTATGCGCATGTGCTCATGCATTTGTTTGTGTAAATTGTATATGCTTCTGTGCATGTGTGTTTGCGTGTATGTTTTGGGTTTTGGTATGTGCATACATGTGGAGATTTGAAATTTGTTGCTATGCATTTCATACATCTGTCAATATATAACTAGGGTTGGCCAGAACCGTATATATGCACCGTATATGACCGTAAATTTGTTGATTTTCCTGCCAAAAGCACCGTACATACATCGTATATATATGGCTCTGGCCAACCCTAGGTAAAACCCTGCCAACTCTAGAAGTAAGATCTACCGGCCGCCTACACCTTTTACTTGGGTGCATACTTTGTTCCATACTATTTTTGTACGTAAAGAGGCCAGCTCAGCTTGGCTGCAATGCAGGAAGTAACGACAACGAAAAGAATAATAATAATCGTATACATTTTTAAGCACAGTTTGCATATTAATTTGTACATAGAACAATGCTGGATTCTTTAAGGTGATTTCGCTTTTTTGGGGTGCTATTCTAGATGGCTCTTCCAGTTCAAAGCCTATCCATTGTCCTGCCAGTTTATAAGACCTGCTTTTGCCTGGCTTGCAATAATCCTAGCTTATCCATTGTCCTGCCAGTTTGTAAGACCTGCTTTTGCCTGGCTTGCAATAATCCTAGCTTATCCATTGTCCTGCCAGTTTGTAAGACCTGCTTTTGCCTGGCTTGCAATAATCCTAGCGTATCCATTGTCCTGCCAGTTTGTAAGACCTGCTTTTGCCTGGCTTGCAATAATCCTAGCTCATCCATTGTCCTGCCAGTTTGTAAGACCTGCTTTTGCCTGGCTTGCAATATTCCTAACTACTGTCACACCTGCACCCTACGCAGACCAACTTAGCAGCGCTGCAAGACAGTGACGAAGAAGGCGGTCAGAGATACAACGCACCCCGCAAGATCCGCCGCATTGATTTTAGGGCGTTTGTCTCATTCTGTGCCTTTGCCTTCTTTGACCGCCTCAGCACCGGTGCGTCACAATGCAGCTGTGCGGCATATCCTGTTTTGTGCTCTTGGTCACATGATGGTGGTGCTTCAAAATGCAGCTTTGCGGCATGTCCTGTTTTGTGCTCTTGGTCATATGATGGTGGTGCCTCAAACTGTTGCTGTGCTTTATCCGTGTGATGGAATCTTGGTCACATGTTGGTGCTTCGTCACTGTGTTTCGTGATCTTCATCACTGTTTTGTGCTCTTGGTCACATGGTAAATGATGGTGCTTCAAAATGCAGCTGTGCTTTATCCGTGTGATGGAATCTTGGTCACATGCTGGTGCTTCGTCACTGTGTTTCGTGATCTTCATCACTGTTTTGTGCTCTTGATCACATGGTAAATGATGGTGCTTCAAAATGCAGCTGTGCTTTATCCGTGTGATGGAATCTTGGTCACATGCTGGTGCTTCGTCACTGTGTTTCGTGATCTTCATCACTGTTTTGTGCTCTTGGTCACATGGTAAGTGATGGTGCTTCAAAATGCAGCTGTGCTTCATCCGTGCGATAGAATCTTGGTCACTTGGTGGTGCTTCACTTTGCTGCATCACTGAAAATGATCTTAGTTGCATCACTGTGTTATGATCTTAGTTGCATGATGGTCCGTCACATTGCTTTGCAAACTCATCTTTTCTTTATTGGTGCATGATGGTGCATCACATAACTAGAGTCAACTGTACAGTGCAAGTGTGCGATTTTGTACACGTTCAGTTTGTATACCGTTGTACCTGAAACTTGTAACACACTGCCTCATGTGAGCTTTTTGTGTTGTGCTGCTGCACCAATTGCTTACACTGCCAGCCATGCTGTATGACTATGCCTGACACAGCAATGCAAATGTGCTGCACCAAATGTTTGCACTGCCAGCCATGCTGTATGACTATGCCTGACACAGCAATGCAATGTGCTGCACCAACTGTTTACACTGCCAGCCATGCTGTATGACTATGCCTGACACAGCAATGCAAATGTGCTGCACCAACTGTTTACACTGCCAGCCATGCTGTATGACTATGCCTGACACAGCAATGCAAATGTGCTGCACCAACTGTTTACACTGCCAGCCATGCTGTGTGACTATGCCCGACACAGCAATGCAAATGTGCTGCACCAACTGTTTGCACTGCCAGCCACGCTGTTTGACTATGCCTGACACAGCAATGCAAACTCCAGGAGTGTGCTCGTTCAGCCTTAAACCTCTATTTAGTTTCGCCTGCCATTGCAGCAAGCAGGCCTGTATGCTAAACGTTCCTCCTCACACAGTGCGTGCTTTGCAATTGCGTGCGTCGTGTAGCTCCTGTACAGTACCACCTTTTGGTTGCAAAGTAGTGATCACGCATTGTGTGTTTTATTGTGATCTTTCCTTTCATCTGCCACTGCAGGCACTGTCAGTATGAGTGAGCTGCAAGTGGCTACACATGAGTTGGGGCTGAATATATCCATCCAGGTAGGGCTTTCTTAGTTGATGGCTCTCTCAAGGTACTACTGCTCCAGGTTGTGTCATGCTGAGTTGTTGAATACTACTCGTTGCTTTGTATTATAATTTCACACCTACATACTACTCGTTGCCTTGTATTGTAATTCCGCACCTACATACTACTCGTTGCCTTGTATTCTTATCTCACACCTACATACTCGTTGCCCTGCATTCTAATTGCACACCTACATACTCGGCATGAGCGTCACAAGTGCACTTTCAGGCAGTGCTGTGGGGATTTGTGTTTAGATGGTGCGAATTGAATTGCGTCATATGACGAACCCAAACCATTTCCTAAGGATGCAGTGTCAAATAGGTCTTAGGGTTGTTCCCTTGGATGAAGAAAGTCAAGCGCCGTCATGACCAACGTAGGTTGTACTCCTGAAAATGAGAAGGAAAAACTACGCAGACAGTGACAAATCACTCCGGACATTGAATGATGATGATCGAAAGTAGGCGACTTTGCTTGGATACGAGTGTGCCAAGCTCAGAGACAAAACTTGGTTCTGGAGATGTAGAAAGGAAAGAGGAAAGATTGCAGATAGTGTAAACGTGTAAATACTACCAGCTTGCATTAGGAAAGGATGTTTTTTTAGGTCCTGCACTTTACCACCATTTAGAGTTGTAATTAAATAGTATGAACAAAAAAAATGTGATGTCATCACTTGGCTGCAGGATATTGTGGACATGGTGGCCCTTGCTGACGTGGATGGGGACTACAAAATACGTCCAGCTGAATGGATGAAACTATTTGATGATCTCGAGCTCCAGGTTGCTAATGAAGTGAATTTTAATGAAGACGAAAGTTGATTCTCCCCTACGCTCTTGTGCGTGCGTGCGTGGTACTTTTTTTTCTAGTGGTCATTGCTAGTGGTCTCCAGGTTGAGGTGTGGTTGTGCGGCTCTGCATCCATTGCACGGAGCAGGACACAAAACGACATCCTTTCCTTATCCATCCAATTAACGCTTACACTCTTTTTCTGGATAATATAAATAGTGTTTTTTCCTAAATATGACTTGCGTTTGAACTGTTGACCAGGTTTCAATTATTCCTATCTTGTACTTCTGTTATTTGTTTCTGGTCAAGTAAATTAGGCCCCTAGACCATCATGATACTTCCCGTCGGCAAAAACCACAGGTCCCAATTGACGGCTGTGGTTTCTTTACACATGTGAAGTGATCTTAGGCTGGACGGCAAGCGGTCAGGTGCACAGTTGCTAGGCATCTGCATGCCATGACTCCGACACTGCACATGCTCACTGTCACGACAAATCGTGGTACCAAACAAATCGTTGCCATCACGGCAGTTACCTACCAAGCCTCAGCACAGGAAACAAAAGATTTCTCTTGCCCCGACATGCTCAATCCAACTTCCCCATTAAGTTGACATATTGTAACATTGTACATTAACCCCCAAAGTCGTGATTTTCCTGTTCGTGCCATTCAAAACCATTTCACTGACCTATTTGAGGACACGCTTAATGCTTTTCAGGTGTCTTCTAATGTCGTACTGTGTGGTGACTTTAACG
>Ga0307968_1004497_pt1 | contig 11339 bp, 9 predicted proteins | sample OrgLakmetagen650_FD_201834 | JGI IMG/M metagenome (GOLD analysis project Ga0307968, IMG submission 201834) | Saline water microbial communities from Organic Lake, Antarctica - #650 | ecosystem: Environmental > Aquatic > Non-marine Saline and Alkaline > Saline | place: Antarctica: Organic Lake... | reverse complement strand
ACACGCACAAGCACATGCCAAACCTGCTCACATGTAGCTTGCTATAGCTTTACACTCACTCACTCACTCACTCGCTCACTCACTCGCTCACTCACTCACTCACACACACACACACACACACACGTGCATATACGCACACACGTGCGTGCACACACACACACATACACACACACACACAAACGTGCATATACGCACACACGTGCGTGCACACACACACACACACACACACACAAACACACACAAATACAAACATACATGCACACATACACTCGCACACACTCGCACACAAGTACACACAGACACACAACTCGCACAAAAACACAAACAGACAGCCCCCCCCCCAAACACACACACATTCACTCACACACACACACACACACACACACACACGCACGCACACGCACACGCACAAGCACACACATACAAGCGCACAAGCAAACAAAAAATCTGCTCACATATAGCATACACTCACAGACACAAACACACACACGGACACGCACACTCACATGCATGCACACACACATACACAAGAACGCACACACGCACGTGCACACACACATACTCACACTGGCATATGCACGCATGCACTCGCACATACACAAACACACACACAGATGCATACACATATACTCACACACAGACAAACACAAACACACGCACAAAAACACACACACACCACACGTACACACACACCCACACGTGCACACCCACACCCACACGTACACACCCACACCCCCCCACACATACGTACACCCACCCACCACACACACACACACATTCACACACACACACACGTAAACACACACACATACACACACATACACACACACAAACACACACATACACACACACACTTACAATCGCACACATAAACACACTTTGTAGGGAAGTTGAATTGCCCCCAGACGCAGATGTGTCTACAGCAATAGCAGAAGCAGATGCGGAGGTGTTGCATGTCACGCTTCCAAAGAAGCAGCACAACGGTGCGTGCCTAGATAAGCCAATTACCTAGGTCTTTGGGGGTTTTCAATTTCAAAGTAGGGTTCAGACATAGAGCCAAGGTCAAACCTGTTCCAAAATAGGACTGATGACTCGCTGTTCTTCAAGCCGCTGTATTTATAAGCCGCTACTAGGAATACTTTTGAAACGTAGCTTTTGGTTTTTAGTGCAGAGTTCTGCTTGGAAAGAAGACAGAAAGTATTGCACAAGGGAAAACCTACGTCCATGACAAGAATTGGTGTACTTATCTTGTGCCACGTGCTCTCTAATTGTAGTGCTAAAAACATCGCCCTTCTTTGCATCAGCTCTAATCGTGAACTCTGCCTCATGTGAATGCAGACACACCAGAGCAGCTGCAGCAGCTGAAAGCAGAGGCGAGGGCAAATAATAAAGTGACGGTCATCCCTATCCTGGAAGCATCCTGCAGATGATGAATCTAGCCTCAGGCCTCTCAAAGCAGGTTCTCGGTACACCCAGATAACATCTGTACATTATCATCTACATGTTGTTCCTGGAATGCTTGGTAAACAGCCAATCCAGGTTGAAGAAACTCGCCACTCTATCAAACATGAACAGAGCCCCTTGAATCATCGTGTTGCCGGAGTTGAATGCCTGTCAATCAATGTAGAGGGGTTTTAAACACTGTTTGCATGTACATATTTGTTTTTTACGTTTGAAGCCCTTTTGTTCCTCATCTTTGTAAGCCACATGTTTTCATCCTGTCATGGTATTTTGCTGAACTAGTCCATGTCGTACGTGCCCTTCCCACTTTTACCAATCTAATAAGCAATCAAGAAGCCGGCAGTCGGCCAAGCCTGCATTTCTCCTGATTTCTAAGAGGGGGGGGGATGCATGCTTTTTGCGTTGCAATGGGTTTTCTTGCTTGGTACCTACTAAGTAATTTCGTTTCCTTCTTCAATGCCAAATATAGTGGTTTTCCCTGCCTGCAAAAGGGACTCCTTCCTTGCAAGCTGTGTCTTGACTCCTTTTCCTCCTGTCTGTTTGAATGTAACTTACGTTCAACTGCCTAGTACAAAAGAGTGGTTGTCAAAAACACCACCTGTAGTTGAAGGCTGGGCCTCCATGGTTTTCCTGCGGCAAAGAGGAGGTATTTGACGTTGCCGTTGCCACAGCACTGCCTGGCAACAAATTAATATTACTGGCAACAAGCCCCCCCCCATTGTGATCACGCTGGCCGTGTTATCATCAACAGCAGATTCATCTCACAAGTAATGACAAAAAGCAAGTGCGTGAAAAATGGGTGCCTACAAGGCAGCACTTTCAGCTGCACCCGATGGGGCTCTGGCTAGTGTGAGCACTAGTTGATAGCCTTTCCTTAATGCACGCTGGTGACTTCCAGTGTAGACTTTTACTTTTACTTTTAAGCTGCACCAGCAACAGGTCTGGTATCTCACCTTCTGGCACAGGCAGTGGGCACCCAATCCCCACGAGCAACCCAAAGGCGCCTCCTAATCCTCTGGTGGTCCCTATTGTCTGGAGCACAAGCGGAAAAGCAAGAAAGCTGCAGTCACGCCTAACTGGCGGCAGCGACGATTCGTGTGGGGGTGAGCAGCTTGGATTCATTGTCAGTTGATTTTGTTTAAACAAGTACCACTTGTTTACTAAACTGGAGGAGCTTTACGGTACTCGGTACCAAAGTGGCTCCTTTTCCTTATTTAATGCGGGGAGTGGCTTTTACTGCCTGCGTAGTTTTTTTCTAGACTGGATTTACTAGTACCAATTTACTAGACATGATTAGACGTGCTAAGTTTTGCACTTTGTTTTGACGTAATTTGACTAGATAGCGATGCTTTGATGATTACGAGGCCACGCTGATAAGGATGAGGCAGCGTAATGCTGCAATGAAAGAAAAACTTTAAGAAGGCCACACCGGCATTTTATTGTGGAGTCTTCTACTTCGAATCCTATAAAAATTAACTGCCCCTCTACACTAAATGCAACAGTTGTGTGCTTAGATATGCTCGCTGGAAAAGGTTCTGCATCATTGGAACTTCAAAGTTTTGAAGGTGCTCACTCTTTTTACGAGAGCCTTAACGCAACTGGTCGGGCAAGAGCGTCTGCAGTTTGCGTGGCTGCATGCCGTGCCGGTTGAGGAGAAACACATTAATAAAGAAGTTTTGGCGCACATGATCGCACCCGATCTGCGACGTATCCCATGGTGTGCCCGATGACCTCCCTGTTCTCATTAAATGTTAGGCTCCCCACTTGTGGTGGTTCTGCGATGCACTGCCAAAAGAGGAGAGAGAGCAAAGGTCAGAGTGGTCTCTCCACTTGCATGAAGTACTTTATAGAACATTGCTGTATTTAAATCCTTGCTGTCACTTTGTGATCCAAGGGCACCAGGACAACTTCCCGTCATCTAAAGAGACATTTATGATTGAGGGAACCTACAAGCCTCTCCCCCAATACAAATTGGGAGGACAAAGGCTACTCACGCAGCCTTTTTGTTGTCAGATCAAATCAATGTCACAGCACAATACAAGCTGTTTTACTCTGAATTAGAAAGACATCGTGCTTGATTGAATGCAGAAGCGAGTAGGAAAGAAGAGACAAAAGATGTATGCTAGAGTTATTGTAACCTCCTTGCTCTCATCTGAATTATATGTGCATTTAGCAGGTGCTTTCACTAATTCACAATCCATACGGGGAACCATGTGATGTTAAAAGTAGTGCGTATCACCCGCAAATGCTGCCAGAAATTCTTCTTGTGCCTTGTACACGAATCTGTGACTGAGCAGATTAAAAAATCCAGTTAACTTCCCCATTTTTGCTCACTTACGCGTCCAGTCGCTTGTACTTCTTTTGGCAGCTTGCCCTTAAAAGGGCCAAGATGTGTCGCCACAGGCCTGTGCGCATTTGCAAGCACACATGCTGAGCTTCACACCTGGACCGATTTTTTCCGCGGTGAAGTCCAAAGGACACAAAAGCCCTATCATATTGTAGCACCTGTGCACAATGGCCTGAAGAAGTTAAGACCTTTTCAAAACAGGAGGTACAAAACGAGTTGTCTGCTCGCACTTGATGCTTTAAGCTTTAAGCATTAAGCCAACGCATTGGGGAAAGGTGCTGCGCATAATCACATAACAATACCTCTTCGGCAATTATGCTCTCACCGAAGGAAGAACCACACGCGGTTTGTCTCAAAGGGGTCCACCGAGAAGTTGTAATACTGTGGCGCCAGGTCGGGGAACGCCTGTTGCATATACAGCTAGTATTAGAGCATCTCGCCTAGGAAGCCAATTGGCTTGAAAATTGGCTTGGCTTGAGTTATATACAATTCCCCCTTTAATATATTGGATGCAGCCATACACACGCTATCAAAACGTCGAGGATCCATAAACATTTGTTCAGATGTAACAGAGGTTAAAGAGGTTACAGACAAAGCCATCAGTCAAAAAGTGCGACTGTTAGGCTGCGTATGTAATGTGAGGAGTGTTTGTTGTAGCACCACAAACTTGTAGCACCTACAAATAAACCCTTAGAAAGGAAAAAAGGCATAATGCTGTTTGCGACATTGCAGCACTTAATAAAATCAGTAAAATCAATCAAGCATCTGCCAGGACCAACCGACCGCATTAAATCAAAGAACATGTTCTCAGTGGGGTCAATCCAACAGAAATTTCAGACTTTGCTTGAAGTGCGGTTAAAATAATACATGGGATGCAAGGGACGCACGGCTGACATGCTGACATGTCATCAATCTCATTGTTGGTTTCAGCCGCTTCAACCACACTTCAACCTGCAGCTGCACAGTTTGTATCATCACTCTGACTTCTGCAGTCAGGTGACACAACAACTCATTTTATGTTCGTAGCCACGCACTGTCAATTTAGGCCTTTTCCCACACAGGGAACTGGCTGACCTCTCATACCTAGAACAGGCAAGTTGCCTGCAACCCTCTTGATCCCCGTTAATGTATATCCCTCTATGCGGTGAATTTTCTCTGCCTTTGTTTTTCCCTTTTACGCTCCACAGAAGCACACTTGCACACAAAACGTGTAATGCAGTGAATGATGTGATAGACAAATCCCTGTAAAGAAAGACACTGTACTACACACAGCAACTGAGCACGTGAGACACAATTGCAGTGCCTGAGTCTATCAGTTTTGGGAAGCATAAATGTATAGACTGAAAATTTTGAATCACATGCTTGCAAATCAATACGGGCCCCTTTGGGAGGAAATATTAGAAAGACCTTCACATGCGTTCATTACGATTTACTAGAGTACAAAAAAAACTGTGCAGACCTTGTTGAGGTCAAGCGTTTGGAGGGTATTCCGGAATTCCTCACGTGCCAAGGGTCCTATGAACGGAGCTGTGTTGCGCATGCAGGACAAGCAGAAACCGGGTGGCCAGGTAAAGTTACGTGATATTGTGAGCCACAATTTTACCCCATTGATCACAACTTAATAACTTTAAGACGCACCACTGAAATGGAAATTGCCTGCCAAATTTTGAGCCTTCTCAACCCCTGTGTCAAGCACATCTTTCGCTAGACTGCATGCAGAAAGAATGGCATAGGAAAATATGTATGTGCGTGTGTGCGCTTTGATCTGTGAGCAAATGTCAGATGCCTGAAAAATAAAGAGCAATGATACTGCTCTTATGTGAGCTCCTGCTAAAACCCAAGGCGTCATACCGGATCAGCTCTTGGCTGGAAATTGGGAACGGATGGCGGCTCGCAATGAACTGTTCGTCCGCAAATTCGGAGGCCCGCGTGATTGGCAGCGCTTCTGATGGTTCCATGCTTTTTCTCGTGCTTAAATTGAAAACGAAAATTACGTAGGCACGAATTTGTGAGGGAACGCGTGCCAGGTTACATTATAAAAATACTTCCGAGATTAATGTAATGTAAAAGCAGTTAAACCCCGAGTAGGAAATGAAGAATGGGAGTCACGCTGCAGCGCCCCAGCAGCTTCTCCCAAACCGCAAGTTCACATGGCTGGCCATGGGCTTGGGGGGCTGCACCCTCGCTTATTTGGCGTACCGGGCTTACAACTCGGAGAAGCACCTCAAGTTGCTGAACTCCCTCTCCTCCGCTGCGAGTACGGTCGCCAGTATCAGCGCCACTGCCTCACTCATTGCTCAAGACCTGCACGCCTTCCTGCTGTCTGACAATGAGGAGTTGCCCCACAGCCTAAGTCAGCTGAACCGCCTGCTCCAGAGCCAGGAGGTGCAGGCCACTGTGGCCAGCGCAGCCCAGGCCCTGGCCACCGGCGTGTCCTCCTCCCTCAGTAGCAGCACCAGCAGTGACCCCCACGCCCTGCCTGTGGTGGACAGGGTGCTGGAGGCCATCCTGAGCGACAGGGGCAGGTCCTTAGTGGGCATGGCCATGGGCTTGGCCACCAAGAACGCCACCTCCACGCTCTGCGAGTTCATCAAGGCCCAGCAGGAGCGGGCAGCAGCCTCAGGGAGCAGCCAGCAGCCTGCCATGTCCTCCGCCCTGGCCTCGGTCATGCAGCTGCTGTCCTCCGAACAAGGAGAGCGCCTTCTGAGCCTGCTGGTTACGAAAAGCATCAAGACGGCAGTGTCTACGTACGTGGAGTCCTCGACTGGGTACAACACGTACGAGGACTTCCTGTCCAGCATATCTAAGCAGGTAGTTGCACACAGATGGCTTGCTGGCAGTTACTTGAGGCCACGTGGCATGTGTATGCTACGCAAATGTTCTATGGCACACACGCTGCACTCCTTATACAAACGTATTTTAGACGTGTAACAAATGTAAGGAATGACACATGCCAATTATAACAGCATCGTTTTCACAAATCACCTCTCACATATACACACACACACACGTACACGCACGCACACAATTGCACACACATACATACACAACCAAACAATCACACAATCACACAATCGCGCACACACACCACACCCACAGGACCATCGCACTGCTGTGGCCGACATCATGTCTCGCGTCACAGCCTCTTTCTGCAAAGAAGTAGCCTCAGCCTACCAGCGAGCGTCCAGCAACAGCAGCAGTGGCACCAAGAAGGGCGTCGTCGGCAGCACCTCCACAAGCTCACGCCCCTCTCCCCACCATCGACCCCCCCCTCCTTCAACCCTGACCCCCTCCTCATCCCTTTCCTCTGCCGCTTCTAGCTCCAACTCCCTGTGCACGCATCCACATGTCCAGCACGCTCCCCTGCTCCCTCCAATGCCCACCCCAGGCACACAGCCACTCCTCCAGGTGTGTACACACGTACACACACATGCACACAGGCATACACGCGCAGTGCGCATGCAAAAAGGCACACAGGGACACACACAGGGACACACACACAAACATACACACATACAAAAGTGCTCATTTCAATGAAATATTTCTCAAGCCTTTGTTTCCTCTGCAATGCTGTCTTACAGGGAGGACCCACCCCCCACTGTAAGGGGAATGCAGTTGGGGATGGGGGAGAAGACAGTCCTGTGGAGCAGCAGCAGCAGCAACAGGCAAGAGCCAGCGATGGCAGCTTGATACTAGCAGAAGGTGAGGATGAAGGGCAAGGACAACATTTTGAACATTTCACGCTTACACACACACACACACACACAACACACACACAACACACACACACAAAACACACGCACACATATACACGCTCGCACTCAAACACACACATACACACACGCATACGCACCATCACACACTTGACTTCAGGAGCCCACTCCTCTGTCTCGCAAGTTAAGGTAGGGGACGAGAGTGGCGAGAGTGGGGTCCAAGGCACTGCCAGTGTGTTCGGCTCCCATCATCATCATCAGCAGCAGCAGCAGCAGCAGCAGCATGAAGACCTTGAGGGCGCAGACCTGCCTAGCACAAGCGCAAATTGCAACGTAGACCGCCACCTCAGAAGTGCCTTTGCGTTTGGTGGGAGTGCACAGCAGTTGGCTGACGTGGCCAACCCTTCCCTGTCCTTTGCCCCACTAGGGGGTGGAGTTCAGTCCCACTCATACCATCATACTCACGCACACACTCATCAGCAGCAGCATGAGGCGCCAGGCAAGGCCTCAAGCCCTGCCAAGTCTCCGTGGGTGCGGCGGGTGGTAGAGCTGGTCAGGGAGAAAGAGGTGCGGGGGTGGTGCCGGGCCTGGGTGAGACAGGCGTTGCGTTTTTGATTTGATGACTGTAGCGGAGGTGACCAGGGGCTGAATTTTGTAGGGGTTTATATGCGATCTGTGACCCTTTACTCTGCATTAATGGTAAGTGCCTGCTGCTCATATACAAGAGGCACATAACATTTATGCGGAGTAAAGGGTCGCAGATTGCCTGTTTCAGTTAAGGTGGCAGGAACTAAAAGGTGCTGGAGGGTAGGAGGTGCCCACGGGGGCTGTCATTGTTGTCGGTGCTTGCCAGAGCGCATGTAGTTGTGTACCTATTGGATGATAACGGAGAGGATTAAATAAGGGAGGGAGAAGGGGTGCGTGCAGAAGCATGTTGCAACTGTAATCCGGTTGCGCTGACTTACCCTTGGCTAAATATACACCTTATTGGGCCATGTATAATAAGTCCAGTGTCCAAGTGAAGTACAGCTCAAGCCTTATTTCTTCGCTTTATTTAATGCCAGTAATGTACTAGCATTGCAATGCATGCTACATTGCATGTACCACACTGTACTGCTCATATGACACAGGCACACACTCCTACACACACACAGACACACACACACAGACACACACACACTACGCAAACCCACGCAGGTGCGTGCGCTATGCTTGGATGTGGTGACATCAGCAACGCGCGAAGCCACCCACAGTGCGTTGGAGGTCATCACCATAAATGTGCGTGCCAGCCTCCCTACCTACGTGCAAGGCGTGGCTGTGTCTGCACACCACGTGGCTTACGCTATGCTCGCAATGTGCCTCGCGTTTGTTGTGTGGTGTGTGGCGGGACGCCTGGGCAATTGAGGTCAGCATACAGCGAGATCTGGTAGCTTGAACGGGATGTATTATAGGCGCAAAGGAAGGGACACAAAGGGTTGTTGGTCGCTGCTGCCTCTGTACTGATTGCAGTATTTGATTGCTTGTGTAGTCTGTACAATAAGGAACGTTTAATTTAGGTACTTCGGTAGCGGTAGGTTAGAGGGGGTCATACTCGTTTGAGTTCAGCCATAGTAATTACGCCCAGGCGAGCCCATGATTCCAGCCACGGGCCAAAGAATTGTTACTAATGGCAGTAATGTACACAAATAGATGTGCGGAAGGTTGCAGTAAGAAAGCTGTAGTGGAGGTTTCGCGAGTAGTACAGGCGAGTGTATCTGTGTACTATTCTGGGGTTTAGGTTGGTAGTCGTTCACTAGTTTTCTTCTTAGTCTCATGGCAAAAAGCTGCTCTGACTTTTTTTGACGCTGTCAGCTTGTACGCTCTTAGACGGTCTTATTTTTCCTACGGTGGTTGGCTGTATGTGCTGTTCAAGGCTCTCATGTTGCACCATTTTCAGACTCTTAGATGTGCGTGCTGTGTGCTGGTCAGTTGACGTCACTTCCGCAATGTATGTTGATTAGTGGCATGACACTTATTTTACAGTTATTGTGTCTTGCTTGACGAGTTGCTCTAATTACAGTGCGTGACATCATTCAAGAGCATAATCAGAAAGAACAGGAGCCATGTCGGTGTCAGGTACCATGAAACTCTTCCACCAAAGATGAGAAATGGAAAAGTTAGGGGAGCCGCGACATATCAGCTATTGAGCAGCTGAGCTACTTTATGTGCTTAGTGCTGAGATTTAGAATTAAAAATTTGCATGGGGGACCTTAAGCCAGATTGTTCGGCTGGTCGGCCTGTGATTGGTCCTTACCAGTCAACAATAAATCCATGAGCTCAGACACAAAAGAAAAAAGTCTGATGTTGTGTTGCAAGAGGAAATTAGAAAACCACCTGGGCACTGACTCGTTGCCGCAAATAGGCTGCTCTACTGGAAATCATCCGAAAATTGACTGAACAGGTAAGGTAAGGTAAGGTTACATCGCTTTATATGCCTCTGGTGGGCATCTGAGCGGAAGCTTGGAAAAAAGCCTGTAATCAAACCAAAAAACGCTAGAAAAATCAAGGGAACAGGGCTAGGCACTTAGCTACAAAAGAGGCAACACCAAAAATATCAGGTTGGTTCATAAAGGTCCTCAAACGAGCTGGGCCATCCTCAAACTGAGGTGGGAAGATAAGCTGTTGCTGTGTGCGAAGTCTGACTAGATGTTCATGCGGACAGTCCAACAAAATGTGTTCCTCATCCTGAATAGTGTGCCAGTCCGAGTTCACATCGAGTTCACATGTCACAGACCCTGAGCTCATAAGGCCTTCTATTCCTGTCATGAGGCATTCTTTGGACTAGAAAGTTGTGGCCAGAAAGGCGAAGGCAAGAAATTGCTCGGCTGAGGTTGTTGGGAATGTCCAAGCGAAGGTAGAGAGGCAACGCACACAGGCTTTTGATTTCTTTTTCTGTCATCCCACCATCCAGAAGTATTCCCCAAAGGTACACCGAAATGTGTGATATATGTCCTCATAATTCTGCTGGAATGGTGAGCTTCATGTGGTGTCAAAATGTCAAGATCTCTCCAGCCCCCAATGATATGTTCACGAAGAGCGAGTTCAAACTGTCGTTAATTGATAGTCTGACGAGATCGTATGGCATCCAACACCTGTTGAGATGTAGGTGAATCTTGGAGCGCATGCAGAACCTGGTAAGTCCATGTATCCCTTCTGTTTGCAAGAAGTAAATCAGCTTGCACAATTTTCTCAAGAAGAGGGTTGTTTGAAGAGAGTAAACTGAACAGGTAAGCTAACTCCTCTCGCTCGAAACACGAACTTCAGTGCCTCTGCACATCAAAAGGACATGCACTTCATCTTGGATCTGCTCATCAGTCACAACGGTCACACAAAAGAGAGCTTTCATGATCCCAAGATGCTGGTGCCTCCGCCTTAAGGGTGTGAGCCCTCAGCCTCAAACGGCTTATGTATTCAAGAAGTGCCACGATACTGCGTTCCGCTCACCATCCAGCATCTCTTACTACTAGCTGGCAATTCTGTACAAGGAAGCAGTAATTGAGCCTCCTCGCTTCAATGTTAAGTTGTTCTGACTCAGTCAGACTCTTGAGGACGCGTATGTGCGCTTGTCAGATCAAATCACTGTTACAGTAAAGTACAAGATTCAGCAATCAACTAAAATTGTGTTGCCTCTTAACCCTCCGAGGGTTAGTCAGCCCCTTGTTCACTAACCCCCAATCGGCATCCTGCCCCCTTTTCCTGCTTCCAATGAATTTGTTTGGTGGCTGGTATAGTGCTTTTGACATGGTGTTAGTACAAACTGTCCAATTCAATTTCCATTG
>Ga0307968_1004496_pt1 | contig 11340 bp, 15 predicted proteins | sample OrgLakmetagen650_FD_201834 | JGI IMG/M metagenome (GOLD analysis project Ga0307968, IMG submission 201834) | Saline water microbial communities from Organic Lake, Antarctica - #650 | ecosystem: Environmental > Aquatic > Non-marine Saline and Alkaline > Saline | place: Antarctica: Organic Lake... | reverse complement strand
GGGGTCACTCTGGGGGAAAGGCAGGGAGCTCAAGCATGGGGGACTCCTGGTCTTTCGTGCCTCTCTCCGTCAAGCTGAAACAAGGTGAGGGCCTCGGTTAGAAATGTTGATTCCTTTGTTTCTTTCCCTCTTTTTTCTGCTGCTGTGGAGTTTTACGGTATCCGGGGGGGTACATGGAACGCACATGAGCTGCTTGTTTTCCTTGAATCGTGCGGGTCGTGTATTTTGCTGCCTGCATGAATTTCTGGCTTTTTTTCGTGCCAAGGTTCCAACTAGTACAAAGCGCTGGTACCTAGCCATCTGCACCAGTCAATTACTGTGGTGAAGTTACAACACACATCATGCCTAAAAATGCTTGCAAGTTCTCTCAATTGTTGAGCTTACACTGCAGTGCATACTCTACAGTGGCTGCATTAAACTTGTTTCTTTAAAAACAGCCACCATGCCTGCCCTACTCCATAGTTCATACACCAAGCATTTTTTTACAAATTCAAACAAATTCACTATTAAATTCACATGCTAAATGATATCCGTTTGTTCATTATTGCTTTCAACACCTTGCAGTTCATGGCACATCCATGACCATGGCCACCTCCGGGCTAGCTGCACTCCTAGGCAATGACACGAGCAGCTTGGCTATGCCCATAGGATACGAAAGCTTTGACAGTGGAGTCGCAGGACAAGAAGAGTAGCACGGTGACCCCCCTGCCAGGTCATTGGCGTGTGTCTGAGACTGAAAGCAATTTTGGATATGGTCCTCTGCTTTTCTTCTTCAAACTTGATCCTTTCTCTTTCACATCTCTTTCTCAGTCCTCATTTCATGTTTTTCATGGACGTCTCCCCATTGTTTAGCCAGGTGTAGGTTCAGGCTTTTACCAAGCTGCCGCCTCAGATGCCCTTTGAGGAATATATAGCGATGTTACCTTACCTTAGCCTGAAAGCAATATTTGTATATGGCTTTTTGCATGGTAATATAGCTTCTTTCCCTGTTGACGCTGCCCTCAGGAAGGCAAATGAGTAGTCATGTATGACGTAAGAAGTTAAAAACACAACTGTGAAAAGCAGAGTGGATTTGGAAGATACACTCCGCCCCTTATCAAGGCAGCTTGGTCCAAAACTGTGTTTGCATGCGTACAAAGAACTTGCTGAGTGCCTAGCAACTATACAAAGTAGTCCTTGCCTCCAACCGCTATGGCGATCACTTGGTAGCCATTCCACGCGGCATGCAGCATGATAGGAGGCCCTAGACTTGCACTGCGTGTAGGTGAAGAAGGGATCATGATGTCAGTGCTTTTGCCAATCAAGAGGTAGAGGCTTATCACATGGATTGATCCTTCTGAGAGTGGGTCGTCTGACCCCTAGTGCTTGCTCCATACGTGCAGAGGAGAGCAGTAAAAGAAGCCTTGGTACACGGTTTTACTAGAGAATAAATGTGCCAAATTCATGGAAAAAGGAGGGTTCGGAACTAACAAGAAGTTTTTACAATTAAAAAAGATGACTGGGCTCTTGAAGACACCCAGGAAGTTGCTTGTGACGCTTCAATACACAAACTCCATTCAGCATCATTCATGCTGCATTCAAATGTGCCTAATTAGTGCCTGGTTCACACAAAAAGAGCAAATTGCCAATAGGGATTTACAGGGACGCACAGGCGCAGCAAAGTAACAGGATACATGTGTGTGTGACTGTCTGTGTACGTTGGCTGGCTGGCTGGCTTGAACAACATGAGCATTGCACCTGTTCTAGCCAAGACACAGAGAGAAAAATACGCTGGTCACGTTAGCACAGCCAGCACAATTAAACCATTTTGTGCTACTACCTTGTTTGCCCCATTGAGATCGGCCATCTTGCAAACTGCACATGATACCAGGGCACTTGAAAAAATAACGGCTTTACAAGGTAGAAGGAAAGCTGGTGTTGCAACCTTTAAAAATCACAGGTCACGAAAAGCTGCGTTTGGGCTTTGTGGGTGTGTCACACACCCATACCTAGGGTAGGTACGGTTATGACCATGTTAACTGCCAGTGAGCTGCTTACCTGCGCAAGTACAACAAGTCGCCAATCGGAGCCAAGATGAGGATTGGGAGCAGGTTGACAGGAGTGAGGTGCAGCGCAGCAAAGCCCACTGAGCTCACGGCCACACAGACAGGTAAGGGCATCACTCTCGTCAAAGACGCGAGGAAGAAGCCCCTCCAGAAGGTCTGCACGTGCAAAAACGCCGTGCAAATTGGGACAGTGGCTGAATACAAAAAACATGATGATTACAAACAATTGTTCTTGCAGGAACTGTTGTCTTGCGTAAATGGTGACTGCTTAACAACTGTGTAACACCCGTGATTAGAAGCATGCTTTTCTCAAACGTCACGCACAGTGATGCAAGTGACATTGCGTTGCACTCGTAAGTTATAAGTTGTAACTAAAAGCATCATCTGCATCTTTGTTTCATCACACATTGTACAGTACGTGGCCGACAAAAAACAGTGTTTACTGAAAGAAAGGCATTGGGCATCAGGGACCCAAGATCAGGCCTCTCACCTCTTCCCAAATGGGTCCCAGTGCTGCAGATGCAAAGCCGTGCAAAGCCACAGAGGAGGCGTCCTCTGCTTGCTTGCATGACAACAGCTGCGTGCAAGATGAAAAGCCTGGCTCTCAGCATTGGGGCATTGATCGGGGGAGCGTGAGCGTGTGCCATGTTTTTTTTCATGGCAAGAATAAGTCAAGGCGATTCATGGAGAAGGTTGAACCAGGACAAGACGTTGGAGATTGAGGTTATGTTGCTGACCTGTTTTTGGTAGGTAGATACACTTAAAATTCTGCAGCTACAAAACAACAGGGTCTGCTGCTGTTGCACGCACGGAATCAGCACGTTGCTACTACGTCTCCACCCTTCACAACAGAGCATGCACAAACTAGGGAGTGATCGACTGTTGTCACAGTGCTCGGCCTCAATATCTACATTAACTACAGGGAAACCGTGTGCCAATCCCTGCCTCGGCACACGTTAAGCAAGGAAGGTGGCAATCTCAGACTTGCATGAATCCTTTTTCTCGTGTTGTTGCAAACAGGTTAATGATGAAGGAAGGCCCTCTAACTTTTCAGTGCAATGCTTGCATTCAAGAGCAGTAATTTTTCTAATCGTGTCTGCTTCTTGCCTTAAACAACGGACAAACCTTTCACCACCAGGCCAGCACCAAGGTGCAGACAGACACATCACAAGTGAAAACAAAAAACGCACCCACCTGATCCACAAGTACTCCTCCACTTGTGTTGGCATCACAAGTAAACGTACAAAAACGCACCCACCTGACCCACAAACACTCCTCCACTTGTGCTGGTATCACAAGGAAACATACAAAAACGCACCCACCTGATCCACAAACACTCCTCCACTTGTGCTGGTATCACAAGGAAACATACAAAAACGCACCCACCTGATCCACAAACACTCCTCCACTTGTATTGCTGCTCAACCCTCCAAGCAGCCCCGCCCAAGTACGGGATATCAAGGGATCGACCAAAGGAAAGAGCACGAAACATGTGGTGATGGTGATGAGGGCCCAGTCCTTTGTAAGGGTATAAGAGAACATGCCAGAAGACCTTTGATTGATTGTGTGTGTATGTGTGCGTTTGTATGCGTGCGTGCGTGTGCGTGTTTGTGTGTGTGTGTCTATGCATGTGAGAGTGCTGCCTTTTTATACTAAATCACAGTATACAACGAGGGAGCGATGGCGTAGCTCAGTGATGCACATTTCTATTAACACTAACTTTCCTGGCTTCAGAAATTGAAATTGCAGTAGCGCGCGTTCAATTCTCTGAAGGAGGGTTGTTCAAGGATGGGTAGACAAACCTTGGACGAGATGGCCCTCGCCAGGATGTTTGCATTTATAATGTATAGATTTGATAGCACATCTTCAATAGGTAACAGGCTTCAGAACTTTGATACAAAAACCATGGTTGGGAAGAATCCTAGAATCCTTGTGGTAGAGGAGCGAGAGGTGCACACAGCAGTGCAAACGCAACAGGTGGAAAACAAAGACAAATGCCTAGCAGCACTGTTGAGCACTCCCCAAGCAGGATAGGACACGCTAGACTGAAGCAGACTGTGTTAGTCTGAAATGTATCAGTACCTTGGGTTACTGCTCCTCAAGGCACCCCACAGCACGGCGCAGGTGGCTGTAAGAAGCCCCGCCTCAGTGAGTACGTGACGCAGGGCTGCTGCTGCACGGCTATCGGAGGTGCTGGTGTTGCTGGCACTGCTACTGCTGGCACAATGGGATAGAGAGAGGAGTGGTGCTGCTAACACTGTTACTCCTGAATGAGTGTGGTGAGGTTGCGATGGCGATACTAGGCGGAATGAATGGACAATGTATATAAGGGCAACAGGCGTGCAAGAAGGAGGTGGTACGTGCATACAAATGTTTGGGTGGTATATGTGCACGTAGGCATACCTGTCAGGGTGTTCGTTTGACGTGCTTGCGTTGGCCTCCTCCGGGGAGTAAGGCTGCTCGTGGAGGCTGCTTAGGTGTTGTGAGCTTGATTTTTCTGGCTGGCTTTGTTTAGAAATGTTTGGCGTTTCACCGACATCCGATAATGGAGCAGGGACAGACCCGACAACTGTAGCAAATTGAGCTGTGAGAGCAAGAGACGCTGTACACACAAGCACCTGGCGGAGAGGAGTGCACACATACACAAAGGGGGCATATGAATGATTTTTGTTTGCTCTTGTTGTCAGGTATTCATTGCTTCCTGTGAAGCTTGGGACAAACGGCTGTCAGGTTTATTACCTTGACAAGTTCTGTAGGACCCCATGGGACTCTGGGGAAAGCTGTTTTGCTCTGCAAACACAGACAGACAACTGGAAGGTGCTGCCTTGTCATTGCTGTGAAATTTGCATTCAATTTGCTATTGCTCCTCAATTGTGCTGACTGTAGTATAGTGCTGGCATGCGCGTTGAAACGATTTGAAGCGTGACAGTTTGAAAGAGGAAGTCCTGACCTTGTCCAGCAAGGTGCCCGTCAACAGCTCCTCCTGCAGCTCGCCCAAGAGCCTGCTGGCTTGCACGATGCTTAAGCGTGAACAATGCCTGCTGCAATTTAAATGCTTGCCGCTGACAGGAAATGCATGCGGTCGTCTGGAGCTTCTTGCCCCCTTTCCAGGTAAATGTTTACCAGGTAGTTGGGCATGGCTACCCAGCATGCTTTCTGTTGAGTGCCTTGTATATACTGCATACGCTGGCTAACTGGTATTGATTCTCTCTGAGCACTTAAATAATTATTTTTGTTATAGAGGCCTTCCTTTTGCAACATCTCAAATAATTTAAGGCTTTACTTTGCTTCTGCACAGGCATACGTGATGGCTCCACCATGGGAGAGGGTAAGCATAGGCCGTGAAAAACAGCAGCAGCAGCACAAAATTTCTGCTGCCTCTCGCGCATGCATGCGGCAAACAAATGGCATTCATGCCGTCCACTACCTACTCGTCATCAATTCAGATGAATACGCATGACACGCGCTCTGTTTCACTGGAGTTCATGGGGTGAGTTTTGCGCACAAGTCTGCCGCATTTGATATAAGATTTCGTTGAAGCCATGCACCTATGCTGGCAAGCGCCTCTTGAGTTCACTGTACAGCATGGGGTGATAGAGCTCAATGGTGTATGCAACCGCGTGCATGCTAACTTCTAGGTTGCTGACATGTTCAACAAATGTTTTGGGTTGGTTACTGTACTTGTATTTCCTCCGTTATCTTACGGTGCAATCTGTTTATTGGAAGAAATTTGTTTGCGACTTGTGTCTAGGCATAATTTTCCCCTAGGTGTTATCTGTGATGAAAGGAATTGCAACTCCATAGAGGTGCAACAATGCAAAGCACTGGACTTTTCCTCAGGGAAACGCTCAGGCTTGCTCAAGACCCGAACACTGAGCACCTGGGCACCTCCGTTTGGGTGAGTGAGTGTGTGCTTATCTTATTATTCCATAATCACACACACACACACACACACACAAACACATACACACAATCACCAACATACACACACAATCACACAGTCACAAACACACATGCTCCCAGGATGCCTCAATTGTGATGGCCAAATTCCTTGAGAAGGTGAGACAAAGGTCATCAAATAGGTTTAGAAAAAAGGTCCCTAATGCTTGGACGATACTGCTTTAAAATCATGTTCTGATTGCTCTGGTATCAAATCTTACGCCCTCTATTTACTTACCTCACTACTTACACCTGCCTTGCTTGCGCGGTAGAATATGCGCAAGGGGGCCTTTGCACGAAGCAAGATTTCTGGAAAAAGGGTGCTGGAGCTTGGGTCAGGTGAACTGTCAATGGTGATGAATGCATTTACTCAACTTTCAGTTGACAGTGTCACGTCAATCCCATCAGCTAGACAAACAGAAAGTGTGCTCAGGCTTGTTTTATACAGATCTTGCATTCACGCACACTATTGCAGGGAAGAGATTTGGAGGAATTGCTATGAACACTGTTCACATTATCACACTATTATTGCAGGAATGGGGCTTGGGGGCATCGCGCTTGCAATGATGGGCGCTGATGTGATTCTCTCAGGTGTGAGGAGGCGCTCACTACAAGGAAAGTAGCAGGCTTGATGCCGGGTACGCAAAAGAAGGCAAGGTTAGTGCATGCTGATGTCCAACTGGCGCCCATGCTGTAAGTCTCCAAGCAGCACTGTATTGTTTCCTTAAACCATGGAACGAAAGTTCAGAAAGAATTGTGCATGGCTATGTTGTGAAAAGGCTTGGACAGTGATACAAATGAGGTGCTCTTATGCGACGCGCATCTGTGTGAGATAGTCACAAAGGCACAAAGACAATGGGTGGTGTGAACTCTTGTCCATTGCTTAAGAATTTTACCGGCCTTTCAAAAGCACCTATTCTCAAAGCATTGCTGCTTCTGTCATTTTTAAAATTATAAGCCACCCGTCTCCAGCATCTCAGCTTCATGGACGTTGCTGTCTTCCTTCAATTTGAATGTCCGTGCCACACAGATACGGTGGATGTTCTGCCCCTATTACGGAGGAATTGCGAGCTCAATCTGGGCAAGGGAAAGGTGGGCTGGGGATCAGGGGTGTTCAATACATCTTATGGCTATTTTGAACCACGGGCCTTTGTAAGAGAGAGAGTCGTTGTTTCATTGTTTACAGATAACCAGCAGCATCAGACAGGGCATTAAAAAAACGCTGGTGAGAAGTTTTTTTGAATCAGAGCTTTAGAATAGTTTAGGGGTGCTTGAGTTGTGTTCCAATTTAGATTGCCTGATTAGTCAAGAGGTAGAGAGCTGACAAGGGGGTGCAGTTCTTGCAAGGAAAGGACACAACTGCTAAACTACCTAAAAAATACAGGCGAGAGAGTAACAGCACTCGAAATGATAAAAGCAAAGGCTTTCAACTATGATGCTCACACTCGCCACAGCCCCACTAGTTAAAAGAGCTCCAGATACTGGTACCTTGCAAAACTCGTGAGTGCGCACGTATCTGTAGCATGCCTAGCGCCTGGTTTATGAGAAGCACCTGCTTTCTTGCGTCACTAATCATTGTGCCACCGTGCTTCCCTGTTTGCCGGCAGGCCCAAGTGTGTGAACTGGACTGGCTGGTGCCGGAGCAGCTTGCACAGTGGACAACACCTTTTGATATGCTGTTTGCGGCGGACTGCATCTACCACGAGGTGTGATGATCCCCTGGTCGCTGCTTGTTCTGAGCCTGTGTCCCTTGTGGTGATGTCTCCCCCTATGGTCAGCTTTGAGCTGAGCCTCCAGGAGCTGAGCCTCCATTGGCTGAGCGCCCAATGGACCACGCTATGTTTACGTTACCTGAGTTTGATGTTGCATTTCACAAAAACAGAACTTGTGGTTCGTAATTCAGTCAGTGCTGTTCATTTATTTGAGCAGTTGATGTGTGCCTACTGGATACGTTTGCAGCACATTGTACCCCATTTCCACGCGGTTGTCATGGCTACCACAAACGAGAAGTCCACAGGCGAATACATGATTACATTATATGTACAAATGCATGTATCTTTAAAATATATGTACAAATGCATGTATCTATAAAAAATCATAGATACATGCTGCTTGTATAGGCAAGGAAGCGTGGTAGTAGGTATGCTGAAAATGGTAGGGTGGTATACGACAGTAAAGTTTTGCTTGTGCGTACGTATTTCCACGCTGGAAGGAGGACGTGGGTTTAGGAAGGGAAATTTATTTTCTTGATTGTTTTGGTCCTTTCTTCAGCTGTGCAGTACCTGTACTAACCAAAGTGGCTACATGATGATTTCCACTGCCTGCCTGACATATTTTTTTTCTTCTTTTCTAATGATCTGGAAGTAGCTGCTTGACAACACCGCGTTGCCTGTCACACTGAAACATCCATATTTCAGGTTGCATTTACTGTTCATTCTGGATTTTTGCATAATTGTGCTTTGCACAGATGAATCCTACGTGCCAAGTTCATTTCCTTTCTATCTTTCTATACTTGCATTTTTCTTGCTTGTATATTATTGTCGTCTTACTCTGGGTGACTCACTTAGGGTTTAGCTCACCGCTTCTTTATTGCTTCGCCTTTTTGTGCCACACAGTCCTCATTGTCAACGAGCTTCGGTCACATTCGGTGCACGCCGCGTTTATGGCTGCGTTCACGCCCACACATACAGGTATGGCTGGCAATCTCTTTGACCCTGTAATTAGGTATAAGCAAGTAGGCATTGCTCTTATAACTAGGGCAAAATCTATCACCGATATGCATAAGCCAGTGTTTCGATTAACCGCGACACGTCGCCACTGCACTGTGTCGCAAATTGGCCATTTTGGGTAAGACGCAGCGACGCCGGCAGGGCGTCGCTGAGCACCCTGTGTAGCCAAATGTTGCCCGGTGGCGACACCAACTTTTTGTGTCGACCACCCTGTGTAGCCAAATATTTTCATGTTTTTAGTTTGTTAATGATCCAAAGTATAATCCAAGCCCTCGGGGGGTAGGGGGCCTCCAACACCATCGACAGCTGGTCAGACCTCTGCCCCTTCTGACCCCTCCATGTCCCTCTCATCCATACCAGCAGCTGCTCCGACAGCACAAGCAGCAGCACCTGCTGCGGCACCTCCCCCAGCTGCACCTGCCTGAGGTGCAAGCACCCCTTCCTGCCCCACAAGCACCTGCTGCAGCACCTCCAGCAGCAGCTGCAGCAACAGCAGAAGCCGCACCAGAAGCAGCACCAGAGGAGGCACCAGAAGCAGCAGAGGGGGTTAAGCGCAAGCGGCTTGGACGCAACTTTGGCACCCTGGGTAGCAGAGTCCCTGAGGACCATCGCCAGTACTTTGAAGAGCGGGAGGGGGGTACGGTTAAGTGCTTGCCATGCACGTGGCTAGCCCAAAAGCAGGGAAGCAGGGAGGAAGTGCTCATCATGCTGGACAAAAAGGAGAAAGTTGACTCGCACTTGGGCCTGAAGGTGCGCAAGAGCAAAAGGCAGAAGGATCATGAGATGCAGCTGGTCAGTTGGGAAAAGCATCAGGCCCGGTATGAGCAGCAGCAGCAGCACGGGGGTGCGCATGGCCCAGTACTCCCACCACCACCATGACCTACGCCACCACCACAGCCAATCTCGCAGCACCAGCAAAATGGGACGCATGCAAACTTGTTACAGTATCCAGTATTTATATTAAACTGTAATACATTTTTTCTTTCACATGCGCCAAAATTTTGGCAGCTTTTTTGGGGTAGTTATTCAGTGGCTACACTCTTAAAAAGCAAAAGCACCCTGTGTAGCCAAATGGCTCACCCAAAAACCTTAATAGAAACACTGGCATTAGCGTGCATAGAGGGGAATACCCTAGCCAGATCAAGTGCTAGTATACTCCTTTGCCTTCGTCTGAAATGTGGGGAATACTTTTTGCTGCCTTCGTGATTTTTTTGTTCCAGTAACTGATTTTTACCATCCTAAGGATACTGGTAGTATTGCGAGTAAATAATAATTCATTTGGGCGCCTCGCAAAATTTGCTTTAAGATCCGGGCCTCGCAAAAGTGAACAGCCTATTTTTGGCTGGACCTGCAGGTCTTGGGTTCGATCCCTGCTGATGTGCACCTTTTTGCTACTTTTCATGCAACAAAGTGTCCATTAACAGATCATTTTCAACACCCTGTGCTAATCCACATGCGCTACCTGCTTCCACTTTGTGCAGACCCCTGACAACATTCTCTGTAGTCCATGCCGGTAGTGATTACATCTTCTCGTGACCTGTCTTTCCTTTGCTTTCTGCTGTGCAGTGACCAGGCTGTCCAACAAGCTGATGCACGAGACCTACCAGCACGAAAACATACAAGTGAGTGCACTGCAAGTCCTTGCTATTTATCTGTTTAAAATTTGCAGTGAGTGTACAGAATGCCGTTTAGGCCAAAACATTTGCCCCCTTTTTTAATCCAGTTCCCCCAAACTAAAACACTGTAGCAGTGTTGCTACTGATTCATGCAGGGGGGTAAGGCACTCACATATCTATGAGCTTTCTGCTGCATTGATATACTCCTGCAGATGTTTGTATGCAAGAAGAAGAAGCCCGGGGCAAAAGCCGGAGGAGCCCAAGAAGAAAGCAAGGAAGAAGAGGCCTCGCTACCAGCTGGGAGTGTTGGGGAAGACAGCACCTCCAATCCTGGGCATCAACAACCACAGCAGCAGCAGCAGCAACAGCAGCAGGTGGAGGAACAGGAGGACCAACAACAGGGGCAGCAGCAATCGCACAATGTGCAAGGGAGTAAACTAGGGGGCAAGAAGCCCCCTAGTATAGGAGCTGCTGCATTTGAAGCGCGTAGATCCGGAGCAGCAATTGCGCAGCTACTGGGTAGTGTGCAAGTGCCAAGCACAGGAGAGTAGGATAAAAACAAGGGAGATTATTAGTTTGCGAGGTTTTTAGGTGTCGTCGATCCCTCTTTGTTATGTTCAGGGGGAGAGGAAAGGATGGATTTCCTGCTTGCATCCTTGTTTCAGAGAGTTTGTGACAACTAAGCTGATAATTCATTCTCACCAGCGAGCCCTCAAAATTCCAGGAAATATAGTGGAAAAGTGCTAGTGACCAAACAGCAACTCCCCACTACCGGGAGTACCGTAAAACTCCTTCACCGGCAGATAAAAAAGGCCCAGTAAGAGAGGTCCAACAGAGACTGGCTTGACTTATTCTTCAGTAAACTGGCTTCCCCAGGCAGCTCCTTAAGTTTAGTTTGGATTACAAAGGCATTCAACCTGGAATGGCTGCTCAACCTATGAGAACGAGGTAAACCTCAAAACAAACCAAGTAAAAAAAGGGCTGTGACGCAACTGGAAAATGCTAACCTTA
>Ga0307968_1004495_pt1 | contig 11344 bp, 10 predicted proteins | sample OrgLakmetagen650_FD_201834 | JGI IMG/M metagenome (GOLD analysis project Ga0307968, IMG submission 201834) | Saline water microbial communities from Organic Lake, Antarctica - #650 | ecosystem: Environmental > Aquatic > Non-marine Saline and Alkaline > Saline | place: Antarctica: Organic Lake... | reverse complement strand
CCTCCTCCCTCCCTTCCTCTCCTCTCTTCTCTTGGCCACTTGGGGGTTCAGCAGCAGCTGTAGCATGGCAGTGAGCAGTGGCGCAGCAGCAGCAGGACCTGGCCAAGACCCCATTCCAGCCCATGCGAAAAAACAACCCCCACCAACAAGCTTACAACCCCCACCAAGCAGGACCTGGCCAAGACCCCATTCCAGCCCATGCGAAAAAACAACCCCCACCTAACAAGCTTACAACCCCCACCAAATTTCTTTTCCTCCTGTAACGTGGGTATTGTTATTGTTGCCTGCGTTTTCCTTCCCTTTCTTGAGGGCACATTCTCATTTGAATGTACCACATGACTGATGGCTTTACCTGAATGTGCCATAGAACAATCGTGACAATCAGCAATTTATAACTGGCTCCTCCTATTTTTTCATTTTCTGCAACGTTGCTAAAAAGGGTAATGGTAATCCGACAGATGCCATTTCTGTGCTTTGTGCGATATATATCCACGTAACATTCCTCCCCCCTTGGCAACTCCGTCCTCGGAGTGGACTAGGCTCCCTGCTAGAGTTCCAGGTGGAGGGGTTACTCCAAGACTTTGATGCCAATAAAACGTTGCTAAAAAGTGTAATCCGACAGATGCCATTTCTGTGCTTCGTGCGATATATATCCACGTAACATGATGAGCCAGGGGGTGTGCATATCATCAATGGACTCAAGGTTGATGTAATCTTCATGCACACAAGGTTAGGGAAGAGTCAGTTAGAAGCTACGCCTTTCCAACCAGAAGGATGAAAACTAAATAAAACCACTATGTAAAAGCTTAATGGTGGGTCACTGGCTTGCCGACTGTATGGACGCCAGCCAGTGGCTCTCTGCTAGCTTCGATACCGCGCTAACATGGCCTCCAAATCGTCGCTTGCGTGTCCACCGCCACTAGACCCAAGGGCAGAGATGGACCCTGCATTTTGCTTCTGCCGCTCTTGCTGCTGCTGTTGCTGCTGCAAACCAGCTCCATGTCGAGGAAGAACAGGGTGTGTGACACCCTCTCCTTGTGAAGGCTGATTTCCTTGCTCGGGAATATCATGGTGCATTGCCGAGCGTGGTGGGTCGAGCTGAGGCCGCTGGGTGTGGTGACTGCTGCCACTTGCCCCAGAAGTTGGCCGTGAAAAATTATGGTGGTGTTGCGCTTCACCCTGTAGGTTTGCCCCCTCTGCTGCTGCACTGCGTGGCCTCGACGAGGGATCTCTTCTCCCACCCCCGCTCCCTACACTGCCCCCCCATTCTTGCGATCGCCCTGACTGAGACGACACCCCTCCTTGACCAAGCCCAGTAACCACACCGCGCCCCTGAGCACTCCCACCTAATGCTGGAACTCCACTGCCCATGTCGGTTGCACTCCTCCCACTGCCCCCCCTTCTATAATCCACACTCCCTCCGTCACTACATCCTGCACCATCAAAGCCTCTGTGACCAGCAGCATTAACCAAAGTAAAATGGCTGGCAAGGCGTGTGGGTAAAGCAGGCATCTTAGCTGCTGCTGGAGCAGGAGCAGAGGGGAGAGGAGGTCCAGAGGAAAGGGGCCTTCGTTGGGGCATCGTGCGCGGTGTTGCGGCCAGGTCCTCAAGTGCCTGTGGGAGTTCAGTGCGTGAGAGCAGTGTGGTGTGGTTCCAGATTGGACAAGGACGGCTTGATGTAGTTCGAGATTGGAGAAGGACGGCTTTCGACGGCTTGGAAGTCAGCCTGCCTGTTGCAAGAAGTTGTCTTCACCATCCCAACCCTTTATCCCTCTGCTGGGAAAAGAATGGCGACAGAAGCTTTGATTAGTAAATGGTATGACCTAGTTTTAGGCCAGATCTGGCCAGGGAGGTAAAGGTCTGGGGAGCAGTTGGAGTAATTGATGCCTAATCAAAGAGAGTAAGAGAAAACAACTTTGCCAGCCTTCTTGCATACTATTAACTATTATTTTGGTGGAGGAGTTTTACGGTACCCGGTACCAAAGTGGCTCCTTTTCCTTAATTAATGTGGGGAGTAATTTTCACTGCCTGTGCATTTTAATTATTTATGCTAATAAATGCAATCAAGCAAGGTCTATACCTGGAGTACGTGCTCTTCCATCTCGTTCCCGGCCATGAAGACTTGCATAAGCGTCACGTTTCGCTCACGCAGCAGGTTCCCCACTAGCCTGCAACCCACCTAGAAGCACCCACGAGTTGCGTAAGCAAACGGACAATTTAGTTACTTTATTTTTGGCATGAGCGGATTGTACGAAAAACAGCAGATAAATGATGTACGATAAAATAACGAAGAAATGAAAATCTCATTTGAGGCAAGTCCAAGCACATCCTGTTCCAGCATGGATGCCAGCATCCCTAATGGACACGCAAATGAAACTGCCAGGCCTGACTCATATATTCATTCCTGCCACCCTTCTTGCTCACACCTGACACAAAGATTATAATGATGGTCACTACAGGCACACACAACTTTGCACTATGCCAAGACTAAGAGCTCAGGAAATCGTTGACGTTTGTAGACGTGGCAGATGTGATATTATAATAATAATACTGTGATAATATAATATATATTGTGACATTATAATACATTATACTGTGACAATATAATACATATACTGTGACATACATTGGACATGAATTCCAGCAGATCAATATTCACAGAAGCATCGGAGTACACCACAGGTATACATTACAATGCACAAAGACCACGGAGCTCAGCAGAAATGAAAAATCATAATATACATGCAGTGCAATCAATCACTTATAAAAACCGTGCTTACCAAACCAATGGAATTCACGCGCAGGTCAAGCCTTCGTAGCACCGTGTTGGCCTCCAAGGCCTCTACGACAGACTTCACGCCACGGTCCCCCATGCCGTTTCTGTAAGCATGCAACAGTCAAATTGCAACCCCCTTTCTTCCAGCAAAAAGATTCCAGCATGCAGGCAATTGAACACCACCATCCTGAGATCAGCTTCACAACATACACCAATAGGTGGTTGACGTCTTGGAGTTAAGTGGCATTGGTGTCAAACGGCATTCCATACTTCACGCTTTATCACAGCATGTCGTCTCACTCCCTCATCCTTCTGTGGATAAAGAGCTCCACAGGTAAAACATGCATCTGCTACTCGGTCTAAAACCTTGCGTCCTCAAGCTCTGCCAAACCCGAGCAACAAGCAACAGAATCGCAGAAACGAGCTGCCTCTGGCGTATTGACGCACCTTGCTAGATTGACAGAGAGAAGGGACTTATGCAAGCGCAGTGAGGCGGCCACATGGGATACTCCCTCTCCACGCATCTTACACCTGCAGCAGCAGGGCACAAATATTTTATGTGTGTATGTGTGTGTGTGTGTGTGTGTGTGTTAGAAGGTGACCATATGTAAAACAGCAAGATGCAAAATGCATGCCTTTGTGAGGGCACACATCCTCTACACCTGAGACGTCCTACACCTACACCTACACCTACACCTACACCTAAACCTGCACACGCATCCTAGGCCTACACCTACACCTACACCTGCACACACATCCTACACCTGTGACATCCTACACCTACACCTACACCTAAACCCGCACACGCATCCTAGACCTACACCTACACCTGCACACACATCCTACACCTACACCTACACCTGAACACACATCCTACACCTGTGACATCCTACACCTACACCTACACCTGAACACACATCCTACACCTGTGACATCCTACACCTACACCTACACCTACACCTACACCTACACCTATACACCTAAACCTGCACACGCACCTAGACCTACACCTACACCTAGACCTGCACACACATCCTACACCTGTGACAACCTACACCTACATCTACACCTACACCTACACCTACACCTGCACACGCATCCTACACCTGTGACAGGGAATTGAGAACCTCTGGGATTGGAACCGGTACCAGGGGTTTATACAGATGTACATGTGAGCAGGAAATTATACAGGTGTACGTGTGAGCACCAAAGTGCTCTTGTTGTGTGTCACTTGAAACACAGCAATGTGGGGTACTTGGTTGCAGGGAGTTGTGTGAGCACAAGAGATACCACCATGTGAGTTACAGAAATGCAAGATGCTTGGTTGCAAAGGTTTGCGAGAGTGCACAGATTTGCATAAAGATGACATATATTACACATTGTGTACAAGTATAAGAAATAACGATGCACATATTTGCATAAAGATGACATATATTACACATTGTGTACAAGTATAAGAAATATAACGATGCACAGATTTGCATAAAGATGACATATATTACACATTGCGTACAAGTATAAGAAATTACGATGCAAGATGCTCGGTTGCAGGGATTTGTGCAAGCTACACAATGCCTCTCCTAGCTGCCACTATTGAGGAAAACTAGGTAAACTACGACAAGTTTGTCAAAAATGAAACGCATCACTTGCCATTCTAAGTTTAGGGACACCAGGGTGGCGTTGTCTGCCAAGCCTAGTGCTAGTTGACGTGCCCCTTCCACGCCCACATGGTTTTTTGCCAGCTGCAGCTCCTACAAGGAGGACGAGGACACATGGGAACAAGCTTTCAGAGTAATGCAATCAAACACAAAGGGCTTTGCCTTCTGCGGAGCACATGGACTATGGCCAGCTGCAGCTTTTGCAGGAAGGATGAGGACACATGGGAACAAGCTTTCAGAGTAATGCAATTAAACACAAAGGGCTTTGCTTTCTGCAGAGCACATGGCCTATGGCCAGCTGCAGCTCCTGCAAGGAGGCTGAGGACGTGTGGGAATGAGCCTAACGAGCATTGCAACATATGACATGCAGTGAGCTAAAAGGGCTTTGTTTTCACTCACAACGTCTGCAAAGCTGCTAGCAAACCGGCAGGGTCTTTGAAGACAGGGTAGAAATTGAAGAAGAGACTAGCAAGTGAGTAAGAGACTAGCGAATGCGATGTCTCGTGGGCTGTAAGGGTAAGCTGTGGGTGCTGCTAATTTACAATATCTTGATGTGAATGAAGGAAGCGAGATGCAACAGTACACTGTCATCCCCAAAGGCGCAAACACACACACACACACATACAAAGCATCAGCCCCCATAGGCACACACACATGTGCATGAGCAAGCTTTTTCGACGCAACCGCTCTTCTAAAGAATTGCGCTAATCGGCGCCTCCCGTAAATTACCTTGATGGAGGTGGAGGAAGCAAGGAGGCTACCAAGCGCCCTGGCACCCTCTGTCCCTATGTTGTAATTTTCCTGCAAGTACACAAGTACGGACACGTCCCTGTGTCATAATTTCCCTGCATGCACGCAAGCACAGACACGTCCCTACACAGTAATTCTCCTGTGAGTACACACCATTGTGCACACCATCTTTGCCAGTGTACAGAAGCAGCAGTGCACCCGCAGTGTGTGCGATTGAAGGCCTCACAAAAGGTTTGCAGACAGTTCCTGTAAGTTGCCTGACTCAAGGCAGCTTAATCAATTATAACCTCTTCCATTTGGGGAAAACCGTGTCAGTACAAGAACATCACAAAGTGCTGGTAGTGCTGGCAGTGCTGTTTTTCTCTTGTCACCAAGTTTATAACATCACAAAGTGCAGGTAGTGCTGGTAGTGCTGTTTTTCTCGTCACCAAGCAAATAACAACATCAGGTGGTACTTTTTTCTCTTGTCACCAACTTAATAACAGCATCAGGTGGTGTTCCTGGTAGTGCTCCTTTTCTCTTGTCACCAAGTTAATAACAGCATTAGGTGGTAGTTCTGGTAGTGCTGTTTCTCTCCTAGCCTATGAAATTTGCTTCTGAAAGTAGACATGAGATTTCAAAATGCCATGCAACCCAGAGTGGACACCGAGCTCACAGGAGGCTACTCTTTACCTAGCCTATGAAATCTGCCTCTGAAGGACAAATGAATGTCGACAGACAAGGTAGACAGTTGAATGTACAGTTAAAAGACAAATGAATGTAGACAGTCTAGTGGTAGAATAAGTCCCTGCCAATTGCCAATGTAGACAGCTGAATGTACTCAGCCGCATAATTTCGTGGCTCAACTACAGCAAGCAAAGCACAGATCTGTACGCTACAAATGGCCTGGATTAGTGAGTGCACATACATGCATACAAACACACACAATCATTGACAACCACCGCTAATATACAACTCCTACCTGCTATACACGAATATTCAACCTGCAGCCTGCAGGTGCAGCAATTGCAGGACAGTCACACATTCACAGGCACGTACTATGCTACACGAGCTCTCACCTGGAGGTGTAGAGATCTCACCTCTAAGCACAGGGGATCTCACCTCTAAGCACAGGTGTAGAGATCTCCCCTCTAAGCACACACGAGCTCTCACCTGGAGGTGTAGAGATCGCAGGTGGGGGAGGCCAGCAGCTGCCTTTGATAGTGCACACACCCCCATGTCGCCCAAGTAGTTGCCTGGAAGCTGCAAATCTTGAAGTGCAGACATCAGCGGCAGAGCCTGTGCCAGTGCACGTGCTCCATCTGCGCTGATAGCATTGCCTCCCAGCACCAGGGTGGCAAGGGAGCTGAGAGCAGGAGACGCGTCTTTCAGTGCCTTGCTCACGGCCTGTTAGGGGGAGGAAGCACAGAGAGGTGAAGCAAACGAGGTGGTGCCCAACATCATTGCGCCTATACTCAACGTAACACGCTTATAACTAGGGTTGGCCAAAACCGAATATAATGGTATATTTGGTGGTTTCCCTGCCATAAATACCGCTTATAATCAACCACGGAAAATAATCACATGGTTCTGGACAACCCTGCTTAAAACATGTGCCACATAGCTTCTTGACCAACAGACTTTCTGGCAGATGAAGTGCGCATTCAATCTGCCCACATCCTGTCAGCGTTCCGTGCATCCCTGTTGTAGGTTGAGCTTCAACGAGACCCGAAACTAACCGATCTATCTTAGAGCAGGTATGTTTATTACATGACCTAACTAGTATCTGTTGCAAAAGATTTGACTAGTGATACCCTATCACAGCATTAATTAGGACGAGACTAGTGATGCCCTATCACAGCATTGATTAGGACGAGACTAGTGATGCCCTATCACAGCATTGATTAGGACGAGACTAGTGATAGCCTATCACAGCATTGATTAGGACGAGACTAGTGATACCCTATCACAGCAATAATTAGGACGAGGCTAGTGATACCCTATCACAGCAATAATTAGGACGAGGCTAGTGATACCCTATCACAGCAATAATTAGGACGAGGCTAGTGATACCCTATCACAGCAATAATTAGGACGAGGCTAGTGATACCCTATCACAGCATTAATTAGGACGAGACTAGTGATGCCCTATCACAGCATTGATTAGGACGAGACTAGTGATGCCCTATCACAGCATTGATTAGGACGAGACTAGTGATACCCTATCACAGCATTGATTAGGACGAGGCTAGTGATACCCTATCACAGCATTGATTAGGACGAGGCTAGTGATACCCTATCACAGCATTGATTAGGACGAGACTAGTGATAGCCTATCACAGCATTGATTAGGACGAGACTAGTGATACCCTCTCACAGCATTGATTAGGACGAGGCTAGTGATACCCTATCACAGCATTAATTAGGACAAACCTTATTTGAGCACAAGACCAGGAAAGATTGTTGCTCTGGGACAACCGAGCACAAGGACGCACATTTGAATGCAAGCACCATGTAAGCAACATACTTATGCATGCACACACACGTGCACACACTCACACACACACACTCTCACATAAACAACACGCAAGAAAGTACACACACAAACAATCATACGCACACGCATGCATACATGTTTGCCCCGAGTCTCTCAGAAGGCCCCGTTGCATGAGACACACGCACCTTTGCCCCCTCGTCTCCCAGATGGTTAAGGGAAATGTCCAGTTCCTTGAGTCCACTAGTGCCGACCCCGCTTTTGCCACTGCTTGTGTGCTGCTGCTGTGTGAGGGCTGAGCACAGCACAGCAGCTCCACTGGGCCCCAAGCGATTGTCAGCCAGGCAGGCCATCTACAGGGACCGCAGAAATAGCCAGGACTGGTCAGTAAGGCCATCTACAGGGACCGCAGTAATAGCCAGGACTGGTCAGGGCAGACCGCAGTAATAGCCAGGACTGGTCTGTAAGGCCATCTACAGGGACCGCAGTAATAGTCAGGGCAGTTTATAGACGCTCATGTGCTCAATGCTAAACAGCATATCAACAGGTACACAAAACTTTGGCAGCCAGAGCTGTGAATATGCGCGTGTATGCTCAATGCAAAGCAGCAGTCACAGACATAGGGCTGGACAGAGCGTGTATCTGCGCGCATATGCTCAGTGCAAAACAGCAGGCACAGAACCAGGTCTAGACCGAGCTTTAAAAGTGCGCTCGTGGGTGTAGATGTCCCTGATCATGATATTTGGTACCTGTGGTTTCAGCCAATCCAAAAAATAACACAGCACACAGCACACAGCACACAACAAGCAGTGCACTTTCATCCTTCTCTGCAGAGCATTTCAGCGAGGACGAGGTCTGTGTGCATGTGCTTGCACACACAACAAGCCTCAAAACGCTATGAACACCTCCACACGTCAGGATCTCAGCCTCATTGAAAGCTCCTGTTTTGATCCAGTCTGCACCTGGAATCCATTCAAGCCACAATCAGCCTCATTGAAAGCTCCTGTTTTGATCCAGTCTGCACCTGGAATCCACTCAAGCCACAATCAGCCTCATCGAAAGCTAATGTTTTGATCCAGTCTGCACCTGGAATCCACTCAAGCCACAATCAGCCTCATTGAAAGCTCCTGTTTTGATCCAGTCTGCACCTGGAATCCACTCAAGCCACAATCAGCCTCATTGAAAGCTAATGTTTCGATCCAATCAGCACCTGCAAGCCACTCAAGCCGTGGCCAGCCTCATTGAAAGCTAATGTTTCGATCCAATCCGCACCTGGAACCCACTCAAGCCGTGGCCAGCCTCATTGATAGCTAATGTTTCGATCCAATCAGCACCTGGAATCCACTCAAGCCGTGGCCAGCCTCCTTGATAGCTAATGTTTTGATCCAGTCCGCACCTGCAAGCCACTCAAGCCGTAACCAGCCTCCTTGATAGCTGCTGCCAGCTGGGCTGCCCCATCCGGACCGATTCGACAGCCGGTCAGGTTGAGGGCACGCAGGGAAGGGCCCCATATGCTCGAGGGCTGTGCAGGGCCTTTGGGTAATCCTGGAGTGATGAAGAAGCAGTGGGTAAACCTGGAGTGATGGACCTGGATGATGGATGATGAACCTGGATGATGAACCTAGATGATGGATGATGAACCTGGATGATGGATGATGAACCTGGATGATGAACCTGGATGATGGATGATGAACCTGGACGATGAACCTGGATGATGGATGATAAACCTGGAGTGATGAACCTGGAGTGCCTGAAAATGCAGCGGGCGAACCTGGAGTGATGACAGTGCAAATTATTCGGAATTTGATCAGTCTTACTGAATGCAAACATCATACGGTGTATGTACAAGGTTCCTTGCGTTGGCTGCAGACAGGCGATTGACCTAAATTCGATTTTAACATAGGAATGGAAACAATGCCCCCTTCCCCTTCCAACAGGCGATTGACCTGGATTTGGTTATTCGAACATAGGAATGGAAACAATGCCCCCTTCCCCTTCCACCTCTCATTGAGATATGTAGGCACGCAATAATAGAGCGTATCTTTTGCATGTCAATCTGCATACCACACCACACCACACCACACCACACACTCACCCAACCCACACAGAAGTGCAGCAGCTGCAATGGGCCCTAGCACAGATCCTGACAGGTCGACCACACCAGAGGAGGCCACAGAGGAGGCCAGGGCAGTGCTGCTCACAGTACGGCTGCCGTTCAGTTTCTGCAGGAGGGGCAGCTGGGAGACGGATGCTGCCAGACGCTGGAGGACTCCCTGTGCCTGCGGACGTGTGAATGTGTAAATGTGTATCTTTGTGTGCACGTGCATGTGTGTGCGTATGTGTGTACATGAGCGTGTGAGTTTATGTTTGCGTGTGTGTACTATGTACAAGAGTGTGTGTGTGTTTGTATGAACGCAAGCACGCTACATCAAGATCACTTCATTTAGGAGTATTTGCTTTGTTTTATATAAATTTTTGGTGCAAAGAGTACCTTTTAACCGTCTTTTATGGCAGGTTGCGTGCCCTACAAAACATCAAAAACGAAGTTAGTTTTTTGTTCTTCCTCGTTTTGTTTGTAGTCGTCAAACCTTTCAACAATTAAGCTCTACATTATTCAAGTGGACGTCATGAACTGTGCACATCAACACGAAAGAAACTCTTCTGGTTGTGAGTAGCTGAAGAAAGACTACTTGTGCGGAAAAGCACATGAATTCCGTAGTTGAGGGACTGATGGTCTTAAGTACAAGCAAAGGAGATGCCTGTCTTTATCTTGCATTCCCACAACGAAGGGCTTGCAAAGGCCCTCTGGTTCCTGAGACCAGTCCTCTGATTCCTGTGACCACTCCTCTGATTCCTGAGACCACTCTGGTTACTGAGGATCACGCATCCAAACACTCCGCTGAGGCAGAGCTGGCAAACGCAAGTAATCAACTTTGCAGAGTCAGACGAGGCAAATGCAGGTCAACAATCCGTAGCCCTTAAGCACACCTTTAGCTGAGATAAGAGGCAAATGCAGGTCAACAATCCGTAGCTCTTAAGCACTCCTTTAGCTGAGGCTCGGCGAACTCGTGGCCAGACACACCTTACTAATCAGTACTCTCAATCTACCCTACATCAGTGCCAGCTACCTGATGGCCACTTAAATCTTGGGATAACTCCACAGGCAGGGCGAGTGAGCGCAGGCACATCCTTTATATACCATATTATATTGGGTACCTGGGGGCCACTTAAATCTTGGGATAACTCCACAGGCAGGGCGAGTGAGCGCAGGCACATCCTTTAATAATCATACTATATTGGCTACCTGGGGGCCACTTAAAAATTGGGATAACTCCACAGGCAGGGCGAGTGAGTGCAGGCACATTTTCTATAAATCATATTATATTGGCTACCTGGGGGCCACTGAAAGCTTGGGATAACTCCACAGGCAGGGCGAGTGAGCGCAGGCACATCCTTTAATAATCATACTATATTGGCTACCTGGGGGCCACTTAAAGCTTGGGGTAACTCCACAGGCAGGGCGAGTGAGTGCAGGCACATTTTTTATAAATCATATTATATTGGCTACCTGGGGGCCACTGAAAGCTTGGGATAACTCCACAGGCAGGGCGAGTGAGCGCAGGCACATCCTTTATATACCATATTATATTGGGTACCTGGGGGCCACTTAAATCTTGGGATAACTCC
>Ga0307968_1004492_pt1:0-10000 | contig 11345 bp, 16 predicted proteins | sample OrgLakmetagen650_FD_201834 | JGI IMG/M metagenome (GOLD analysis project Ga0307968, IMG submission 201834) | Saline water microbial communities from Organic Lake, Antarctica - #650 | ecosystem: Environmental > Aquatic > Non-marine Saline and Alkaline > Saline | place: Antarctica: Organic... | reverse complement strand
CCCTGAAATGGACATCCAGCTGTATTACGTGTGTTTCCATGAGGCAAGAGGACCGCACGCTTTCCTTTGCTCCTACGACCTACCTTCTCCCCGATACCAGACATTAGGTAAAATACGTGTACCCCACAATCATGCCCTCGCTACTCCTCCTTGCAGCTCTGAAACGGAAGGGTAAAGGAGAGGACGTAACTGAGGATGACATGGAGGGATTTGTTGCTGCCCATAATTGTGAGTACCCCTCATCTTTATGTAATAAAAGGAATTGCTGAATTGTGTGAGAGAAATGCCACAGATTGCAGGGTACCTAGCCATGTGCAATGTAGGCACCCGCCTCGTTCCTAACTTTGCTGTGACCTACAAACCCTGCAGCTATGAACGAGATCACCTGGCAGTATGTGGCGCTCTTTGAGAAATTGCACGCGGAAGAGTGCAACTGCCCTAGCCTATTAAAGTTCCAAGGCCGGCCACATGATTTAAGGTGCGGGGTTTCCTCTTTTTTGCTTTTTTGAATGCGTCAGCAAACAGGAGGCCCAAGTCCATAAAGTTAGCGCCACTGAGTGCAGTGTGTTGCCTGTAAACCACAAACGAGACTACACACACACACACACACACACAAATGCACACGCGCACATATACACACACAAATGCACACACATATACGCACTGACGTGCACTGGCACCCCATTGAACACAACATCCCTGACTTGCACGCAAATGCAGTCCATTGGCATGGATCAGACAGGTCACTGGCGGAGGAGCCCCTTTTGACAGACACGACTGGACGGTGGACCGGTGTGGGAAGGAAGTGCGCTATGTCATTGATTTCTACTTTCATGAAGACAAGGCTGGGACAAATGAGGTGTGCGAAAATAGAAGACTTTACTTTTAAAGGGTGTGCAAAGATAGGAAACGGAAGAAAGGTTATTACGCTGGAGTGGTTTTGGTGAGGCAGTCAAAATAGGAAAGGGGGACGTATCACGTGTCCCATGAGGTTATTGACTCAAATTAATCACAAGCTCCTTGCTTGGATACACAGGAATATTATGTAGTCTCGGCCAGGAGGGTGTATATTTTTTATTTTTGACTTTTTGGGGTGGACACCCCTGAGGGACCACCCACCCCCCAAACCCCCCTTCCAGTGCCCCCACCAGACAAAAAAGGGTACCATTCTGCTCCTTTTTCAAATAGGCATCCATCTGCATACTCATCAAGACCTGAAACCGAAGTGTTGCAGAGTTATGGGGCAAAAGCTGAGATACGGATGCCCATGCACACATGACCTACCAGGCACCCATAACTGGCTTGCACAGCCCCGCATTGCTTCCATTTACTTTGAATTCCACTAACTATCTCATGCTGGCACAATCCTGGAAGTTTGGAGTGAATACTTGCTCCATTGGCTTGACTCAGTCCGCGGCCTGCACCCGAGCGCGTGTGCCTCTGACTTTTGGACACGTCCACAGACCCCCCCCTTTTACCCAATTTGCCCAAAAAGGGTGCCAATTGACTGGGCTTGAGTTAAGGATTACGACGATATATCTTAAATCCCGTGGAATTAGCCCAGAAATAAAAAAATTGAAACTCCCCGCAGGAGGGAGTAGGAAGCATAACTTTTGTCTACTTCCTCATACAAATTTTTATATTCGGAATCCTGAGATTGAGAGCTATCGATTGATATATATGGGTCCGATTCGAGGGGGTGGATGGTCGAGGGGGGTTTGGAGTTTTTGGGACCCCCCCTCTAGAATTTTTCTGGGACATTTTCTTGAGATTTTAAACATGTCGTCGGAATCCTCAGCTCAAGCCCCGTCAATTAGCACACTTTTTGTAGTGAATCTAAAAGGGCAGAGCAGGAGAGTGTGCTGAAATTTCAATCATTGCAATGTGACATGAACCTCAGCTAGCACTCGTCATGGACGATTTGAAGTGTCCCCATTGTTCCAAGTCCTTAAATAATAGGGGGAACAGGGAAAAGGATGTTGAAAAGTGTTACAGGGAGAAGCAGGAAGAGAAGAGAAGAAGGCTCAACATGCCCAAGCTCAATAGCTTCTTCCCTGTGCAAGCGCGAGCAATAACCAGCCAGTGTTCTGCCATGTGCTGTCAGCAGCTGAAGTCAAAGGGGAGCAGCAGTGCATTGTGTGCAAGGCTAGTGTGAAAGTGAAGATTATGCGAGAGCATGTCGGCTCCCATGTGGTGCAGGGGCATGTCAGTGGGGATGTGTGCGGGTTCTGTGGCAGCACCTCATGCACGGCCTGCCTGGGGAAAAACAGCCAGCCAGGGCAGCCTAAGGACTGCACTTGCTACGTGAAATTCTCCACTGGGTCATGCAAGAAGGATAGCTCTCGACATCAGGTTATCGAATAAATATACCGTAGGTTCACTTCAGAACTTATTAATTTTTCGATTTTAGTTCGTGAGGGGGTCTGGGGAATTATGTTGGAGTTTGAATCCAGTTTGGGTAGGCCCGGTCTGGAATTAATTTGTGAATTTGAGAGCCCCCACTGTTGGCTGCTGCTGCCGCCGCTGCTGCTGCTGTGCAGGCTGATGGGCAGACTGCCCATTGGCTGCATGGGGAGAATGACAGCTGTGAGTGCTTGCACGTTCGCTTCCCTCAATCAGAGACCCACTTGCCATCTTCCATAATTCTGTATGGATGCCCCAAAGGAAGGGTCTGAAGGGCCTGTGAGAGGAGGAGGCTTGTTCTTGGAGCAGCAAGCAAGGACGCCCCACGGACCTCTTTAAAGCCGCGCCCCTTGCCTTTGCCTATGCCTCTGCCAGCTCACTGAGCTGCCTAAAACCCTCTGCAGCTTCTCATGGTCCCTCTGCTGAGCGGCCAGCCTTTCATCTGGGGACAGGAACTCCAAGAACAGGGTCAAAGGTTCACAACCAGGGCACACTGGAGCTCATTTTTAAACCACCCTCAAACCCACTTAAAATAATTAATCTACCAATTTAAATTCTGTCCGGAAGGGCCCCGATAATTTTTGAAATTTTTCGTTTTTTGCCAAAACTTTAATGTCCGAAGTGATCGTGAATTTACGGTAATCTTTAATCGATTTGACACGTGCCGTCCAAAAGATTTGCTTCCTAATTCCTCCTGTCTTGGCAGACAAAATTGCCTTTTGATCCCTTTGCTCATCCTCAATGTTGTGAACTTCCATGCAATCTTGACGGTTCTTCAGCATGAGTATCAAAGAGAGAAAATTTGACTTATTACACTTAGACGTTGGAGGAAGGTTGTTGATACTTCTGAAAAACGTGTGTAGCATTCCTTGTACTGCATCACACACTAGACAAGATCATGATTGATCTTGCAAAGAGCCTGGGTTGCGTCACTCAAAAGAACAAAATTGCAAGCCTAATGTCTTTACTCTTTACAACGCGGATGGTCATTCCCATAGTTAACCGGCTTTTTATGCTTTTTATGACTTTGCTTGAGATCATCTCTGCATGCCAACCGTTTTTCTCTGTTTACGTCTATGTTGTCCGTAAAAAAGTACATTATAAAGACTGCGTGAACAATGATGAAGCAAGTTGGTCAGATTTACTGTAAGCAAGCAGGTTTGAGAAAATCATTGCTAGAAAAGCAGGGGGAAGGTCATTGCTTTACTAATTGCAGCAAATTAGGTGTGTGAGACAGTGTTTCTTTTTAAGGCGACATACCATGTCGATCGACATGAAGACATGAAACCAAGATTTTGGGGATGTCGACAAGCCCCTGTGTAAGACGGTTCTTGGCCCTTGCAGGGCTTTCGAAGGCCCTCACACACCATAAATTCCAAAAATTTCCATTAAAATTCGACGTTTAATTATCAAATTAAACCTCCATTCATAAAAGTATAAAGTTGCCAGGGGAAAAGTGATGGGGAATATTTGGGGGCCCATGGGCAGCATCTGCCCAGCCACCTTCCGGTGCAGAAAGCAGGCCATTACAGCCCATGAGATCAGCAATAGCTGCAAGCTTGGAGAATCAGCATACCTTGGTTCCACAACCAAGTTCCAGGCTTTTCTGGAAGAGCGCACACCAAGGGGGCCAAAGGAAAGTCAAATGCAGACGCTTCTTCACAGCCTGCACCCCCTCCCCCTCCTCCACCAGAGCGGTGAGCGTGATTAAAAGCCAGAATCAGCACAGCCCCCCCCCCCTCCTTGGCCCCTCTCTCAGCCTAAGAGTTTGGGATGAAACCACGTGCTTAGGGGCACGGTATAGGTTTTGGGGGGTAAGGTTTAAGAGCTCAGCATTTAGTGTGGAGTCCTTCTCATATCCAAAGGCCATTTTAAAATGGCTCAACGCTAAGAAGCGCTGTGGGATTAAATAGACAACTCAGTTAACATGGACAGTTTGCCCAACTTATAATTCCAAACGAACCATCTTGTATTAATGCAATTGCTTCCTCACAACCTACAATTACTTACGTAACACCAAATGCCGGGAGGCTTCAGGCCTCCCGGCGGGCCTGGGTAGGAAGAGAAAAGTCACGAGAACGCAATTCCTCAGAATCCCAGAATGGGGGGGTGACATGAAACCAAGGTTTTCCAAATTCCTTAAAAGAAAAACTGGTGTGAGATAAGGTATCTTATTAACTTTCTATGAAAGAGGCGGATCGATCTGTATGGACGGCCTATTGATTGCCACCACCATACTTTTTTAAGGATTTTTACTTACAGTAGTGTAATTCACCTTTTTGCGTACAGTGTAGGTAGCTGTAGCTCTTATAATGTCTTCTTTTCAATGCTCGCAGGCATTTGAGATCATTGCTCGGCCAGCCTTGGACTCCTTCGAAGCCGCCCTTGACAGGACTAAAATGGCAATATACAGCCGTTTTGCCGACTGGGGCCTGCCTTGCCCTATAACCGGGCAGCCCTCCTCAATTTACTCTGATAGAACCGAGTCAGGGGCCAGCCCGAGTAGCATGTCTTGAATACATATGATTATCGTGCTTATTTGCCCTTTGCTATTTTGTAATCATCGTACCAAACTGCATAAATGGAACAGAATGATCAATGCATCATTCAATTGTGCTTGATCAGGAGGAGAAAGATTTCCAGGCCAGGCTGAAGCGACAACTTGAAGTTCAACTGTTATAACAAGAAAGACGCTGGAAATTTGCTTTTGATTGACAAGGAAGAAAAGGAGTCAAATTATAAGGGAAGACTTTCTGTCATGCTAAATTAGAGGCATGGACGAATCGTGTGATTTCCCCTGGGATTTATAATGTGAGCAACAATTTCACAGTTATCTGAACGTTTGGCCAGGTCTGCTGGTCCTCTAAAAACAAACTCGCTCTTTCTCAGTCTGCTCCTCGGTGCGTTGCTTGAGCCGTCGCTTCCTTCTTGTGTGGAGAGGAGGAGACGTCAAACACACCTTTATGGCTGACACGAAGTTGTGCTGGTCCTCCCACATTCTTGCAGCCAAGGCTTGACACAATCTTACACGTTCAAGCAAAAAGTCGCTGAACTGTGAGCCTATTGATCTCAGTCGGTTTGTCGTGAACCATAGGGAAAGACATTTAGAGTTTTGGACACCTTTCTCTAAAAGCCACCCTAGAGGGCGCAACAGCAAAACGCTTACCACCAGTGGTGCGCACTGCCTGCACAAAGAGCTCTGGTTACCCATCCTCCTTGTAGGCTTCCCAGGTACATGCTTCTTGACCTTCCTCGAGATGTCATTCGCAGAGTGGCTCGCTTCAGACTTTGTGTCCACACCCTTCACGTTGACTCATTCGGAAACCGCAATTTGGAATTCCAACTCTTCCCTATTTGCGACTTATGTGAGGCTGATAATGATTTCCAGGATGAAAAGCATGTTCTCTTTCACTGCACGCTCCCTCAGATGGTTTCTTTCCGCAGGAAGTGCGCGTTCTTATTTTTGCAGACAGGATACTAGGATGTGTCTGCTTTTTACACCAGGAACAAACTCGTTTTTGCATTCATGAACTTGTTTTAGTTTATAAACAGGCGAGCAATCATACTTCTTGACTGAAGGCCTTTTTTTTTGTAATCTTGTAATCTTAAAATCTTATGGCCCATACTTTCCATTTAAGCTGAAGCTGGCACCACGATTTGTTGTGACATTTTAACATTAAAAGTCCAATGAGGATCAGGGGCCTCCTAAGGGTTGCTTTCTACAGGCTGAACAGAGAGTGCCAAATTTCCAAAGCTAAAATGCAGCACAGGCCAACACACAGCCATGCCAGCTGGAATAAGCAGCTGCCTATTTAAACTGATCCATCCATCCAATAAAAAGCATGCTGGTGGTGATGAAACAGCCAGTTTCATTGAATTGAGAGATTAGGTGGTGTCTACAGCAATAAAGAGGGGAAGAATTATGAGCAAATGAGGTGAGAACTTCTTGAAGGGGGGGTGTTCTTAAGCCGTGGCGCCCAGGCCCGACAAAAATTGAGAGGGGGGGTGTTCTTAAGCCGTGGCGCCCAGACCCGACAGGCCCGACAAAAATTGAGAGGGGGGGTGTTCTTAAGACGTGGCGCCCAGACCCGACAAAAATTGAGAGAGCCATTTTTTAATGGCATTATGAGGATTTACCACACACATTTTGGTGTACCTCTGGGGATTGCTCCTAGCTGGTGAAATGACAGACAAAAAAGTCACAAGCCTGTGTTGCCTCTCTACCTTCGCTTGGATATTTCCGACAATCTCAGCCGTGCACTTTCTTGCCTTCGCCTTTCTGGCCATAACGTTCTGGTCCAAAGAATGCGTCATAACAGGAACAGAAGGCCTTCTTATTTCATATGAGCTCAGAATCTGTGACAAATGAGACTGGCACTCCGTTCAGGATGAGGAACACACTTTACTGGCTGGACTGTCCGCATGAACATCTTGTTAGCCTTCGCACACAGCACCGCCAGCTGGTATTCCCACCTCAGTATGAGGATAGCCCAACTCGTTTGAGGACTTTTTTGAACCAGCCAGATATGTATAATGTGGCGTTTTTTGTGGCTGAGTTCCTATAGCCCTGTTTCCTCGGTTTTTCTAGCGCCCTGTCAGTTTGGTGACAGGCTTTTTTTAAGCTTCCGCTCAGATGCCCCCCAGGGAGGGGCATATATGGCGATGTAACCTTAATTAGTTATATTGCACCGGTGCATACCATCTTAATGTAAGTGCAAATGCGTGCGGCTTGTTAGGCCCCCTAGTAGCGATACTATGCTTGCGTCATGTGCCTGCAGTGAAAGTGCGGTTCTACGTGGGGGGGCGTGAGGCAACATATAAATGTGTTGCCTCTCGTTTTACAATGCACACAATATAGGGCTTTATAGTACAAACACAGAGCACCCTAAGTTTGTGTGGAGCAAGGTGATGGTGGTTTGATCCGCTGAGGTGCAAGCTGTGTGCAGAACTTCCGAAATGATGACAAAATAAGCCGAAAAAGACCACACACACACATTTCTGATTCACACAGAACATGGGATAAACTGTGTGCTACACGTCCATCGCGTCTGTGCAGGCCGCTCTAAGCACCATGCTGTGCGTGCTGTTAATTGACCAAATGTTCGACACACACACATACGCACACACACATACACACACACACACACTCACACACACACTTACACATACACAGGCACACACACACACATTGCCACAAACAGGCACACACACATTTGTGGCAATCTATTGTGCGTGTGTGGTTTGTTTTTACTGGTTTTATTCTTCAATCCCCGAGATTTCAGGACTGTAATCAGCTTGCACCCGAGCAGATCAGCTCTTTCCTTGGTGCATCAGCAGAAATTCAGGAGTGCCAATTTGTGTGTGGCTTGAGTTTTAAGCCTTGAGTTTGCCCTTCACAAAAAGTCAGGGCGTGAGAAGAAAAAACTACGCAGGCAGTGAAAGCCACTCCCCACATTAAATAAGGAAAAGGAGCCGCTTTGGTACCAAGTACCGTAAAGCTCCTCCACCGCGAAAAGGAAAGGAAAAATCAATGGGGATCAGGAGGGTTGCAGGCTTTGCCTGAAACCGGCTCCTGATGACAGTTGATAACAGTACTGGAAAGGGCACGTCTGGTATGGACAAGTTTAGCAGCAAAGTTCACAGAGTGCACATGGCATGGAGCTTGGAGACAAGCTTCTTAACTCTTTGAGAATCGAGACCCAGTTCCTTGAAAGGCTTCAGAGTGTGAGTGTTGTAGATGGTGCTGCCCACACCCAAAAGGATGATGTGGAGAGTAACGGAGGCTCCTCGGAAAATGTTGCAAAGGTCTTTGTGCTGTTCCTTTGCGGCGTTCAGCTGGTTCTGAGGTCTGGTGTCCTCACAGTACTTGATCTCGACAAGGTGGATGTCACGCCGAGGTTTGCTGGGGTCTTTAGGTCGGTGCTGTCTGGGGTTTGTGGCTCTACAGGTGGCTGGCGGTGCTGCTGAGGTGCTCCCAGTCTCCCTCAATTGCCCCCTGCCACTTCGAAGAACCCACCTTCCTACATTAGTTTGTTGTTTTTGTGTTTTTGCAGCGATGGGAGTAACCAGCACAATATCTGAGCGGCTGGAGGTAGATCTGTCTTTATCTGGGAAGCGGGGTGGGAAGAGCCATTTGGGAACAATTTTATTTTCAGCTGTTTCAGGAATCTGGAGGTTTTGCATGGTCATCCGTTCGTTGCTGCCTATATCTTTGGAGACAATGCATGATCCTAAGGAGCCTGTTTTTCTGATAGTTTTAAAGATCATGCGGCATGCTATGTTGCGTCTTTAGGTGATCATGTTCCTTATTTGCGTGTGTTGGCACCCAGAAAGGATGTGCAGGGCACTGTCTACTTGTGGGCAGAGGGGGCAAGTTTGACTTGTTGAGAGTGTTTGAACAATACCACATGTTTTTGATTATATAGGGTGCCTGTTCTGTATTTCATAATGATACATTTGGTCTTAAAGGGGACATCGGATGATGTTAGGTAAGCATTGCTAGCGGCTCCATTGGCAGTGCCATCCTTTATGAGGGTCTGGTACTAGTACGCATGATAGTTCGCTTCAGTTTTGGCATTTCCCAGTTTATGAAGGAAATGCATGTGTGCTTGAAGGGCGTCACGGTGGTTTGGCAGGTACCAAAGTACACTAGCTTGCAAATGTTCATGCCAACGTAGACCGTACTTCCGCAACAGGCACAGGATGCAAGCCTATGACATTCCAAGGCATGCACTATGGAAACACCCTAGGCGTAATCGCATGCCTGTGCCTTTGTTGTCTGTAAATCAAGACATATACGACCATGATGAGAATTTCTTAAAGCATGGTGACAAGACTGCTCGTGTGCATCCAACTCTTGGGGTAAAACAAGGTTGCCCCCTGTCCCGCCCCCCTGCTTTTTTCCGTTTACATTAACGCTATTAACGACATTGCTGAGGGGGTGTCAGTGGCTGTCACCGAAACCGCGGGTGTGCATGTCTAACACATGTTATATATATGCAGATGATCTGACTTTGCTGACTCATGAGCCCCGTGATATGCAATTCATGCTGAGTCGGTTGCCTGTGTACACCAAAAACAAACATCTAATTTGCGACACTTCCAATTTTGAGGTTGTGCACCTCAACTCCGCGGGTAAAAATGTTCCTGTTTTATTGTTGGCGCCTTCATCACAAAGAATATTTTTGGTATCTGGGCATGGTTTTCTACAGGACCTTGAACGTGGCTAAGTTTGCTGAACATGTATCCCGTCCTTTTCTTGCTGCCTCTGCCTATATGATACGTAGATCTATGCGTGAATACGCTTTGGCAGACAGACCGCACGCTTCTTAGTGGCTCGCTAAGACGTATGTATGTTATTCCTGCTGGCATGTATGGTAGCCAAGTATGGGATACTGTATTTTTGCATACAGACAGGGAGTTTTCTTAGCTCGCTGTCTACGCTTCATTTACATCTCCTGAAGAAGGGCGCGTTAGGTGTGAGCGGTCTACCACTAAGTGATTTTTTGCTCTTATTCACTACCTGCAGGTGCCCCATCTACCAGACCTCGGTCGACACAGTATGTGAGGAGATGGTGGCACCACGATTCAGCAGTAG
>Ga0307968_1004488_pt1 | contig 11350 bp, 8 predicted proteins | sample OrgLakmetagen650_FD_201834 | JGI IMG/M metagenome (GOLD analysis project Ga0307968, IMG submission 201834) | Saline water microbial communities from Organic Lake, Antarctica - #650 | ecosystem: Environmental > Aquatic > Non-marine Saline and Alkaline > Saline | place: Antarctica: Organic Lake... | reverse complement strand
CACACACACACACACACACACACACACTCACACACACACACACATGTACATCCATGCTTGCCACCCACCGCATTGACTTTGTCGGACGGGACACACACACACACATCCATGCTTGCCACCCACCGCATTGACTTTGTCGGAAGGGACACACACACACACACACACATGTACATCCATGCTTGCCACCCACCGCATTGACTTCGTCAGAGTGGCCAGTGAGCGTTGCAAAGCACTCTTGTGTTGAGATGCGCCACATGCGCACGATGCGGTCGTCGCCTCCTGACACCACACAGTCACCGTCTGGTGAAACACACACTGTATTGACCTGCAGCAGCGTAGGAGGGTGGAAGTGTGTGCACACTCATGAGGCTGGCACACTCAAGGAGAGGCACACACACACACACCGCATTGACCTGCAGCGGCGTAGGAGGGTGGAAGTGTGTGCATACTCATGAGGCTGGCACACTCAAGGAGAGGCACACACACACTGCATTGACCTGCAGCAGCGTAGGAGGGAAGAAGTGTGTGCATACTCATGAGGCTGGCACACTCAAGGAGAGGCACACACACACTGCATTGACGTGCAGCAGCGTAGGAGGGTGGAGGTGTGAGTACACTCATGAGGCTGGCACACTCAGGAGGATAAGTTTAGTAAAGTAAGTTATGACTAACTTGTTGAATAGAACTATCAGATAAAGTATTTCCAGCCATGCTACATAATATTACGTTTTTACCTTTAAATAAGTTATCTTTATTCATCAATAAGAACTCATCTTTAAAGTCCATCTAACACTAAACTAAACAGGAGGATAAGCACACTTGTGGGGTCGGCCAGAGCTAAATGTCTGTATTGTGTATGGTGTCAACACGGGCATATCGTTTAAACAGGAAAATGCAATTCAGGCGCGGCGTATGGCTGGCGTGCTCATCACTGACTGCACCACACCAAGCCTGACAGAACCGCAACTAGCTAGCCTGAATTGATCTACCTAGCCTGATTCTACCATATTTAGCTAGCTAAAATTGACCTACCTAGCCTGATTGTGCCGCACCTAGCAAGCCAAAAATTGACCTACCTACTTAGCATGACAGCACAGCAACTAGCTAGCCTGAATTGACCTACCTGGCCTGAATTTACCATATTTAGCTAGCTAAAATTGACCTACCTAGCCTGATTGTGCCACACCTAGCAAGCCAAGAATTGACCTACCTACTTAGCATGACCGCACAGCAACTAGCTTGAGTGCTTATAGTCTGCACCTATCTAGCCTAATTCTCGCCTACTTACCTACCTACCTAACCTGATAGTGTAGCACTTTGCTAGCCTAAAGTTCACCTACCCAGCCTGATTGTGCCGCACCTAGCTAGCCTACAATTACCTACCTACTTACCTAGCCAGACAGCACAGCCCTTGCTAGCCTGAAATATCCACCTACCTAGCCTGACAGCACTGCACCTAGCTAGCCTGATTGTACCGCGCCTAAAACTGACCTACATAGCCTGACAGCACAGCCCTTGCTAGCCTTCATTCACCTACCTACCTAACTAGCCCGACAGCACTGCACCTAGCATGAGTGCTTGCAGCCTGACAGCACTGCACCTGGCAAGCCAAAAAATAACCTACCTACTTAGCTTGACAGCACAGCCCTTGCTAGCCTTCATTCACCTACCTACCTAACTAGCCCGACAGCACTGCACCTAGCTTGAGCGCTTGCAGCCTGACAGCACTGCACCTGGCAAGCCAAAAAATGACCTACCTACTTAGCTTGACAGTACAGCCTTTGCTAGCCTTCGTTCACCTACCTACCTAACTAGCCCGACAGCACTGCACCTAGCTTGAGTGCATCTAGCCTGACAGCGCTGCACCTGGCAAGCCTCGCAGTACTGCACCTTGCAAGCCTCGCAGTGCTGCACCTTGCTAGTCTGTTTGACAAATCATACAATTGTTGAACAGCATACGTCAGCATGCACCAGCCTGCACACTCAGTAGGCTTAGAATGCACACAGTCACTGCTGCACTTGCTACGCACTTGCTACGCACGTACATGTTTGCACCAGCCTGCACACTCAATAGGCTTAAAATGCACACAGTCACTGCTGCGCTGCCTGCTGCACTTGCTACGCACGTACATGTTTGCACCAGCCTGCACACTCAATATTAAAATGCACACAGTCACTGCTGTGCTGCCTGCTGCACTTGCTACGTACGTACATGTTTGCACCAGCCTGCACACTCAATAGGCTTAAAATGCACACAGTCACTGCTGCACTTGCTACGCACATACGTCATTCGTACATGTTTGCACCAGCCTACACACTCAATAGGCTTAAAATGCACACAGTCACTGCTGTGCTGCCTGCTGCACTTGCTACGCACGTACATGTTTGCACCAGCCTGCACACTCAGTAGGCTTAAAATGCACACAGTCACTGCTGCGCTGCCTGCTGCACTTGCTACGCACGTACATGTTTGCACCAGTCTGCACACTCAATAGGCTTAAAATGCACACAGTCACTGCTGCGCTGCCTGCTGCACTTGCTACGCACGTACATGTTTGCACCAGCCTGCACACTCAGTAGGCTTAAAATGCACACACTGCTGCGCTGCCTGCTGCACTTGCTACGCACATGCGTCAGACGTACCTATATGTTTTGCTTTCCCTCGTATCAAGACGCACTTGCTACGCATTTGCTACGCACTTGCTGCGCACTTGATGCGCACTTGCTACGCACTTGCTACGCACTTGCTACGCACTTGCTACGCACTTGCTACGCATTTGCTACGCATTTGCTACGCACTTGCTACGCACTTGCTACGCATTTGCTACGCACTTGCTACGCACTTGCTACGCACTTGCTACGCACAAGCATCAGACGTACATGCGTGACTTGCTACGCACATGCGTCAGACGTACGTCAGATGCACTGCTGCGCTTGCTACGCACATGCATCAGACGTATATGTTTTGCTTTTCCTCGTATCAAGATGTTATTAACCATCCCATACAGACACATGAACCCAAGCAGTATATGTAGCATTGGCCGGAACCATAAATATATACACGGTGTATATACGGTATTTTTGGCAGGGAAATCAGCAACATACGGTCATGTACGGTTTATATGTACGATTCTAAAAGCCATTTCATATGTACGATCCTAGCCAAAGTATGTGTAGCCAAAACACATGCATGGAAATGCAAAGCCCGTAGCACTGACACGCACAGACCACACCTTGGCATTTGCGCTGAAAGTCATGAGGATGTTGCCTGTCTCCAGGTCCCACAGACGCATCGTCTCGTCCCAAGAGCCGGTGATCTGGGATCATGTTGTGAAGATCGTGTTTGATCAGGTTGGAAGAAACGAGTTGATCACGAGATCAGATGTTGAATGCTCCACCGTTTGAAACAGGAAAGGCATGCATGGGGTAAATGAGCACGCAAAGCAGACACAAGTGAAACATGCAAAGGAGTAAATAAGCACGCAATGCAAAACACATAGTGTTGGCCAAAACCGTATATATACACTGTATATGACCGTACATTTGGTGATTTCCCTGCCAATAATACCGTATATACACCGTATATATATATATGGTTCTGGCCAACCCTAGAAAAACACACAAAGAACGGGCTCACCACTTCGAGCCTTTGGTTCTCCCTGCCAAAGGTACGTACATAGCGCATTCATGCATGCACGTATGTTTTGTTTCAATTTATAAATATAATATTCATATATATAGCGTTGGCCAGTGCCACACGTGCATGCTTCCGTTTACTCATGACAACCGAGCAGTACGTGGTGCAGCATAAAAGTATCAATTACTTCAAGACTCAGAGATACAAATTATTAATTATTATTTATTTATTGAAGTATCAATTATTTCACAGCTCAGAGATACAAAAATGTTCCAGCTTCAAAGTCCAAATAACTTCAAACTCCATTTACCTTACAGCGTCAACAGGCGCCAAGCACCAATAAAGGAAAAGCTTGAATTGCCAATTAATTAGAGTATCGAGGAACTCAAATACTGATCAGCTTGGTGCCGCAAGGAAGCCATCAATCAATTGAAGTATCGAGGAACTCAAATACTAACCAGCTTGGTGCCGCAAGCAAGTCATCATTAACTAGGCATTGATAAATTCAAATACTAACCAGCTTGGTGCCGCAAGGAAGCCATGCCAGAGTGGGCACGTGAGAGGTGTGGCCCTGCGGTATAAAAGTGCACACAGGTTGGTTGCGCGCACGTAGGAGTTAGTTATGATTCAGTGGGCACGTGATAGGTGTGGCCCTGCGGTATAAAAGTGCACACAGGTTGGTTGCGCGCACGTAGGAGTTAGTTAAGATTCAGTGGGCACGTGACAGGTGTGGCCCTGCGGTATAAAAGTGCACACAGAGAGGTTGTGCGCACGTAGGAGTTAGTTAAGATTCAGTGGGCACGTGATAGGTGTGGCCCTGCGGCATAAAAGTGCACACAGAGAGGTTGCACGCACGTAGGAGCTAGTTAAGATTCAGTGGGCACGTGTGAGGTGTGGCCCTGCAATATATAAGTGCACACAAGGAGGTTGCACGCACGTAGGAGCTAGTGACAACACGGAGGGCATGTGTGAGGTGTGGACCTGCGGTATAAAAGTGCACACTGGGAGGTTGCACACGTAGGAGCTAGTTAAGATTCAGTGGGCACATGAGAGGTGTGGCCCTGCAATATATAAGTGCACACAAGGAGGTTGCACGCACGCACGTAGGAGTTAGTTAAGATTCAGTGGGCACGTGAGAGGTGCGGCCCTGCAATATATAAGTGCACACAAGGAGGTTGCACACACGTAGGAGCTAGTGACAACACGGAGGGCACGTGTGAGGTGTGGCCCTGCGGTATAAAAGTGCACACTGGGAGGTTGCACGCACGTAGGAGCTAGTGATGGTTCAGTGGGCATGTGAGAGAGATGGCCCAGCAACAACTCACACTAGTGATTGTTAGCTTTTGTTGCACAGTCCACCCCTTGCGATTACAGACACACCCACACCCACATAAGTCGGGTGAATGTCAATAGTTGTTGCAGGGTATACGACCCCTCGTTTGAATCAGACACACCCACACCCACATATGACGGGTGAATGTTAATAGTTGTTGCAGGGTATACGACCCCTTGTTTGAATCAGACACACCCACACCCACATAAGATGGGTGAATGTTGCAGGGTACATACACCCCTTGCAATTACAGACACACCCACACCCACATAAGACAGCAAACACCTAGACATGCAACAACCACACACGCACACACATACGCACACACACACAAACACACACACACACACACACACACACACACACACACACCAGCAGCGTCTTGACCAGTGTACGCTTCTCAACATCCCAAATGCGCACACTCTTGTCGGCAGATCCAGTGGCAAACAGCTTTCCGTTGGGGCTTGGCTGCAGGCACAAGCAATATGAACAAGGTTGATGGAGTTTCACATGTGTGTGTGTGTGCGTGTGTGGTTGTGTGTGAGTGTGTGTGTGTGAGTGTGTGTGTGAGTGTGTGTGCGACGTAGGCGTAAGCATGAGGCTGTCCCTGTGAGCGTCCCAACCCTTAGCAAACCAAACAGTCCCAGTAAGCCAAGTTTGGCTCTATCTCCCCCATCCCTTTTGAGTTGGGTGGACGCTGAGTGAGATTGGTTGGGGGTGTCCGTTCATGGGGACAACCATGAGGTCTGCACAACTGTCGGCAAACTGCTTTGTTTAGGCCGAACTGCACGAGCTCAAAAGAATGGTCTTAGTGAGGTTTTGGTCTGAGTGAGGCAAGTGTTCGAAACTCGTTTTATGTAGTGCAAGTAGAGGCATGAGCGTAACTTGCATGCACACACAAACACACACAAGGGTTGGCCAGAACCGTATACATATGCCATATGTGACCTTCCTGTCGAGTCCTGTCAAGTCCTGTCAAGTCCTGTCAAGTATATGGTGATCTTCCTGCCAAGAGCACCGTATATACCTACACTATGTATACATAGTCCTGGCCCACCTTCTTATCACACATTCAAGTCTAATAGCCAGTAGGCCGTGTGCTATGTTAAACTGCTTTGTGTTGATTCCTGCTTGATCCCTACGAGCTTCCTGGCCTACAATGTTACAAAATGCAATGCCTTTTTACATTTGCAAGACATTTCATGTTTACACCGTGTATGTATGGTGCTGGCCAAACCTACAAATACCACACGAGAGCACATTGGCATGCAGTGAGTGCATGTGTGTGTGAGCGCGTGCTCGTGTGTGTGATTGAAAATTTCACAAGCTGGTGTGTGCATGTGTGTGCGTGTTTTGTGTGTGTGTGTGTGTGTGTGTGTGTGTGCGCACTCATACGGGTGCTTACCTCTTCGTCTGCTGCTGCATTGGTCTATAACACCACCTATGGAACAAGCACAGACTTAACAGTTGGATTGCATTCCTCCACCTCCTTCAGCATTGATTGCCACGGAATTCAAGCCTAACTCTGCATTATTACCACAGCATTCAAACACACCTTGATGGTGTAGATGGTGGCTGTATGGTGGCCAGTGCCTGGGCCACCCTTGATGGTGTGCAGCAGCTCGCCCTGCGCAAGAAAATTACATGAATTTAGTAAGGTCCTGTTTTGGCAGTGCTTTGCGGATGTTCCATTGCACTGCCATCCTTTTGAGATGGTGTGTGCAGCAGCTCGCCCTGCACGAAAAAGGTAACGTGAAAGGAGGAAGGGGGTAGACATAGCAGTGTGCTGATGAAAGTAACTAGGGTTGGCCATAACCGTTTATATACGTATATATACACCGTATATTTGGTGATTTCCATGCCAAAAATACCGTATGTACACCGTATATATATGGTTCTGGCCAACCCTAAAAGTAACCCTTGATGGTTTGTGCAGCAGCTTGCCCTGCGCAAAGAAGGATATGTGAAGGAGGAAAGGTTCGAATTAGCAGTGTTGTGCTGATGAAAGTAACTAGGGTTGGCCAGAACCGTTTATACACGTATATATACACCGTATATTTAATGATCTCCCTGCCAAAAATACCGTATGTACACCGTATATATATGGTTCTGGCCAACCTTAGACATAGCAGGGTTGTGCTGCTGCTGAATCCAATTGTTGATAGTGTATTTATAGGGTTGGCCAGGACTGTATATATACGCCATATATGACCGTATATTCGATGATCTCCCTGCCAAAAATACCGTATATACACCGTATATATATGGTTCTGGCCAGCCCTAGACATAGCAGGGTTGTGCTGCTGGTGACACCAATTGTTGATAGTGTATTTATAGGGTTGGCCAGGACTGTATATATACGCCATATATGACCGTATATTCGATGATCTCCCTGCCAAAAATACCGTATATACACCGTATATATGTGGTTCTGGCCAGCCCTAGACATAGCAGGGTTGTGCTGCTGGTGACACCAATTGTTGATAGTGTATTTATAGGGCTGGTCTACTCCCCCTGCACCCCACGAGCTCCTTAAGTCACAAAAACGTAGGGTTGGCCAGAACCATATATATATATACGGTGTACATACGGTATTTTTGGCATGGAAATCACTAAATATACGGTGTATATATACGAATATATACGGTTTTGGCCAACCCTACAAAAACGTGGTATTGACCATCGAGCAACAATTATGCACCAAATGCATTCCTAAAGTACAGACATGCAAGAGAGTCTTATATGTAGGGTTAGCCAGAACCGTATATGCACGCCATATATTGACCATCGAGCACTTCACACAAATCTGCGGACGTCACACCAATGGCAGATAAAATTGGGTTGGCCAGAACCATGTATATACTGTGTATGCACGGTATTATTGGCAGGAAAATCACCAAACATACGGTCATATACGGTGCATATATACGGTTGTGGCCAACCCTATAGATAAGCCTGCTGCTAAATTCTCAAGTGTTCCTGCTACGTTTGCTCAAGTTCTCCTGGTAACAGTGTCGTGCCGTTTTGGTAGCTGTGCTGATGTGCTCACACAGTGATCACAGATTTGTCGTGATGTTTTGGTAGCTGTGCTGAAGTGGTCACAGTGTCGTGCCGTTTTCGTAGCTGTGCTGATGTGCTCACACACTGACGTTTTGGTAGCTGTGCTGAAATGGTCACAGTATTGTGCTGCTTTGGTAGCTGCGCTGAAGTGTTCATACAGCGATCACTTATTATTGTGCCGTTTTGGTAGCTGTGCTGAAGTGGTCACAGTGTCGTGTTGTTTTGGTAGCTGTGCTGATGTGCTCACACAGTGATCATAGTTGGTTGTGCTGTTTTGGTAGCTGTGCTGAAGTGGCCACAGTGTCGCGCCGTTTTGGTAGCTGTGCTGATGTGCTCACACACTGCCGTTTTGGTAGCTGCGCTGAAGTGGTCACAGTGTCGTGCTGTTTTGGTAGCTGTGCTGATGTGCTCACACAGTGCTGTTTTGGTAGCTGTGCTGAAGTGTTCATACAGCGATCCCTTATTATTGTGCCGTTTTGGTAGCCGTGCTGATGTGCTCACACAGTGATCACAGATTTGTCGTGATGTTTTGGTAGCTGTGCTCAAGTGGTCACAGTGTCGTGTTGTTTTGGTAGCTGCGCTGATGTGCTCACACAGTGATCACAGATTTGTCGTGTTGTTTTGGTAGCTGTGCTGAAGTGTTTCAGTGTTGTGTTGTGTTGGTAGCTGCGCTGAAGTGGTCACAGTGTCGTGTTCTTTTGGCAGCTGTGCTGAAGTGTTCAGTGTTGTGTTGTTTTGGTAGCTGTGCTGAGTGGTCACAGTGTCGTGTTGTTTTGGCAGCTGTGCTGAAGTGTTCAGTGTCGTGTTGTTTTGGTAGCTGTGCTGAAGTGGTCAGAGTGTCGTGTTGTTTTGATAACTGTGCTGATGTGCTCACACAGTGTTCCCAGTGTCGTGTTGTTTTGGCAGCTGTGCTGGAATGGTCACAGTGTCGTCTTGTTTTGGTAGCTGTGCTGGAATGGTCACAGTGTTGTGTTATTTTGGCAGCTGTGTTGAAGTGTTCACAGTGTTGTGTTGTTTTGGCAGCTTGCTGAAGTGGTCAGATTTGTCTTGTTCTTTTGGTAGCTGTGCTGAAGTGGTCACAGATGGTGGCACTGAGTTTGCTGGAGAGTTTGACGAGTGGCTGAAGTTCAGTATGATGCACAGTACTCTGGTAACCTCTCATACATAGAGATGGCCAAAACCATACATAACTAGGGTTGGCCAGAACCGTATAAGTATACACCTTATACGACCGTATATTTGGTGATTTCTCTGCTTGAATTACCATATACACGCTGTATGTATACGGTTCTGGCCAACCCTATATATAATAGCGTACACATGGCATTGTTTGCTGGGATTCCTTCAAATGTACGGTCCTATATGGCGTACAACATGGTTCTGGCCAACTCTACATATAAGACTCGCTTGCATGTCAGTACTTTAGGAATGCAATTGGTGCATAATGTTGTCCAAACTGCTACGGCCCCACCCCTCCACTTATGTGAGCCCGCACTCTCACCTTCATCGTGTCCCAGAAGCGAATGGTTTCATCGTGCGACACCGAAATGGCTGCCTGCCCGTCTTGAGCCATGCAGACCGACCACACCACGTTGGTGTGGCCTGCATGTGAGGAGACATGTGTGTGCGTGTGTGTGTGTGTGTGTGTGTGCGCGCGCGCACACCTGTATGTGTGTATATATGAGTGTATGTTATTGTGCGTTTCAATGTGTGCATTGCAATCATTGCTGGCTTATCATGTACCATGTGAGTATGTGTGAATATTAGGTGTGCACACACACACACATAAATACACACACCACACACACATCCTAAGAGCTGTGTGATCCACAGCGTTTTATGTTACGCAGACGCACCATCCAACGTCTTCCTGTGCTCTGAGCGCAGCATGTCCCATTCCATGATCGTCTTATCCTGTGAGGGAGGTGTGTGTGTGTGTGTCAAGGTGGGCAATGTGAAAAATGATATGATGGTCTTGGTTTTGTCCTGACAAGGAAGCAGGCACGCATAATTTAATGAACTAACGATCGTCTCATCCTGTGACGGAGAGGTCGAGGTGGGCAGAGTAAAAAGTGGTGTGATGGTCTTGGTTTTCTCCTGTTAAGGAAGCAGGCCTCATCCTGTTAAGGGAGCGCCGGAATAGGCAGTGTGAACAAGTATGATGGTCTTGGTTTTGTCCAGCTGAAAAAGCAGGCAGGAAGGTCTCAAATGTACAAATGGCCTCGTCATGTTCAGGGGCATTGGAATATTGGAATAGGCAGTGCGAAGAGAATGACATTCATCACACTATATATAGTACCTGGCCTACCTTATCCTGAAGTCAGGTTGCCTACCTTATTTCTTAACAGGGCCAGACTGCCGTACACTGCCTCTATCTTCATTTTTGGTTCCTCAAAAATGCCCTGACAATCATAGATCGCCACTCGCTCATTCTCAAACATCATCCACACCCAACCTTTGCGCACTCAGCATTCACACACATAATATTCACACGAGATATGCACTTAGGGGCACAAGAACAGGGTAGATCCAAAGCGAACATAGCTAAGGTGCGCACACGCACACACACACACGCATTCACGCCAATGACGCACTTTGGAGCACGAGAACAGAATGGTCCCTGAGCCGATGTAGCTCAGGTGCACACACACACACACATACACGCATACACACACACATACACACAACACACGCACACACATACATACGCATTCACGCCAATGACGCACTTTGGAGCACGAGAACAGAATGGTCCCTGAGCCGATGTAGCTCAGGCCGTACACCTTGCCCAGGTGCCCTCCAAAAATATTCTTGAGGTTACCGCTGTTGGTGTCCCAGATACGAACAGTCTTGTCCTCAGAGCCCCTGCCATACACAAGAGAGAGTGTGTGTACGTGTGTGTGTGTGTGTGTGTGTGTGTGTAGTGAATGTATGTGTGTGTGCTACTTTTAGATTTCATCTGGAAAACGTTAGGGAATGCACGCCTGCCTTCCAAAAAACAGCAAAGGGCTGCAAGGAAGGGCTAAAGATTGACAAATAAAGGTCCAACTCACGATGCCAAGGTTGTGGAGTCTGGGTGGTAAGCCAGCGCTTGAACAGAGCCAGCATGCCCTCTCAAGGTGTGTTTCTTCTCAACCTGCAATTAGGTACGCAAGCATGTGCTGGCTTGGATGCCGTGCCTTAAGAAAATGTACATGTACGTTTGTGTATGTGTAGGTGTGTGTGTGTTTATGCGTGCGTGTGTATGTATGTATGTATGTATGTATGTATGTATGGATGTATGTATGTATGTATGTATGTATGTATGTATGTATGTATGT
>Ga0307968_1004478_pt1 | contig 11359 bp, 15 predicted proteins | sample OrgLakmetagen650_FD_201834 | JGI IMG/M metagenome (GOLD analysis project Ga0307968, IMG submission 201834) | Saline water microbial communities from Organic Lake, Antarctica - #650 | ecosystem: Environmental > Aquatic > Non-marine Saline and Alkaline > Saline | place: Antarctica: Organic Lake... | reverse complement strand
ACCCTGCCTAAAAATGCCCAGCAGCATACACATTATATATAATCTATATCTTGCTTGCTTGCCCTGCCCCACCCGCCCACCCTAACTTCACCCAGCAAAACAAATATTTTTTTAGCAGCGCAATTTATTTTGGAAGGCACGTATATTGGGGTGGACACGTGGACACCCCTGATGAGGGACCATCCACCCCCAAAACCCCCCTTCCAGTGCCCACGCTAGACAAAAAAGGGTACCATTCTGCTCCTTTTTGAATTCTGCATCCATCTGCATACTCACCAAGACCTGAAACTATAATGCCGCAGAGAAATGGGGCAAAAACTGAGATACGGACGCCCATGCCCACATGACTCACCAGGCACCCATAACTGGCTTGTACAACTCTACATTGCTTCCTTTTTATTAGAATTCCACTGACTATCTCATGCTGGCAAAATCCTAAAGTTTGGAGTGATTTGCTGCTTCATTGGCTTGACTCACCCCGCGGCCTGCACCGGAGCGGTTGTGCCTCTGACTTTTGGACATGTACCCCCCTCTTACCCAATTTGCTCAAAAAGGGTGGCAATCGACTGGGCTTGAGCTGAGAACTCCGATGATATGTTTAAAATTTCCTGGAAGTGGCCCAGGAAAAAACTGGAGACTCCCCCCCCCAAAACTAAAACCTCATCGGGGGACCACACACCCCCCCCCCCTCCCGGGTTCGACTCATTATTCTACCATTTGATACGTCAGGATTCTAGATATATAATTTAAAATCGATTTGACACGTGCCGTCCAAAGGTTATGCTTCCTACACCCTCCTGAGTGCATACACATTTTGTAACACGGCTTGTCAGCTACCAAATAAGGGACCATTGTCAACCCCATACATTCAAGGCTACCCAAATTACCCAAGAAGCTTCTTGTCACTCATGTGCTTTTGTGGCTACCTGCCTCAAAAAGGTGTGTGTGTGTGTGTGTGTCTGTGTGTGTGTGTGTGTGATTGATTATCTTTGGTCCCACAACCTGCATACTTCCCACGTTTCATAAGGAGCCCAGTCGTGCAATTTGCAAAATTTCAAAGACATTAAGGCAAGCAGGGTGCCACTCTATCCTCTAGACGCATTTAATCGTTCTGTCCTCTAGAAGCATGTCATACCATGGGCGAGAAAGCTAGCTCGGCAAGGTTATGTGCATACATGCAAAATTCACAGTGGCACATCGATGAAGGACCCTCATCAAGCTGTGTGTTGCCACTGCCTGCCTGGTCTGTTCTGTTGTTTGTGAGGCTGCACATCAGTCACAACTCACCACGAAACCAGGCACAGGTCCATACAGTGGTGTGTAGTGCAAGCTCACGGACTGGTCGCTCCGATTCGCCTCTCGTACCAGCTTGTAGTTAACTTTGTACTTTTCAAAGCGCGTCCTACCTAATTCCCTGAGTGCAATTTTATAAGGGATTTTAGTGATGTAAGATTGCATGCGTAAAAGGTTGAAACCTTGCACGGAATTAACCTTCAACAAGAAGGAACTAGCAGGAAAATTTCCAATCAGACTGTAGTATCATAAAGAGAGATGAGTGGTGTATAATGTATGTGCTGCTCTATGCATCAGGCATATGGACGTGAATGAATGATTTGATGTTGCGTGCAGGAGCAGAGGGGCTCTCAAGAGAGGGTTAATGCGCGCGGAGAACGTACCAGTTGCACATTGAAAATGGACCGCTGGTGTTTGCTTGCCCCCTCAGTTCTAGGTGAATGGTGGCGAGGAAAAGCTTAGTGTCACGCTCTGTGCAAGCCTTGAAGTACTGCATGCAGGGATTTTCACACAACAAGGGTGATTGAGTATCATCTTAAGCTACCACTTGTGCAGCAACCCACCTGTTCCGCAACCTCTGTTGGTGATAAACCCGGCAGTAAAAGCCTGTGCAAGTCCACGGCTTCTGCCATTCTAAAGGAGCGCGTCACTAAGAACAAAGTTCATTTATCATAATTTCAGTACCTTATTGTTTGTAAATTTCAAACAAACTTTCAAATAAACAAGTGACCAGGTCCTTTTGCCGTTACCATCAGGTTTCAGGGCCGTTATCGGAGATCAGAGAAGAAACATTTTATTTAAAATACCATAAGTGAACGTATAAACAGACTTTTTACGGAAGGAGTCCAATTTTCCCTTGCTTGGTTATTGATAATGCTTAATAGTTCACAAGTTGAGGCGCTCACAGTGTTCCTTTGGGGGAACAGAAGTTAGTTATCGGATTTCGTGAAACATCAAATCCTTCATAGTACCATTACTTAATTAATTAATTTACAATATCACTTTGCAAGAACTTACAAGAATCCGCATCAATGCCACTCGCATCAATGCCACTCGCATCAATGCTCTCCCTTGCTTCTCTCCTTGCCTGCGCGACTGCGACTCCCAGTAAGTGTCTCTCTCGCCTGCTGCTGCTGCCCTTGGGCCTGCTGGCGCCGTTGTCTCGAGCAAAACAATGCCTCGGACACACAAAAGTAGCGCCTCGGACACACAAGTATGTCTTGGTCACTACCTCTTCCCTGCCTTCCTCTTGTTTGCAGCATTTTGGGTGGGACGCAACGACCCTTGTGGCGTGCATCCGACTGTGAGTACCACTAGAAGTCCTGAATTTCCAGCATGCGCATGTATGCAGCCCAAATTCACTTTGTGTATAATCTCACCTGCTGCATGTGTGTATGTGCACGGCAGGAGGACCAAATCAAGCAGCACGGACGCATTGTTTCTGATGAAAACGGTGGGCAAGAATAGGCCAGCATGCACGATGAGCTTGCAAAAACGAGGCGATCTGACTTTCCTGCAATCAACTTTTGCTGCTACAAAAACACGCACACACACACACACACACACAAAACACATATCTGCACCTTGTGTATATCCCCAGCAACCTTTCGCCTCACCGAGCTGGGCAATGGCAATTCCACGGCAGCTGAACGTGTTTGCCCGGGAGAAGAGTACAACCTGTTTGTGAGTACAGTTATCTACAAAACTGGTGGGAGCGCAAGGCCCATTATACAATTGTATATGCACTGTATATGACCACCTATATTACAGTTGCTATGCATGCCATATGCACCGATTTTGGCTCTCCAAGTGCTACATGCACTCATGGTTACACAAAATTGAGCTGCGTGTTGGAGAACTTTCTGTCACGATTAACACAAGGAAAGTTAATCATTTTGCTCCATTTGTGCGTAGTGCAAAACCAACTCCTAACAACAGGGTTTTACGTACGATGCTGCTGATTATTGGCATTGATCTTGTGTTCTTTCTGCATTCTTATGAAGTGAAAGAATGCACCATCAAAAGAACATGTTACACATTGTCTCTTTTCAGCATTGGCTGCACAATAATTTCTCAATGCTAGCTCATGCTTCCCCCCCTTTTGATGAGCCACTCCTTTCTTAATAAGTCCGTGCTCCTGTTGTCTTTGCTCCTGTCTACGCCCCAATCGTTTCATTGCTTCCTTCCCTGCTTCCTTTGTGTTGCAAATGCTGGCAGTCATAGCACCGTCAACAAGCTGGCTAGGTTCTACAAAACCCATTCCTTGCTCCAAAATAACAGCTGCATTACCAACAAACAAAACACACGCAGGTAGAATACGGAACAGAAGAGAGTCCTCGCAACAGTTTCCTGACCACATCTGAGGGCAGCTCATTTGAAGAAGATGCCAATGACGCCTCCTGCACAAGACAGAGCTACACCCCATCTCCAAACACTGCGCAAAACGTGACAGTCCTCTTTTCCTGCAACGCTACGGGTGGGCGCTTTATAATCATTGTATTGCAGGCGCAGAGTGGTATTGGGAATGCGTGTTTCAACGGATAAGGTATTTGCTACCTGATGTGTTGCTAATGTGTGCAATGTTCAGGAAAGATTTTTGAGCAACATGACATCATAATCAGCTCGCGTCATGCCGGTAGTGTTTACACTATCTGCATTCTTTTTCTTTTCTTGTTCAGGAAAGATTTTTGAGCAACATGACATCAGCTCGCGTCAATGCCTGTAAGCCTCTTGCCTGTCATAATCTGACAATCAGAGGAAAAGGAGGGTCTTTGTCACACATGCACACAAATTAAAGGGTCTCTATTACACATGCACAGGGACTGCTGAGTTTAAGGTGACGTCTGCAGAGGGGGCAGCTGCTCCCCACCAAACCGCTACGTTGTCTGTCCCAGTAGACTCCTCTTGCATTGCAGCACGTTGCGGTGAGTGGCTTTAGAGAAAGGGAAAAAAATTGACAGGCGGTGTATGTGTATGCGTATATGTATGTGTGACTGTGCGTGTGTGTATGTGTGTGTGCGTGTGCGTGTGCGTGTGCGTGTGCGTGTGCGTGTGCGTGTGCGTGTGTGTGCGTGTGCGTGTGCGTGTGCGTGTGTGTGTGTGCGTGTGCGTGTGCATGTGCGTGTATGTGTGTTTGTGGATGGTGTAAACATGGAGGAAGGCTTATTTTGCACCCCCCATGGCTGCAACACTCTACCTGGATAGTGAAGAAAGAGAGGGCTGTTGGTTGGCGATCAGGTGGATCTGAAGCAGAGGCCTACATACCATTAAAAGCATTTTTAGAACTGTGGGGTGAATTTGGTGTGCCGCCTTATTTTTATCTGTTTGTTGTTGTGGCTGATAGGGCTGCTGTGGCCTCCCCCCTCCGTGCATAATCCCCCTTCTGTGCTTGTTTCACATACACATAACACATAACGTATAACGTATTGCAGACCAATAATTAGAAATCAAAATGATTGAAGGACTTGCATTTGGCGATCTGATTCAGCTAGTGAGTGACTGACTGGTGCCAATCGGTTTTCATTCAATCAAAAGCAGGTGCAGATGCTGGCGATAACGATGGTGCTGGCAACGATGCTGGCAACGATGAAGATGCTGGCAACGATGATGATGCTGGTGGCAGTAACAACGCAGCACTAAACAGAGGTCTTAGTTTCATTACCTTGGCTGCCGGGGCATCATTGATCTTGTGCATGTGAAATGCTGGACTTGATTTGTGATCCATGAAATTGAAGTGCCGTACTCCTTAGGCAAGAGAAGAAAATCAAAAATGGTTGAACTTGACGTGAACATGCTGCGACTGCAAACATCAGTTTACACACACAATGTACGACTGGTACGCGATGTTATTATGACTGAATCACTGGGGGCAATTACCGTATTTCTGCAATCAAATGAATTTTTTTACCACTTTCATTTCTGCTTATCAACGCTTGTTAAACATGCATGGAGAAAAGAAAATAAACTATTTACTAGCATTGTATATAATTTTTGTTGCGGATTTGATCGCATGTAGGCTTGATATTTTAATGAGTGCTGTGCAACTCCGAGGCTGGAGAGTGGGTTCCTTGTGTGGTTGCTGTAGATGGTGCTTGTTGCTCTTAGCAGGATGGTGTGCAGGGTTTGAGGGTGTTTGAGTACTAAGCGAGGCATTAACAGCTTGCGTTGTTCTCGTACCTTTTCTGCTTGTTGGGAAACAGCCTCCTTAGGATCATGCATTGCCTCCAAAGATATAGGCAGCAACGAACGGATGGCCATGCAAAATCTCCAGATTCCTGAAACAGCTGAAAGTAGAGTTATTCCCAAATGGCTCTTCCCACCCCGCTTCCCAGATAAAGACAGGTTAACCTCCAGCCGCCCAGATTTTGTGCTGGTTACTCCCAGCGCTGCAAAAACACAAAAACAACAAACTAATGTAGGGGGGTGGGTTCTTCAAAGTGGCCGGGGGCAATTGAGGGAGACTGGGAGCATCTCAGCAGCACCGCCAGCCACCAGTACAGCCACCAACCCCAGACAGCACCGACCTAAAGACTTCAACAAAACTCGGCGCAACATCCACCTCGTCAAGATCAAGTACTGTGAGGACACCAGACCTCAGAACCAGCAGAACGCCGCAAAGGAACAGCACAAAAACCTTTGCAACATTCTCCAAGGAGCCTCCGTTACTCTCCACATCATCCTTTTGGGTGTGGGCAGCACCATCTACAACACTCACACTCTGAAGCCTTTCAAGGAACTGGGTCTCGATTCTCAAAGAGCTAAGAAGCTTGCCTCCAAGCTCCATATGCACTCTGTGAACTCTGCTGCTAAACTTGTCCATACCAGACGTGCCCTTTCCATTACTGTTATCAACTCTCATCAGGAGCCGGTTTCAGGCCAAGCCTGCAACCCTCCTGATCCCCATTGATATTTCCTTTTCTCTTCACGGTGGAGGAGCTTTATGGTACTCGGTACCAAAGTGGCTCCTTTTCCTTAATTGATGTGGGGAGTGGTTTTCACTGCCTGCGTAGTTTTCTTTATTTTCTCTTTCTTTTTCTTCTTCTTTTTTGCCTGTTGGGCGGGGGAAGAGTCTACACAGTATTTCATTTCGATAAGGTGTATAGAGATCAACTGCAATGGTCTTACTCCGGGTTAAATCAGTCGCCAACATTTACCACATTCTGGTTGGTGCAAAAAGCAATCAACAGCCCTGACTTTCTCAAGTACTGCGTTTGTTTGGCTGCTTGTTGTCTCTTGCTTTTAATTCGTAGCCAAGCGATACAAATTGGCAGGGCCACGTGATAGGTTCAGGGCAACTCTCCTTGCATTATTGGCAGATCAAGTTTGGAATGTGCTGGTTCATATTGGACCCTAGGACACGAAGTGTCTAGGGCTTATAAATCGCTAGAGAGACTGAGAGTCGTATAGTTTTATATTGGAACACGGCAGCTAATCATTTGGAGTAATTATGTCTGCATCTGGCTTGCTCAATTCCCGCCATTGTTGCGCGTTGAGATTGGAAATTCAGAATGGCATCATTCCTACTATCTGTGTCTTGGCAGAAGCAAGGTTGTATCATAGTTGCATGGTTGCCTACGTCTGCTTGTGCTAGCAGGCAGGCAGGCACCCTGTGCACCTGTCAATATGTGGCAAGTGCCGTCTAGCTTTTGGCATATGCATGGGGCAAATTGGTGGGCCTTTTATATGGTTGCACCTAGCGGCACGCTTATGGGTGTATATCAAACCTGTGCGGCAGAGCATACATGACCTTTACAAGCCAACTAATCGCTTTGATGAGCAGGCGTCTTGAATGCAGGCCTTATTTGTAAGAATTGTAAGGTGCTGGAACGTCATTCGCAGTATGGCTCGCTTAAGACTTCGTGTTCACGCACACTCTACGCTTTGAGACAGCGACATGGACCAAAGTAACTCCCCTACCTGTGACCTGTGTGATGCTGATGATATCCAAGATGAGCTGCATGTTCTTTTCCAATGCGTCAATCCCCACGTGATTTCTCTCCACAGAAAATATGCACCTCTGTTTCCACAAACAGCTCATGATGTGTCTACTTTTTAAAGCCAGAAAAAAAGCTTAGTTTTTCCCTCCATGAGCTAACTGCTTCACATGAGCAGGCTAGCAGTCGCACTTCTTGACTGAAGGCCTTTTGGTGTAAGCCTTGTAAGCCTTTGTAAATCCTGTAAGCCTCTATAATTTTTTAAGTCTTGTAAGGTGCTGGAACCTGTGCATTTCAATTTCTCTTGCTGGGTGTGTTTACACTACCAGCGCAGCATACTTTTACTCTTCCTCTCTGTTATCGAACCGGCCTCAATTGGCAGTACACACGACATTAATTTTGTCTTTACTGCACTTGGCATGCTAGCTTTGAAGTAGGGCACACATTCTTCCTACCAATCTTTTGTGCCAGGATATATTCTGCCTGTGTTAGTTGACTCAATAGAAAGAAAGCTTTTAATAGATAGGCTCACTATCTGTCATGCACAGTTGTTTTAGAAAATACCTACATGAGCAGATAAGCTACTATTGAGAGAGAAGGAGACGCAGACCACCCCCTTAAAGTTGAAGGTAAAGCACTGGTGTTGAGCAGGAGTAACTAACACACAGAGTTTTGCTCAAAGCAACATCTAAACGTGAAACTTGGTGAAGAAAAGCTCCACAGGTAACGCACATGTGTAAACGTGCATTGCCAATTATGACCGGCCTAGAAACAAAAGGGCTTGGGCTCAACGGCGCAAGGCTTTTTCAACGATTACGCCTTGATGGGCTCCTCCTCCTTCTTACCACCACCAGATACCAGAGAGTACACAGTGTAGTAAAAGCCGATGGTCCACCAGGCCAGCTGTATGCAAGCAATGAAAGAGTCATTAAATTTGGGCATCCAAAAGAGTGCATGGTGTAGTGAAAGCCGATGGTCCACCAGGCCAGCTGTATGCAAGCAATGAAAGAGTCATGAGATCATGGGCATCCGAACGAGTGCATGGTGTAATGAAAGCCAATGGTCCACCAGGCCAGCTGCATGCAAGCAATACAAGAGTCATTAAATTTTGGGCATCCAAAAGAGTGCATGGTGTAGTAAAAGCCGATGGTCCACCAGGCCAGCTGTATGCAAGCAACGAAAGAGTCATGAGATCATGGGCATTCAAAGGAGTGCACGGTGTAATGAAAGCCGACGGTCCACTAGGCCAGCTGCATGCAAGCAACAAAAGTGTCATGAAAACGTGGCACCCAAATACTCTCCTCGTTACGTGGAACCCATCTGAAATCCAACAATGATGGGCTTATTTCCATCATTACATCTAAAAAGCTGAACACCCTTAACCATGCTAAGTGTGTAAACGCTGCAGACATCTTCTCTTTTTGATGTTAAATTCCTCCTGTGATTCATTCAGGCGTGCCTGACCTTCAGCATCAAGCTCCAGACTTCAGCGTGTTGAATGCACACGTATTGCACCATACAAATTGCGCCATGCGTATTGCACCATACAAATTGCGCCATACGTATTGCACCATACAAATTGCGCCATACGTATCGCATCATACATATTGCACCATACGTATTGCATTATTAGGGTTGGCCAGAACCATATATATACAGTGTATATATGGTATTTTTGGCAGGGAAATCACCAAATATACGGTCATATACGGTGTAAACATACGGTTCTGGCCAACCCTATGCATTATACACAGGGCTGTGAAATGACAGTGTGGCGGTATGGTCCGTCAATATACGGTCTGATGAATGACGCACAGGGTCTGACGGTTGACGGTGTCATTGCACAGTCCTATACGTATATTTATAAGGCTAGCGAGTCGTACCCTAGCCATCAGGGTGCCACAGAACTAAGAATGCAAACAAATGAGGAAGGACTACCATGCTTTAGTAGGGTTGGCCAGAACCCTATATATGCACCGTGTATGACCGTGTATTTGGTGATTTCCCAGCCAAAAATCTGTGTACACACCGTATATATGTATATGGTTCTGGCCAACCCTGTGCTTTAGGGTTTACCTACAGGAGCATGACTTCACTGGGATCGTGGTTAATATATGTCCGCTTGATACCATGCTACTCGTACCACTCTTATAAAGCAATCCAACTTCAAGTGTGTGTGTGTGTTTGTGTGTGTGTGTGTGTTACGAGCAAGCTCGGGCTTGAGTAGTTATAGGACTGCAGAGCATGCAGCAGGTTAAAGACATGTACACCCCAAACCTTGAAAGACACACTGCATGTGCCGCACTGCTCAAAGAAAGCAAGTTCACAAACATTGACAATGGTCCTCCAGCCCTATTTCCCAATCCCTGTTATTCTCAAGGTCATTCAGGAAATCATGGGCTAGTTAGACTCACGTGGTGCTTTTGCCAGACGTTGGGATCTTGAGGAGCATCCCACCAGTTCACCCTGCATGTATGCAAGCAAATAGTGATACACTGTCTTGAGAGGCAAGATTATGCACCATGCTGAGTGGCCAACATGCTCTGTTCCATTTGCCCATGCCAGTGGATGGTAAAAGCAGGCACGAGCTGCTGCAGGCAAGAGTGCAAGCTTGGTTGTGCTGAATATTTTTGAACAACCAAGCTGCTTGCTCAGCACATGGCCTGAAATCTCTCCATTGCGTGCTCTTCATTCCTTCCACTCTCCTTCTCGCGGCCATGAGCGGGATGAGGTCTGAGCCCCTCTCACATTCAAGGAGGTGAGCAGCAGACACGTAGAACCATCAATGCAGCATGCAGACAGAAAGGGCGCCCGGCTTCTCAGCTTGCCAGAAAGCGTGCCAAGAGAGCAAGCCCTCTCCTCGATCAGACAACAATCAATCTGGAAAAGAATATCCACTAACCTGTGCACCCCGGGCTCATCATCGCCGGACATGAGCCGCTTCTGTTGCAACGGCTGGCCATCCTTGCGGAGGAGTCCAGACCGTGCTACCGGTGCCCGAAGTCCTCGGATAGCCTGCAGCATTTCTTCAAAATTATTGTAAAATTTAAAACGTTTAAGTTGACAATTTGGGCGACAGGAACTGGTTTCTTCACACTTCCCAACATTTTCATGCGTAATTATTTCAGGATGGTTTTCCAACCCCGTGTGTTACAGTCGCTGTAGTGGGCTTTAGATCAATCGACTTCTCAGCCGACCAGGTCCTATTTGTTTCCTTTCTCAGCAGAACGAATAACTATTTCTTTTTCTTCCTGAGCTTATATGTTTATTTGTGACTGGCAGTTGATCAGCCACAACCGACCCCAATATAACCATTGATTTATCGCTAGGCCCCTTCTGTCGCGAGCTATAAAAACACGAGAAGGGACAACACGTATATTATTACAACCTTACGTTTACTTTACGCTACATATCATTGGGGGCTGGAGAGATCTTGACATTTTGACACCACATGAAGCTCACCATTCCAGCAGAGTTATGAGGACATATCACACACATTTTGGTGTAGCTACTTTATGGGATTACTCCTGGATGGTGGGATGACAGAAGAAGAAATCAAAAGCCTGTGTTGCCTCTCTACCTTCGCTTGGACATTCCCAGCAACCTCAGCCGAGCACTTTCTTGGCTTCGCCTTTCTGGCCACAAATTTCTGGTCCAAAGAATGCGTCATGACAGGAATAGAAGGCCTTATGAGCTCAGGATCTGTGACAGATGTGACTGGCACACTATTCAGGATGAGGAACACATTTTGTTGGACTGTCCGAACATCTGGTCAGACTTTGCACACAGCAACAGCTTATCTTCCCACCTCAATTTGAGGATGGCCCAGCTCGTTTGAGGACCTTGATGAATTAACCTGGTATTTTTGGTGTTGCCTCTTTTGTAGCTAAGCTGCGCATACTTTGAAAGTTGAGGCAGCAGCGTGGCTTGAAGATGGTTCTTGCGTATGTGACCAATGTCCTGGTGAAGATGAACATGTTCAGAACGAGGTGCATGCTCTTTTAATGTGCCAAGACCATCGAGTTTGTGAGCTGAGGAAACACTTTTCCTTCCTGTTTACACCTTTTTTTGAGGACTTTTCAGCAACCCAACCCTTTTTGCTGCAACAGGTCAACAACCAACTTGTTCATGAT
>Ga0307968_1004473_pt1 | contig 11364 bp, 11 predicted proteins | sample OrgLakmetagen650_FD_201834 | JGI IMG/M metagenome (GOLD analysis project Ga0307968, IMG submission 201834) | Saline water microbial communities from Organic Lake, Antarctica - #650 | ecosystem: Environmental > Aquatic > Non-marine Saline and Alkaline > Saline | place: Antarctica: Organic Lake... | reverse complement strand
CTGGACGTGCCTGTCGTGTAGCAGGGAACTTCTTGAGTGGCCGACAGGATAAGGGCAGAGGTAAAGCGATGTGCTGATGTGCTGATCTGGACGTGCCTGTCGTGTAGCAGGGAACTTCTTGAGTGGCAGACAGGATAAGGGCAGAGGTAAAGCGATGTGCTGATGTGCTGATCTGGACGTGCCTGTCGTGTAGCAGGGAACTTCTCAAGTGGCAGACAGGATTAGGGCAGAGGTAAAGCGATGTGCTGATCTGGATGCGCTTGTTGTTGGCAAAAATTGTGTGGCAGATAAAACCAGGTCAATCGGCATGCGGAATCATTTCATTATCACTGTTTACACCATCACTCACACTTGCACTGTCTACACTGCGCGAGTTCATCATCACTGTCTATACCCTCACTTTGAGCAAGAAGAAATTGCTCATGTCAGAGTGTTAGTGGTATACCAATACCAATGTAACACACACACACAATCTTGTTTTGTTTGGGTGGTGAAACCAGGAAGTTCTGAGCGCAGCAACTTCCAAGAAAGCGCACTGCATAAGGCCGCAACAAAGCTGCACATTGAAAATTTTACTTGGATTGCATGATGTATTTGTGGTGTATATTCCTTGATTCAGAACGGCACTAATACAATTGCAAATGTTTACGTGGTGTATATTCCTTGATTCAGAACGGCACTAATACAATTGCAAATGTTTACGTGGTGTATATTCCTTATTTCAAGCAGCACAGAACTTTCCAGACCTTCACCACTCATGGTTCATGAATACACAATTATGGTTCATTCCTATCCATGCATCGTAAGCACACGGTGCACAGGGCATAGTGTGATTTCCGGTGTATGTGTGTGTGCACAGGGCATAGTGTGATTTCCGGTGTATGTGTGTGTGCACAAGGCATAGTGTGATTTCCGGTGTATGTGTGTGTGCACAGGGCATAGTGTGATTTCCGGTGTATGTGTGTGTGCACAAGGCATAGTGTGATTTCCGGTGTATGTGTGTGTGCACAAGGCATAGTGTGATTTCCGGTGTATGTGTGTGTGCACAGGGCATAGTGTGATTTCCGTTGTATGTGTGTGTGCACAGGGCATAGTGTGATTTCCGGTGTATGTGTGTGTGCACAGGGCATAGTGTGATTTTCGGTGTATGTGTGTGTGCATAGGGCATAGTGTGATTTTCGGTGTATGTGTGTGTGCACAGGGCATAGTGTGATTTTCGGTGTATGTGTGTGTGCACAGGGCATAGTGTGATTTCCGTTGTATGTGTTCATTCCTATCCATGCATCATAAGCACACGGTGCACAGGGCATAGTGTGATTTCCGGTATATGTATGTGTGTGTGTGCCGTGCTGTGTGTATGTATGTGTACGCGTGTGCATGTATGTGTGTATGTTTGTGTTTTGTGTGCAGCGTCCTCTTAACATTCCTGCGCGCATCACTCAGCTGCATGTCTTACCACACAAACTTTGTCCCTGCGCACATCACTTAGCTGCATGTCTTACCGCGCATACTTTGTCCCCGCGCGCATCACTCAGCTGCATGTCTTACTGCGCATACTTTGCCCCTGCGTGCATCACTCAGCTGCATGCCTTACCATCCAAACTTTGCCCCTGTGCGCATCACTCAGCTGCATGTCTTACCGCGCAAACTTTGTCCCTGTGCACATCACTCAGCTGCATTCCTATCGTGCCCCTGTGCGCATCGCTCAGCTGCATGTCTAACCACACACACTTTGCCCCTGCGCACATCACTCAGCTGCATGTCTTACCGCGCAAACTTTGCCCCTGTGCGCATCACTCAGCTGCATGTTTTACCGCGCAAACTTTGCCCCTACGCGCATCACTCAGCTGCATTCCTATTGTGCCCCTGCGCACATCACTCAGCTGCATGTCTTACCGCGCAAACTTTGTCCCTGCGCGCATCGCTCAGCTGCATGTCTCACCGCACAAACTTTGTCCCTGCGCGCATCACTCAGCTGCATGTCTTACCGCGCAAACTTTGTCCCTGCGCACATCACTCAGCTGCATGTCTTACCGCGCAAACTTTGCCCCTGTGCACATCACTCTGCTGCATGTCTTACCACACAAACGTTGTCCCTGCGCACATCACTCAGCTGCATTCCTACCGCGCTAACTTTGTCCCTGCGCGCATCGCTCAGCTGCATGTCTTACCACACAAACTTTGCCCCTGCGCGCATCACACAGGTAGATGAAGTTCTAGGCGACAAAAAAGTAACCATGGAGGATTTCCGCGCTTTACGGTACACCACGCGGGTCATTAATGAGGCTATGAGGTTATACCCCCAGGTAACTGGTCATTGAGGCTGTGAGGCTGTGAGGCTGTGAGGCTGTGAGGCTGTGAGGCTGTGAGGCTGTGAGGCTGTGAGGCTGTGAGGCTGTGAGGCTGTGAGGCTGTGAGGCTGTGAGGCTATGAGGCTGTGAGGCTGTGAGGCTGTGAGGCTGTGAGGCTGTGAGGCTATGAGGCCATGAGGCTGTGAGGCTGTGAGGCTGTGAGGCCATGAGGCTGTGAAGCTGTGAGGCTGTGAGGCTGTGAGGCTGTGAGGCTGTAAGGCTGTGAGGCTGTGAGGCTGTGAGGCTGTGAGGCTGTGAGGCTGTGAGGCTATGAGGCCATGAGGCTGTGAGGCTGTGAGGCTGTGAGGCCATGAGGCTGTGAAGCTGTGAGGCTGTGAGGCTATGGAGCTATGAGGCTGTGAGGCTGTGAGGCTATGAGGCTGTGAGGCTGTGAGGCTATGAGGCTGTGAGGCTGTGAGGCTGTGAGGTTATGAGGCTATGAGGCTGTGAGGCTGTAAGGTAATACCCCCCGGTAACTGTTCATTGAGGTTATGAGGTTATGAGGTTATGAGGCTATGAGGCTGTGAGGTAATACCCCCCGGTAACTGTTCATTGAGGTTATGAGGTTATGAGGTTATGAGGCTGTGAGGCTGTGAGGTAATACCCCCCGGTAACTGTTCATTGAGATTATGAGGTTATGAGGCTATGAGGCTATGAGGCTGTGAGGTTATACCCCCAGGTAACTGATCATTGAGGTTATGAGGCTATGAGGTTATGAGGCCATGAGGCTTATACCCACAGGTAACTGCATTCCTATGAGGTTAGTGACGGCATTCCTAGTAACTGCATTCCTATAAGGTTCTACCCCCGGGTACCTGCATTCCTTAGTGCTGGCGTCGGTGCGTGAGCTGGTGCTTTGCGGCGGCCATGAAGCTGTGTGTTAAAACCGTGAGGCTGTATTTAAAATAACTGCATTCCTTGGTGCTGGCGTCGGTGCGTGAGCTGGTGCTAATGTGTGCTGTGCGGCGGCCATGAAGCTGTGTGTTTAAACCGTGAGGCTGTATTTCAAATAACTGCATTCCTTAGTGCTGGCTTTGGTGCGTGAGCTGGTGCATAATAATTGTGAGCTGGTGCGTATAATAATTGTGAGTTATACCCACGGGGCTTTGTTCATTTAGTGCGTAAGCGTAGTTCCAGCTGTATTTGCAGCTCTGAACCTGTGTGTTGCAACCGCGAGGCTGCATTCTAAATTAACTGCATTTACTATAGGTAACGTCGATGTACGAGCGTGGTGCATGAGCATTGCGTTACGCATTTGCGGCTTTTGAAGCTGTGTTGATTCTAGGAGCTGGTGCATACGCATTTGCGGTCATGAAGCTGTGTTGATTCTAGGAGCTGGTGCTTACGTATTTGCGGTCATGAAGCTGTGTTGATTCTAGGAGCTGGTGCTTACGTATTTGCGGCTTTTGAAGCTGTGTTGATTCTAGGAGCTGGTGCTTACGTATTTGCGGTCATGAAGCTGTGTTGATCCTAGGAGCTGGTGCTTACGTATTTGCGGTCATGAAGCTGTGTTGAATCTGGGAGCTGGTGCTTACGTATTTGCGGTCGTGAAGCTGTGTTGATTCTAGGAGCTGGTGCTTACGTATTTGCGGTCATGAAGCTGTGTGTGTAAGCTGTCTCCTCAACTTGTCTGCATGAGCTGGATCATGAACACATGCCCATGCTAACACGTAAGCTCCATTCCGGCATGCATTGCTCTGTAGCCGCCAATGTCTTAGCAATCCTGCTCTAAAAGACAACGAACAGGCTCTGCACACTGGCGCGCATGCTGTATTCCTCCTCTGCCACTTCACTCATCCACACTGCGCTCAGCAAGACGGTGGCTGTTGCTTGTTCACACGTATGCTCATTCACACGTTTGCTCACACGTATGCTGGTTACACGTATACTCACACGTTCACACATATGCTCACACGTTCACACATATGCTCACACGTTCACACATATGCTCGTTCACACGTATGCTCGTTCACACGTATGCTCACACGTATGCACGTTCACACATATGCTCGTTCACACGTATGCTCACACGTTCACACATATGCTCGTTCACACGTATGCTCGTTCACACGTATGCTCACACGTATGCACGTTCACACATATGCTCGTTCACACGTATGCTCGTTCACACGTATGCTCGTTCACACGTTCACACATATGCTCGTTCACACGTATGCTCGTTCACACGTATGCTCACACGTATGCACCTTCACACTTATGCTCGTTCACGCGTATGCTCGTTCACACGTTCACACATATGCTCGTTCACACGTATGCTCGTTCACACGTATGCTCACACGTATGCACCTTCACACATATGCTCGTTCACACGTATGCTCATTCACACATATGCTCGTTCACACGTATGCTCACACGTATGCTCGCACGTTCACACGTGTGCTTCACACGTATGCTCGTTCACACGTATGCTCGTTCACACGTTCACACTTATGCTCACACGTATGCTCGTTCACACGTATGCTCGTTCACACGTATGCTCACACGTATGCTCACACATTCACACGTGTGCTTCACACGTATGCTCGTTCACACGTTCACACTTATGCTCACACGTTCGCTCGCATGTTCACGCCTATGCTCGTTCACACGTTCACACTCATGCTCTCACGTTCACGCGTGTGCTTCACACATATGCTCACACGTATGCACGTTCACACGTTCACACGTTCACACGTATGCTCGCACGTATGCTCGCACGTTCACACGTATGCTCACACGTATACTCACACGTTCACATGTTCACACTTATGCTCGTTCACACTTATGCTCGTTCACACGTATGCTCACACGTTCACACACATGCACACACGTCCACGTATGCTCGTCCACACGTATGCTCACACGTATGCTCACACGTTCACACGTATGCTCGTTCACACGTATGCTCGCACATTCACGCGTGTGCTTCACACGTATGCTCGCACGTTCACACATATGCACGTTCACACGTATGCTCGCACGTTCACACGTATGCTTGTTCTCACTTATGCTCACGTCCACGCGTGTGCTTCACACGTATGCTCACACGTTCACACATATGCTCTCACGTCCATGCGTGTGCTTCACACGTATGCTCACACGTATGCTCACACGTATGCCTCATTCTCCCATCCATACCTCTGCAGCCGCCAGTGCTCATCCGCCGTGCCTTAGAGGACGACGAATTTGACGGCATCACGGTGAGTTTGGAGTGCTGCGTATTACATACTTTAGCACACTCTTTGCAACACACAACAAACACTCTTTGCAATACACAACAAACACTCTTTGCAAACACGGCACACACTCTAAGCAATATTCAACAAACACTCTCTGCATTACACAACAAACAATCTTTGCAAACACAGTGCTAACTCTCTTTGCAATTTAAAGCAAGTGAGCAGGTCTGCTTGTTTTTGACAGCTAGAATACGCTGCTGCGTGTTTGCCCGTGCAAGCAGAACTTACATGTAGGCATATTCAATGCATAATGTAGGCATAAATGTAGGCATATGCGTTGCATATTGCAGGCATAGATGTATAGGCATATGCAGTGCATAATGTAGGCAGAAATGTAGGCATATGCATTGCATATTGCAGGCATAGATGTATAGGCATATGCATTGCATAATGTAGGCAGAAATGTAGGCATATGCATTGCATAATGCAGGCATAGATGTATAGGCATACGCATTACGCAATGCCAGAGGGGGGACACTGGACAAAAGCCAAAACATGCTCCTTTTTGCACTGAAAGTGCAACTACTCGCACGTTACTTCATCAAATTGGACCCATCTCAGCTTCAAACTGATGCTGACTGTATAAGCTACCCGAGCATGTGCTCAGATTTAGGCAAATCGCCCTGCGTACAGAATGACAGGACTGAAAGCAGACGTCGGTGCACTTGTACCCTAGATGGGTGCTTTTCAGGGGGAATGGCACATAAAATTGCATACCTCGCCAACCACTCAGTCTTTTTGCCCCATTCCTTTTGCAATGATCTTAATTTATTATAAGGACTTCAAAACACCAAACATCACTCAGTGTGGTGCGCTGGCTGGTCAAGTACAGCATATGGCTGCTCAAAAAGTAGGGTTCACGCCGCGGCCGATTAGGTATGGGCCCCCTAACTGGCACGTTTCAAGCTCAGTTGCATTGGAATCTACAAACCAGAGTTAAGCTTGAAACATGCCAGTTAGGGGGCCCATACCCTGGAAGCATGCAAAAACCGTACCAATTTTGGCCTCAGTGTCCCCCCTCTGACGTAATGTAGGCATAACGTAGGCATGCAAGACAGACTGGCTTTTTGTTGCCCAATAGCTTGCACGCATTTTGATGACTGCCTGGGACTTTACTTTGTTTGTGACCCAACGTGATTGCTCATAGGCTGAGTAGCTGCACACCTTGTAGGTCTGAGTTGCTTAGGCCTGAGTAGCTGCACACCTAGTAGGTCTGAGTAGCTTAGGCCTGAGTAGCTGCACACCTTATAGGTCTGAGTAGCTTAGGACTTAGGCCTGAGTAGCTGCACACCTTATAGGTCTGAGTTGCTTAGGCCTGAGTAGCTTCACACCTTAATAGGTCTGAGTTGCTTAGGCCTGAGTAGCTGCACACCTTATAGGTCTGAGTAGCTTAGGCCTGAGTAGCTGCACACCTTATAGGTCTGAGTAGCTTAGGTTTGTGTAGCTACACACCTTATAGGTCTGAGTTGCTCAGGTCTGAGTAGCTACACACCTTGTAGATCTGAGTATCTTATGTCTGAGTAGCTGCAACTTATAGGTCTGAGTAGCTGCACCTTAAAGTGCCGCTGTAATCGCAAACAAATTGATAGCCACCCTCATTGAGAGCCCAAGAGCTCTCAGGACGGAAAACTGAATCGATAGCCTTCTCCTCAAGAGCCCAAGAGCTCTTAACGATGACGATGACAACGAATCGACGATCAGGATAGAATCAAAACTGAATCGTTAGCCTTCTCCTCAAGAGCCCAAGAGCTCTGAACGATGACGATGAAAACGAATCGACGATCAGGACAGAATCGATAGCCTTCTCCTTGAGAGCCCAAGAGCTCTTGACGATGCCAATGACAACGAATCGACGATCAGGACATCGACGATCAGGACAGAATTGATAGCCTTCTCCTCAAGAGCCCAAGAGCTCTCAAAACAGAAAACTGTCAGCTTTCTGATTCTGTAACTAAACTAAGCCTCCCTGCTCCATTCAGCTGGGCAGTCATCCCACCAGACTTGCTACCTACACCAAAACACCAACAAACCTGGCTCGCAGGTGCCCAAGAACTCAGACATTTTCATCAGCGTTTGGAACTTGCACCGATCTCCCACAAACTGGGACCAACCAGATGTATTCAACCCAGACAGGTACGCGCTCTGCATGCATGCGTGTATGTGTGCTTGTGCGTGTGCTTGTGCATGTGCATGTGTATGTGTGCTAGTGTGTGTGCTCGTGCATGTGCATGTGTTGGGTGTGTGGGTGTGGGTGTGGGTGTGGGTGTGTGAGAAAGAGAGAGAGAGAGAGAGAGAGAGAGAGAGAGAGTAAAAGAGAGAGTGAATTGCACTGTTTTGAGCTGCCCTTCGCCGAGAGAACTGTTGACACTGTTTGAACTTTATCCATGGGCATCATGCTGCCTGTGATAATTTGCTATCAGCAGTATTTCCATTCTTTTGTCTCACAATTAAGTCAAGAGGCCATCATAAACCTGATACAGTATTATTTAAGCCATTGCATTAAACTCAGCCTCCGCTTCTTATTGGCTGGGCAATCCACCGGGCTTTCCCGTTGCTACCTATGTGTGTGTGTGTGCGTGCGTGTGCGTATGTGTGTGTGTCACAAACTGCCAACGCTGCAAGCATAGTCATCCCCTCATACATACAGTCATCCCCTCACACAGAGTCATCCCCTCATACAGACAGTCATCCCCTCACACAGAGTCATCCCCTCATACAGTCATCCCCTCAACGCTGCAACGCTGCAAGCAGAGTCATCCCCTGAGAACTCACTCACTGCCGTGCCACTTCCATCATACATTTCTCTTCTCAATTCGTCCCCCTGCTACTCCTCTTTTTACTCTCAAAGGGAATTCCTGTGTGGCTCTCTGCACCATTGCGTGGTGCATAACACAAGGCAACATCCTACCTAAGCCCTGCCGGTAGCCCTCACCCTACCTCTATTTCTTCTTCTTGTTGTGTGGCTCTCTGCACCATTGAGTGGTGCATAACACAAAACAACATCCTACCTAAGCCCTGCCGGTAGCCCTCACACTACCTCTATTTCTTCTTCTTGTTGTGTGGCTCTGGATCCGTTGAATGGTGCAGAACACAAAACAACATCCTACCTAAGCCCTGCCGGTAGCCCTCACACTACCTCTATTTCTTCTTCTTGTTGTGTGGCTCTGGATCCGTTGAGTGGTGCAGAACACAAAACTACATCCTTTCCTAAGCCCTGCCAACACACACACACACACAAACACACACACACACACACACACACACACACACGCACGCACGCACGCATGTACGCACGCACGCATACACACACATACATACACACACAGGTTTGGGCCCTTGGACGGCTCCGTGCCTAACGAAGTAACCACCAACTACTCGTACCTCCCTTTCGGCGGGGGCAAGCGCAAATGCATCGGTGATCAGTTCGCTCTGTTTGAAAGCGTGGTAGCCTTAGCGATGCTCATGCGACGCTACGAGTTCAGCATGGCACCAGATGCCCCGCCTGTGTCTATGACGACTGGGGCCACCATCCACACCACCAACGGGCTGTTCATGTCGATCAAGCCTCGTGCACAAAAAGCGTCTGCCTCAGCTTCTGCTGGGCAGCAAGGAGCCTCTGCACCCGTAGGCGTGCTTGCTAGCTAGTGCGAGCTTGGAGGGGCGTCAAGCCCCACTGCCCTACAATTTTTGTTCCCCAAACACAACCCTATTTTCCTTCCTTTGCTGGGTTTACCATTTATCATTCATCAACATCTGCTCTTTCTCTCTGTCCTCTTATCAAACATTCGGACATCACTAAGACCCTCAGCTAGTAGCTTTATTTGTTAGTAACCAAGAAAGAACAGACTGTGCCCCATGTTGGCAGTTGTGTTCATTTTGTTGTCTTGCGTTTGAGTTTTATGAATCAACATACTTCTATATGGCTGGGATTATAATATGATCCTCCTCCTTTAGTGGCCTGCGACCTAACTTTACATTGGATTTATTATCATTCCCTTGCCTGACAATTTCTTCCTTATCTTGGCCGAGGTGACTCAGCAATCAGACAGCCAGACAGTTCTGGCTAAAAGTCCACCCTTATATCAGCCACTTTGAATGATTGCGGCTGCTGTAGCTGCTAGCTCTGCACGTGAGATGGTATTGGTTATACCTGCGCCTCTTGGGTTCGCGTAATGGGATACATTTAAGCAAGGGTGGCACTTGTAACTAGCTCAGCAGTGGCACTTGCAATTTGTCTAGAGGATCTCTCTGATCGCCATCGATCCGTGACAATCATTCTCCTCACCCACCAGATCTCCCACTTAAAACACCTTACCACAACATTCCTGTCCACAAGAGAAAGAACGCCGTTACCAATTAAGAGGTAACTCAACCTACATATGCAAGCGCGCCAACTAGCCTGCATCCACGCCAGTAACCTAGACCATCTAGTTCTGAGAGAAAATTGTGTGTTTCTAGCTGATCTCAAACTCAGAAGTCACCTCCACCTTCCCCCCAGAAAATGACCACCCTCATTAACTGCATCACCGACTTTTGAAAACCTGCTTATGAGCAAATTGCCTACACTGATGTAGGCAGCGCAGATAAACTATCAGAGCTAGGCCTAGATCTGAGAAACACTGCCAACAAAACACTGCCCTCTTGGTTGCTGCCAAAACTAACAGGACATGCTGTAAACGCCTCTCTCGTCCTGATGCTATCCTATTTTTACCTCGCACTATGTGCTCTTCTCGCGTAACCACCTGCAACTCAAAATTTCAACAGCTTGCTAAAGACAAGAAGCTGAATCCAAACCAGTGGGAGGTTCAACTGATCGAGTTTAAATTTTGTGAAAACACTAGGCCTGATCCCCAACTCCCAAAAGCAAAAGCACAGCACAGCGTGCTTATTGCCAACCTAAACAGACAAGGATATAGGGAAGTCAAGCTCCACGTGATCCTCGTTGGAGTTTTGGGGACTATCTACAAAGACTATACAGACAGACTTCTGGCAGACCTCAATCAATCTAAATTACCATAAGATCAAAAACCTGACACACAAACGGAATGAACACTCCATCAGACATGCATCTGCACTCATAAAAACAAGGTATGCACTGCAATGTAACACAAGCAACATCAGTCAAGGTTTGCTTGGGTCTGGGTGCTATGGCACACAACCCCCCTGATATACATTAATATCTTTTCAACTGTTTGCATGGTGCGGGCACCTATGTAGCCCCCTCCCTTAATCATGCTGGCTGTGTCATCACTACCAGCGGAGGCTTTTCTTTTCTTTATCTTACGGCTTTCCAATTTTCTTTTTCACACCAAATTGGCAGTAGTGATAGATTATGTGAACACTTCGTTTTTCTTCAATCAAGATTTTTTTGGCTAGTCTTGTTCAACAACTTGAGGGAGTCAGTCTATCAGATGGCATGTTCTGCTTTTGCTTTTACATCAGTTGATGTGCTGAGGTTGTAATTTGATGATTTGTTCTACCCTTTCACCTTGCAACATTGAGCGGTCGAGCTAGTTGCAATGTATATAGCGTATGTAACCGTACCTTACCTTATTTGTGGCTGGCCAAGACCAGTCAGCAGCCGATCAGCCAAACAACCTGGCTGAAGGTCATCCCCCATTGCAACCATTGTAACCATTACCTTACCTTAGCTGGTTGCTTAGAGAGTGCGGTCAGGAGCCCTTGCAATTTTTCTGGTTCCGTGCTTCCATTAGGTTATTTAATAGCATGCTTGATTCCAACAGTGAGACTCTACGTCGTGTGCTGAAGGCAGA
>Ga0307968_1004472_pt1 | contig 11364 bp, 9 predicted proteins | sample OrgLakmetagen650_FD_201834 | JGI IMG/M metagenome (GOLD analysis project Ga0307968, IMG submission 201834) | Saline water microbial communities from Organic Lake, Antarctica - #650 | ecosystem: Environmental > Aquatic > Non-marine Saline and Alkaline > Saline | place: Antarctica: Organic Lake... | reverse complement strand
TAGGGGGGATGTTGTAGAAGGGGGATGAGGATAGAGGGGGGGGAGGGCGGAGCAGAGATGTGTTTGTCTGTGTGTTCGTGCGTACGCACTTGCAGCGCATCATATAGCAATATTACTTCAACGTGCGTATACACTTGGAATGTGTCAATGACACAAACACTTCCAACACACACACATGCTTGAGCGACAATGAGCACAAACACTTTACAGTGCGTACACACTTGACAGACTTCTCAAACAAGCTCTCCTCTCAGACATGTACAACGTTTGCAAATACGCTCCCCTCTCAGACATGCGCTCGCTCTCAAACATGCACACATCTACATTTAAATACTTTACAGTGCGTACACACTTCTCAAGCTCTTCAAACACGCTCCTTTCTCAGACATGCACTTGCACGTCCACACTCAAAACACACCTTACATACAGGCTGAAAGAGGCTGTAGAGTGGCCCTTCAAAGTACCTGGGGCACTTGCACGTGTGGGGGCTCAGGCCCCCAGAGGCGTTCTCCTGTATGGACCTCCTGGGTGCAGCAAAACCTTGCTTGCACGTGCGGTGGCGTGCGAGGCAAAGCTCAACTTTCTGTCCGTCAAGGTATGGTTGAAGGGGTGTGTATGAGGAGATGTCGTGGTGACCTGTGTAGGTTCCTCTGCTAGCATGCGCAGCGGCGTGCGAGGTAGAGTTTGACTCAAACTCATCTTTGCAAAGGTGTGGCTGCAGTGAGTGGCTAGCTTGTTGGAAACTGCTAGATTGTACAGTGGCCTGCAAGGCAAGGCCACGTGTTCTTATTCAGTGGTGTATGATGCTAGTGAGCTTCGAGTTTGCGAGGTAGGCTGGAATTTCTGCAAAAATAAGCAGGTGGTTTAGGATTGCAATCTTTGGCTTTGGACGTGCTTATTATTATGACACAACTATCATAGGTATGCGAGGCACATTTCAACGTGCTTTTCAGAGGTACGCTCATGAGTACTTCCGTGGGAGGTGCCCATTTTGTTAGTTATAAAGCACAGCTTGATAAGTGATGATTTCTTGCACTATGTTCTGTCGCGTAATACGAATGCAAGGCCTAGTGAGCTTAGTGTGCCTGTATTGAGACAATCGTTTAGGGCTGAGTTTATAGCATGTAGCCCTGGCTAAAGGCTAGCTGAAAAGTAACATACCGATTGCCCATGCTTTTTGACTCACCAACGCAACCACCTGCAAGTTGGTCATGGAAATTTTATGCTTTGAGGGCTTGCTACAGCCTTATGGACAGGGTTGGTCCGAACCGTATACGCACACCGTCTATGACTGAATATACAGGAATTTCCCTGCAAAGGACACCCTATGTACGTACAACGTGAATACGTACATATGTATGGTTTTGGTCTACCCTGCTAATGAAGTGACTTGCTGGTAATGACATTTGAAGGGAGAAGAAAGTGGGGGAGAGACATTGTCGTGTTTTCAGGGGGCCAAGTGCTATGGCAAGATTTGTAGGGTTGGCTAGAACCGTACATATATGCACCGTATATGACCGTACACTTGATGAAATCCCTGCAAAAATCTCCGTATATAAACCGTATATGTAACTGTTTATATATAGTTATGGTCAACCCCAAAGAATCGTGATGCAGGTGTAAATGTTTCTTACTGTAACCATTATTGCAAATGGCATCGTTGCTGCATGAGCTCTCTAGGCGTGCCTTCGCCCATGTAAATCACGCGCACTTACTTTTAACGCTGTGTGTACAATGCACACACAAGTACCTACACGGATGTGTGTACAAAGCACATACACATACCTAAAGAGCCGTGCGTGCTGTTGCGTGTCTCCAGGGGGGGGAGCTGTTCTCCAAATACGTAGGAGAGAGCGAGCGGGCCATCGCTGCTCTATTTGCACGCGCACGAGCCACGGCCCCATGCATTGTTTTCTTTGACGAAATTGATGGCTTGGCTGGCACGCGCTCGGAAGATGGCGGAGGAGGTATGTTTGTCCTTCTGTAAGCACTTCTCCTTTAGCCTTACGTAACACTTGTAACACTTGTAATACGTTAAACCCACATACCACGTGGGAAACATTTGTAACACTTTATCCTTTCGCATCACTTGTTACACTTGTAATATTTGAGACCCACACACCACGTGGGTAACACTTGTTACACTTTATCCTTTCGTAACATTCGTAACACTTGTTACACTTCAGACCCACACAACACGTGCGTAACATTTGTAACACTTTATCCCTTCGTAACGCTAGTAACACTTGTAACTTCAGACCCACACACCGCGTGGGAAACACTCGTAACACTTTATCCTTTCTTAACACTAGTAACACTTGAGACCCACACACCACGTGGGAAACACTCGTAACACTTTATCCTTTCGTAACATTCGTAACACTTGTAACACTTGAGACCCACACACCACGTGGGAAACACTAGTAACACTTAAGCCTTTCGTAACTCAAGGTTGGTGGCCAAGGAAAATGCAGGGTCAAAGATGACAGCATTTCACCTGACTTGCATTCTGTTCTGACCAATTTGGATGTTGACACACATGGGATGGCAGCAGACGCTTTCCGCTCTTCTCGTTTCATGTGTATGAGCGACCAATGGTTTGGCAAAAGTACAAATAAAGGCAGGACGGAGCTCTTCTGGCAGGGCAAGCCAAGGCCTCTATACATAATACATAATGCTTCTCTGTACACGTTTATATTTAATAACATTTGCATCGTCTAAATACTTGAAAGTCCCTCATCCACCATTATTAATTTCATCCCCTCTCCTTCTGTGTTACACAATTACACTTAAACATACACACTCGTACACACACACGTATACATACACACTCACACACACACGTAAACACACGCACTCTCACACACAAACACACACACATACACACACGTAAACACACACACACACACACACACACACACACACACACACACACACACACACACACACACACACACACACGTAAACATACACACTTGCACACACACTCGCACACACACACACACACACGTAAACATACGCACTCTCACACACAAACACACACACATACACACACGTAAACATACACACTTGCACACACACACACACACTCACACACACACACACACGTACACACATACACACACAAATATGTAATAGGTGGGCACGTGGGGGAGCGTGTGATGGCGCAGCTGCTCTCAGAAATGGATGGCTTGCAAGATCGCTTGGGTGTGGTGGTGAGTGCATGATATACAAGCAACTCACATGTTCCCACTTTATTATTGCAGTGGTCTATTTAGGAAACGTGGAGAAGGTCTGGCTCAGGGTTGGGTCTACCACACTCTGTATCAGCGCACACGTACACACATACACACACGTACACACACTGTGTATCAGCGATGTCTCTATCCTCGATCAGCATTTTGGTGGGGGAGACTCACGGCATTTTGGGCCAATGTGTCTCCTTTTCCTTGATTGATGCAGGGAGTGTTATGCTGCCTGCGTAGTTTTTCCTTTTTTCCTGTCTTTTTTATCCTCTATCAGCATTTGGTCGCCCCCGTGAAAAACCCACCCTACCAGTCTCATTTAGCTCTCCACTAAATTTAAAGCCCCCTATTCCTCATCTGAATGCTAAATACTTGATGTTATATCTAAATCATTGACATTTGCTGGAGATTTGGCATTCTGGGGGGTTCTGTGGGGCCCGCTGCGTATTTTGCACCCACTTTGGCAGGGAAAAGGTGCATTTCTGAAGTTGCCCCGATCGACCTCTGCTTCAGGATATAAGCATTATAAATGTTATGTAACAATGTCAAATTTGGGGCAGGGGAACTGGGAATGCCTGCGAGTGGGAGGCACTCACACAAGGGACACAGGGGAAAAAGACAGAAAATATGTCGCTCCATACCTGCTGCGAGTTTCAGCCCGGTTTTTCCTCTCAGCGTTGAGGGCCAATTATATGACTTCGACAAAATTTAAATGGGGTCAATCGGTGGCCTGGTTGATTTTTGGCATAAGTTTTCCCACCTTACATTGGGGCGCTTTTTCCACTTTTTCCAACTGTTCCTTCCCATTCAGTCCATGACCCCCAACTCACACCAGAGTTGCGGCCAAACAAACGATGAATTATGAATTTCGCCCAAATATCTCCCCAGCCTCTGCACCTCTCCCAAACCTTCAAGCACCTGCTGAAAGAACAAAAATCCAGCCAATGCATGTCTCAGGTCACGGATTGGTGGAGTGGGTGCAGAGATATAGTGGGTGCAGAGATATGCTTGGGCAAAGTTAAGTGAGACTATCTGGCTGGCAGGGGGGTAAGTTTTTCACGAGGGCGACCATTTTGAAGGGACTTCCGAAAGGAAAGGGTGCAACAAGTTGATGCAAATGCCTGCCTTATTTACAAACACGTGTATGTGGTACATCGAACCTCATTTTTGACGTAACCATTTGTTGATGTGTACGAAGCGTTGCTTTAGCTGTCAAAGCCGTGATAGCTGCAATGAATCTTTCACTTTAAGTGGGGGCGACATCTTTTGTTTGGGACAGGTTTAGTTGAGTGGGTGCAAACTTACTCTCGTACTACACATGATCGTTCGTAATGATGTAATTCAAGTGTCGGTTGTAGACCCTACCCTGTGATTTGTGAATGCACAGACCCTTCACGCACGTATGTTTTCATGTATATGTGACATCATGTGTTAATTCAGGTTCTGGCTGCCACCAATCGACCTGACTGTGTCGACCCAGCGCTTCTCAGGCCCGGACGCTTTGACCGCCTGCTGCATGTGCCACCTCCAGATGCTGCTGGCAGGTGCGTGTGGGTGTAGGTGTGGGTGTGGAAAGGTGAATGTGTTTGTGCTTGTAGGTGATGTCATGCATGTGTGTGCGTGCGTGCTTGCGTGCTTGTAGGTGTTGTGCATGCGTGCGTGCGTGCTTGTAGGTGTTGTGCATTCATGTGTGTGCGTGCGTGCGTGCGTGTGTTTGCTTTTTACTTAAGGACATACAAGCAAGTTTGTTTAATTTTCTCACAGGTTGGACATCCTCCATGTTAAGCTGCGCAACACACCAGTGTCTTCAGATGTGGACTTACTGCAGGTAAGGGTCAGTCCTATTTCTTGAAGAGGTCTGTAGAAGTCTGTGCTACCTGGAATTGACGAAACGTTATGTTTGATGTGAGGAAAATTGCAATGCCCAGCTGCAAACTAGTTTGGTCTGTGTGTCAGATCAATCTGTCTGTAGGAAAATTCAACATACCTAGCTTGCACAACGGCCGCAGAAGTCGGAAGCGCAGCTTCAAGTGATGGTCATCTTGTAATCCAAATATATCCCTGGCATCAATGGATCTGCTTGACCAAATTAACAAGTAATCCAAATATATCCCTGGTAACAATGGATCTGCTTGGTTGGCAGTAAGGCTGTCACGCTAAAGTTGATAGCAGGTGTTAAGTGTGCCTCGAGATCTGCACCCTTTTTTGGAAAGGTCAGACAGGCATAGCAGATCCCTCATACTTCCTCATGCAACTTCACACACGCACACACACGCACAATGCAAACACACACACACACACACACAAAATGCAAACACGCACACACATACACACATGCGCACACACACGCACACACATAGACACATCCACACGCGCATACACACGCAGTTGGCTCACAATACTGAGGGCTATACAGGTGCAGACATCGGGGCTGTTGTGAGGGAAGCAGGTCTCGCTGCCCTTGATGAAGACATCAGTGCTTCACAGGTGTGGGGAATCGGTCAGCGCCCCCGATTGTTTATGCATGCTCACACAGTGCATTACACAAATATGTACATTCAAACCATGCGTGTACGACACTGCTATACGCTTGCACACATTCCTATATGCTTGCACACCCTCACTTGGGTGAGAGACAGGACAGCCTTGCCTTAATCTACATCCATTTTGTCGGTGCAGCCGTGTGTGCTTACTAGGCGAGCTATCAGCTACGTCTTTTTGTCTGCTCTTTTTGTAGGGATGTGAAGGAAAAGTAAAGCTATCAAACGCATTTTTCAAGTCCCAAAAAGGTTTGAGTGCCTAGTGCTAAGATGTGGATGATTTAGACCCGTGGGAACTGTTTGGCCAGGAGGGGGGGGGTATGCTTGGGGACGACCACCTATCTAATGTGAGACACTTGAACTGTATTCTGACGCACAGAAATTTCAGAGCTGCTCCAGGCTTGCACCACACCTTAATCGCAAGGCATAAAGTAGTGTGTTAACACAACCTGTGTGCATGTGTGTGTGTGTGCATGTGTGTGTGCGAGTGTTTGTGTGTATAAGTACATGTGTTTATGTGTGAAGCGAGAGAAAAGGAAGGAGTGGTTTGGCGTGAACGCCAAAAATTCCCTCGCTGCTGAAATCAGATGTTGTCTGCATGTGCTTGTAGGTGTGGCAACGCCATTTCCTCAAGGCTCTGCAGCTCGTTGGTCCAAGTGCTTCAAGCTCCGACCACGTACAGAGTGTGTATGGAGAGTTCAGCAGAGCAGGGCACGACCCCCTGACCTAGGAACATTGACGAGTATGGGCACACTATAGGCAGGATTGATGCGCACGATAGAGAGTATGAGCACACTAAACCGGAGGGAACACTAGACTGCAGTCTCTCCTTAGATTACATGTTTATGTTAATGTTTTCAATTTTCAGCATAGACAAGTGCAGGCACCTATATATCCCCCTCCCTTGTCACTGCTGGCTGTGTTTACACTACCGATAGAGACAGCATAGGTAGATATTGAACTTGTGCACTGACATCAAGGATGTTTGCACTATACTGGGAAACATCCCAAAGACAGAAGTGCGCTACATGCCACTCCTCTACCAGCAAAGCAAAACACCACCCCTGCCAGGTGCAACATGGGGCATACGCATCTTAGTAGTCTGGAACAAAGTTGCCATGGAGCAACTTCTTACGAACAACCCATCTGGGTTAGAAAAAAATAAAACGAGACCTATCACCAGCGGCAAACTAGAATTTCCAAAACGCAGGCACCATTCCTTTTTTGGACAACCAACTGAAAGGATACTGCCAAGAATGGCAAAAATATGTAGGCTCTTTAAAGACTCAAGGTTTACAAGGTTTACAAAAAAGGCCTTCAGTTAAGAAGTGCGACTGCTGGGGGCCTGCTCATAAAAAGCAATAGTTCAAAGTTCAAAGACTAAGGAACAAAGTTATCAATGCGAAAATTGGCGACATACGCGAGTGCATTACACAGCCTCTACTTAACTTAGGCGACCCCACGCACAAAGTGCACCAACTAGCTACTAAACTGCACTGCCATGCACTAAAAAGCTTGAACAAGATTACAAAAACAAGACACAAAATACACCTTTACAACAACAGTGATAATGGGGGATCTGATGGGATGGGTACTGGTAGAGCGGCTTGCTTCGGGAAAGCTAGATGCAGGCCGGATCGCAAGGCTGAAACCCGCCGGATCCTCATTAATCTCTGTTGTGTTTCTCTTTTTTCTCGTTTTTGGTGGGGCTCTGGCTAGTGTGAGCACTAGTTGAGAGCCTTTCCTTAATGCACGCTGGTGACTTCCAGCGTAGACTTTTACTTTTACTTTTACTTTCACACAGCCAGGTTCCCTCCCATTATGTACTTAAAAGCGTTTGCTATAACGCAAAGCCCCTAACTCTGTACTCTACTTGGGTTTTTTTCTTTTTCCTGGTTTCCTTTCTTTGGTTCTGGGTCTCCTTGAGCAGCTTCCTTTTGCTTTCTCCTCTGCTTGAGCCCTCTCTCCTCTTTTTTTTTGTTGTCTGTCAGGTCCCTGCTGGGGGCCGTAGCTGTAACACCACCCAAAAAAAAAAAAAAAAAACTGGAAAGACTTAACCAATGGGCCTTCACAGATGGGAGACTTTTGGTGGGGAGACTTACGGCACTTTAGGCAATGTGTCTCCGTTTCCTTTGTTGATGCAGGGAGGGCTAGTTTTCTTTTCTTTTCTTGGAAGTTGTATTACAGATTGCAAGCAAATAAAATGGATCTCCGTTTATTGGAGCTGGAGTCTACCACCTTCAATCCAACAAGATCACCACAGTAAATCCTGGAGGGACAAGCATCAACAAAAACTAAGTGGCCATGATATTCACATTAACACCGACGCCACCCCCATTCATCCATATTTTGATCAGCAAGGGAGGAAAACCCTCCCCCAGCTTGCCTACTAGATACTCTTAACACCTACCAGTTAGGGCCTCCAGCAGACAAGCTCTCCATTTTCTCAGATCTCGCACATGACGTCAAGCACAAACTAAGTCGAAAAAGGTTTCAAACCATCCGTCCACAAAGTGCTACACAAAATACCAAAAACAGGTCAAGGAAGGCAATGTCGAGAGAGACATAAGTAACTCATTTCGGAAAAATGTGTGTCACCTCTGGAAAAAAGGAAATTGTCATGCTCTGCCGCACAGATTTGACAACCAAAAGCGTGCCGCTCAGTGCAACCATTAGAAGGCCCAATCTGCCACAAGCTAGACGGCACCTACCACGCGCTGTCCCATTATTAATACAATGCTGTTGGATGGATGATTATAAAAGCAATTCAACAAGGTACACAGGGTACATGCCTGCTAGCACAAGCAGACGTAGGCAGTTGCGAAAAAAATATACAAGGCATTATACGCCCTTCAGAAGAGACACAGATAGAAATGGTTCCAACCTGGCTCTTACCTTAAAATCTCATTGCACAACAGCGGCAGAAATTTAGCAAGCCAAATGCGGTCATAGTTTCCCCGACCCAGCAACTACGCCCCAAACAAAACCCAACAAACACGTATCAAACTAGGTCTGCCAATAATGCAAAAAGAGTTGTCCGTGTTAACCTAGCAGATGGCGCTGCCAATCCATACCCTCTGGCTATGAAACCAAGAGACATAAACCAAACAAAAGCGGTATACATTTAATTGAAATTAGGTACTGTGTAGATACTTCCCCTACTCAACAAGCAGAAAAGGCACGAGAACAACATAACCTGCTTATGCCTCACTTACTCAGACACCGCAAAACCCTTCACACCATCCTGCTAGGAGCAACAGGCACCATCTACAGCAGCCACACAAGGAACCCACTCCACAGCCTCGGAGTTACTGGTCTACATGCAAATGGACATGAAAATTTTAAGCCTACGTGCAATCAGATCCGCAACAAAAATCATACAGACGAGACAAGACATTGAACACAACCCCCACAAATACCTGAGCAATACTCCTGGTGGTGTGCAGGCTTCTGTCTCCCAGCCACCTGATCCCCACTGAAAAGCTCCTCTTATCTATATGCTCCTGGTGGGATGTTGTGTCTCCCATCACATGTTTGTCTCTGCATCCATTGGGTGGTGTAGAACACAAACCAACAAGCTTTCCTAATCCATGCCGGTAGTGTTTACACTACCTGCGTTCTTTTTCTTTTCTTTTAGATATTCAACTTGACTTATATGGCCATCCGCAACAACCCAAGGCTTTATGCCATCCATCTTGCAGAGTCACCAATTGGTGTGAAAAGGGCCAAAGCCTCGTGTACAATCTAAGATGCGTCATGGACCAGAGGAACAAATACCCCATAAATATAGCACCAGTCTTTACGGTAAAAAAGGTGTAGGGCGTTGTCAATACATGATGACAATGCAACTGTCTAAAATAGTCTTAAACCGTCATTTGTTGGAAGTTGTGTGTTCATGTTTGAGAGCAGCAACAATTCGCTCCTCTGTTTATGGACATGTTACTGATGATCAAAATGGTTACTGATTTAAATGGTTACATAGAATGGTTATTGGCTAATCTTAGGCGCTGGCATCTTCACACCCACCACAGGCACTGGCTATAGTGATACAATCACTATCGACCCTGGGAGCAACGGCCCCACGCTCACCATCAATAGAGCCAAACTTGCAGCTGTGCTAGTAGCGGTACAAAAAGGCAATACTGAAATTGCTACACACATTGCCTCGTCACTCTTTCAAATTGGAAAACAGCTATGGAACCCAATGGCTGTACTCCACCATTTGCACATGGAACTAAAGGACATTGTGAATCTAATCCAATCCTCACCTTCTCCCATCACTTTCTACAAGGTGAAATGCATCCCACTCTGGTATTATTGGCGATGAAGGTGCAGACCACCTAGCACATACACAAAGCAGCAGTCAATCAAATTTCTGACATTTCTCTCCTGCCAGCTACTGACCCCTTCTACAACGACCTGTTCTGGCTAAGCGTTCCAAACAAAGTTGGCTCCCATGCAGAAGGGCTACGAGTTATGACTGACCTGCAAGACAAATTAAAACATCACATGCACGCCCACCATTACCTTGGTGATGCTAACACAGATACACTGCTTTACAAGCTCTGGCAAAAATTGCATGATACGCCCGAGCGTGCAGCACAGCCAGACTCTCACACATAGCAACCTAGTGCAAAGCCCCTTGCTCAATACAACTCAGTAACAGAAATTGGTTCATGCCAAATGTGACTTATAAGGAACAAGAACAAGTTCATAAATATAGAACGGATACAATACACACAGAAAAACACACCAAAAGGTTTAGCCACATGACAGGTCCTGCCACCTGCCCTTTATGCGGAGGATCAGACAGTGCTCCACACATGCTCGCTCCTTAGGTGCAACAACCATACTCTGAAGAAAAAGCACGTAAACCGACACCACCACGCAGCTAGCCAGCTAGCTGCCGTTGCGGGGGATATATCAGCAAAGGCAATCTGGGCTCAGCAATCGTTACAGTGGATGCTTGTAAAAGTGAAAAGTTATCTGCCCTTAGTTTTGAACCCCCTGATGACATTAAAAGAAACAGTTCCGACTGGGTTGCCCCAGCACAAGTATTTCTCTAACTAAACATCAAAGCCGTCCAGATGGCGTGTTAGTCATGCCCATTGAAAGAAGAGGCAGGTATTTGGACCCCAAACAGATTCCCCCAAGGGACAAAGACATACATCTTGTAGAAATTAAACATTGCTCAGACATAAACCCGCAACAGGCATAAAATAAAGCGCACAAGCAACATCTACCTCTTATCCAGCGTCTACGAACAAGGAGCCCCCAAGGCATCTCTAGGAACAACAAAGTCGCAGTTCATGTTACACTGCTTCCTTGGAGTCGAGGGCACAATCTACAACCAGCACAATACAACTCCTTTACTAAACCTGGGCATCCCTAAAAACAAAGTGCACCAACTAGCCACTGCATTACACTGCCATGCAATAAAAAGCTTATACTTTTTTTTTTTTTTTTTGGTGGGGGTTGTTACACGGTCCTCAGCAAGGGCCTGACAGAATGAAGGAAAAAAACCTACAAGACTGGGAAAAGGAAAACTCCTGCCTAAACAGAAAAACCCTCCTTGAAAA
>Ga0307968_1004471_pt1 | contig 11366 bp, 10 predicted proteins | sample OrgLakmetagen650_FD_201834 | JGI IMG/M metagenome (GOLD analysis project Ga0307968, IMG submission 201834) | Saline water microbial communities from Organic Lake, Antarctica - #650 | ecosystem: Environmental > Aquatic > Non-marine Saline and Alkaline > Saline | place: Antarctica: Organic Lake... | reverse complement strand
CACAGAATCATTTCCTTACTTCACACCTCCCCCCTCCCTCCCTCCCCCACCCCCCCCCATATTCCTAACCTAATACCTGCCCACACACAGAATGTAAACCTAGTACCTAACCACACACAGACCTTCATGGTGACCCGCAGGTTGCAGGTGTCCGCTGAGGAGCCCCTGACACACAGAAGCTGGATGACAGCCTTGAATGAATCACCCATGGGCGCGTCTGTGAACAATTGGATCTCTGCCATCCACCCAGCGATTTCTTTTACTTTGATCTGCATGTGTGAGTGTGTGAGTGCGTGTGTGAGTGAGTGAGTGAGTGAGTGAGTGAGTGAGTGAGCGAGTGAGTGAGTGAGTGAGTGAGTGAGTGATTGAGTGAGTGAGTGAGTGAGTGAGTGAATGAGTGAGTGAATGAGTGAGTGAGTGAGTGAGTGCGTACGCATGTATACGTGTATGTGTGTACGTTTTTGTGTGTGTGTCTCATGCCTATGTGTACGTTTTTGTGTGTGTGTGTCTCATGCGTATGTGGCCCTTAATTCTTACTCTGTAGTTGGGGCTCACATGAACATAAAATACACATGTCTGTGATCTTGAGGATGCATGCGAAACGCAAACATAAAATACACAGGCACTGCAAAGGATCGTGACCCCTGCGCACCTAGAAGTGACGTAAGAGCAACGGTGATGAGAATTTCCCCCCCTGCCAAAACCACCCTGTATGAACAGCAGATTCACAGTCCTGGCCATTGCAAACGTCTGCATGTACACGCCCTTGTATTTTTCTATCTGATCATCCCTTCTCCTGCACAACAAGCACTCTCCCTCCTCTCTCATGCACAAGCGAGCATTCTCTTCCTCAAGACATACAACTCCACCGTGTCAGGACATTTAGCTCATAAAACAACAAATGTGTAAGTTTTCGTGCTTATATGTCACACGTACACATATACAAGCATATACCACCACCTCTCTGCCTGCAGCTGCACCATGAAAAGAAAAAACAGGAACAACTACGCGGACAGTGAAAACACACTCCCCACATCAATATGCACCATGCCAATACATTTGGCAGAGTTAACGTAGCTCCGCCATGCCAGAGCATTTACCAGGAGGACAGACACTCACTGCAGCATTGAGGCCATGTCGAAGGAAAACAAGAGGACAGACACTCACTGCAGCTATGATGCCATGGCGAAGGAAAACAGGAGGACAGACACTCACTGCAGCTCTGATGCCATGGCGAAGGAAAATCTGGTGGGAGTTGCCTTACATGTGCTCAAATCTCCCATGTTTACAAACATGAGCATTGACCTCACCATCTGCAGGTTTATTCCGTGCCAGGGAGTTGCCCTCGACAGAATAATAAGGATACCCTCGACAGACTAGTTAAGAATCCCTTGACAGACTAATAAAGATTCAGTGCAGCTCTGCTGTGTCAGAACATTTTCGGCTGGCAAATCTGTGTTTGAAAACATGCCACGCAAAAGAACAACACGTAAAAGACAACAACCACGTACAAAACAACAGCCACGTACAAAAACAACAACGAAATCCTTACCATCTGCAGCTCGACCATGTCAGCAAATTTGGGAGAGAAGGGTACAGGGATGGAAACCGGCTTCCTGAAGAGGCAACACACACACAACATATAGACGTCGTCGCGTAGTATAATATTTTTTACGAAATCTGCAGTAGCGAAAAAGTACAATGTGCCTATCACTCCTGCAGTTTCAGCTGTTAGGAGTAAAACAACAATTGAACGGGTCCCTCAAGTTTGCTTCCTCATTCCTACAATACTGCAGGGTGGCATTAAATGAGCATCACATCTTGGGGCGAGCACAAAATGCGTACAGCCACCCTTTTTGGAGGTGACTAGGAGAAGCAAGCGACCACGATAGTCGACCAAGCATGGTACGAGAACAAGCAAGGAGCGCTTGTTGTAGTTTGACGCTGCAGAACTCTCTGCTTGCGGAAGAACTCTAGTTCTTGCAGGCGAGTGACTTTTATAGTGCACTTTATTAACCTGATCTTCCCCTGCCTTCTGAACGAGCCGCAAAAGAACTGCCACTTTGTATGTTTCTCAGATTCTAGACGTACCTTCTTCCTGACATCCACCCAGGTTTACTCGACCCCACTCAACCCCACCCATACACGTACTTGTCCCAAGGTAAGAAGCATGTACGTGTGGTGATGTACGCATGCGCCAGACAAAAAGTGTTCACCTATATGAGACTTTTCGCTGCCTGAAGGTGCCTTCGTTGGTCGTCACCATCTCCCATTCGCCCCTGTTAAATTTGTATAGGCCCTGAAAATGCATAGAGGGTTGGCCAGAACAGTATGGTGTATACGTAAAATTTTTGGAAGGGGAATGCATAGAGGGTTGGCCAGAACAGTGCGGTGTATACGTAGAATTTGGAAGGGGAATGCATAGAGGGCTGGCCAGAACAGTGCGGTGTATACATAGAAATTGGAAGGGGAATTAAACATCCAGTCATATGTAAATGCCACTCCCCACATCCTTTACGGGAAAGGAGCCACTTTAAATTGAAGAACAGCAAAGCGCGTTTCCTTAATTAGTGTGGGGAGTGGTTTTCACTGCATGAAAAATCTTCTTTTTCCCCCTACCTATTCAAAGCTCCTCTAATGCAGAGAGCAGATAATTTGAGAAAGAGAGAGAGAGAGAGAGAGAGAGAGAGAGAGGGAGAGAGAGAGGGTTTTCACAGGCTGAGTCACACACAAAAAAGGATGTGGCGTAGAGTATGCTTTAAACCTATCTTCAAATCGAAAAGTCTCACCTCAACTGCAGCAACCTTGGCTGTAATTTTTGAGCCTGCCTTTAACATCAGCTGGTACAGCCTGGCACAAGCAAGGGCATATGGTTTAGGACAGCATCTGGAACAACATGGGGCAGGCAATAGCAGATATCCCAAGGCAGCAGCAGGTCAAGCCTGTCACATGCAAAAGCAAACAACTCAGCAGCAGATGTTACAGCCTGGCACGCGCGAAGCAAACAATGTGGCAGCATCTGTTACAAGTTAGGATATGCAAGGGCAAAACAGGAAATGCAAGATGCAGGCAGTGCAAGATACACAAAGAGGCAAATACAACAGGTTGGGCAAAACAGGAGCAGTGACAGCCCAGTCCCTGCAGAGCATTTTACGTGAAATCAAATCTTGGATAAATACAGATGACATGCATGGCCCATAAGAGGCCGTGTGTAAGATTTGGCACGACAATAGAAGCACTGCTAAGCTACTGCAGGTACCTTCAGTGCACCTTCAGTGCACCTTCAGTGTACCCTCAGTGCACCTTCAGTGTACCTTCAGTGCACCTGCAGAGTACCTTCAGTGTACCTTCAGAGTACCTTCGGTGTACCTTTAATAGAGTACCTTCAGTGTACCTTCAGTGCACCTTCAGTGTACCTTCAGTGCACCTTCAGTGTACCTTCAGTGCACCTTCAGTGTACCTTCAGTGCACCTTCAGAGTACCTTCAGTGTACCTTTAATAGAGTACCTTCAGTGTACCTTTAGAGTACCTTCAGTGTACCTTCAGTGTACCTTCAGTGTACCTTCAGTGTACCTTCAGTGTACCTTCAGTGTACCTTCAGTGTACCTTCAGTGTACCTTCAGAGTACCTTAAGTGTATACACCCACCCATCTGAACACTCACACACTCTCTCACACACGCCCGGCGTGGTAACTCACTTGCAGGGGCCAAAGTCAAAAGAGATCTCCAAGCATTTGATAGGAAACGGCTCAGGAATATCACTCAGGGGAGGAGCATCGCGCTCATCTTCCTGTGTGGCACGTGAGCAAGTATGTTGCGCATGAATGACAAAATAACGCTCACAAGCAGGCTGAGCTAGCGCCCCCCTGTTGCACCTTGCACATGCATAACAAAACTATGCTTAACAGCAGGCTGAGCTAGCGCCCCCCCTGTTGCACCTTGCACATGCACAACGAAACAATGCTCACAAGCAGGCTGAGCTAGCGCCCCCCTGTTGCACCTTGCACATGCACAACAAAACAATGCTTAACAAGCAGGCTGAGCTAGCGCCCCCCTGTTGCACCTTGCACATGCATAACAAAACTATGCTTAACAAGGCTGAGCTCGCGCATGGTGTCAGGCAGGCGCGCGTTTCAACACGTTTTCTTATCCTTCAGGGTTGGCCAGAGCCATACAGTGTACGTAACGACGGTGTATGTACGGTGTTTTCAGCATGTGGTCATATACTATGTGTGTGTGTGTAAGGTTCTGGCCGGACCTACTTATAAATGACAATCCTTCCTGAACGGCAAACCATCTCAACTGCTGGCCTGATGCACGTTCTCACAAAATGCCCGCCAGTCAACAGTGCGGGAGATCAGGTTACTCAGCGAGCCGTGCCTCTTTCTTCCTGCATCCTCGCTGCTTTGTTTCTGTAAAAAAATCAGCAGACTCACAGCTGTTGACTACAACAGCCACTCAGGACAGGATGGCCGTGCCTCTTCTTCTTGACAGTGCAACCAACTTAACCACCCTCCCTCTCTCCAGGCAGTAAACTTGATCACTGGTCAGTGTGACCGACTGAGCCACAAACCAAATTAAACAGCAAACTAACACTAACACCAAGAAACAAAGGGAAACGCCTTGCCGATGCTCTCGGCTCGTTCGAACACCTGCCCTCCCCTGGGCTGTGCTACTCAATTCCCCAAGCACGTACACCTGCCTCTCATCCACCTCCCTCCCCTTGAGCAGCGTAATCAATCATCCTGGTCAGCGTAATCAATCACCCTGGTCAGTGTAATCAATCACCCTGGTCAGCATAATCAATCACCCTGGTCAGTGTAATCAATCTCCCTGGTCAGTGTAATCAATCACCCTGGTCAGCCTAATCAATCACCCTGGTCAGCCTAATCAATCACCCTGGTCAGCATACTCAATCATCCTGGTCAGCGTAATCAATCACCCTGGTCAGCGTATTCAATCACCCTGGTCAGCGTACTCAATCACCCTGGTCAGCATTATCAATCACCCTGGTCAGCATTATCAATCACCTTGGTCAGCCTAATCAATCACCCTGGTCAGCATAATTAGTACAGCCACCCAATCTGGACATTTTAATTGAACACCTAAAACAAAATAAAACACTAATCGACGCAATCATCTCAACTACCTTCCTCCCCCTGGGCAGTGCTACTCAATCCCCCCAAAAAGTGCATTTGACTCTCCGCCACCTTTCTCTTGTTAGGCAGTGTTACCCATCATCTGCACCTGCTCTAAGCCGTGCACCCCATAATCCCCTTGGCCAATGCAACCAAACCTCATACAGACTCCTCAAGCTTGTGTCAGACTTAGTTTCAATTTTCGACATTGGTTGATAATGTTTCACCAGCCAATTGCCATCAGCCAGAGTCTTGGGCTGTAGGCCATCCTTGTAACCCTTGTAACCCTTGGCCAATGCAACCAAACCTCAGCCACCTCCTCTTGTTAGGCAGTGCTACCAATCACCCTGGCCAGACCACCACCGACCTTTGGACCAACCCAGAATTACTCTCCGCACCTGCTCTTCCAGCATGTCCAGCACTTGGCACAGCACCTTTGGCTTGGGGCTTGATCTTGACAAGGAGGGTTGTGAGGGCTGCGCATGCAAGCACAGCACAAACGACATCATGGGAAGATGCTGGGCATGACCAAGATTGTAAGCCCATGCCTCAGTATAGCTCACACCTAGCAGAGAAACAAAAGCGTGCAAGGGCTGCATGTGTGAGCACAGAATGGTAGAGCACGTACAGCAATGGGGCCATTCGTTGCAGAGGTATTTGTAAGCAACAGGCTGCATCTGTCGCGGGATAGGATGCATGTAAGAAACTGTGCGGATGAGCTTTGTGCAGGAATGTGGAGGTCATTACTTTTGGGCCCCAGCTGCATCTGTCGTAAAATAGGATAGGCCAGGAAGCTGTGCAAATGAGCACCGTGCAGGAGAGTGGACACCAATACTTGTGAGCCCCGACTGCATATGTTGCAAGATAGGATAGGCTAGGAAGCTGTGAAAACGAACAATTTTTTTGAAGTGGACACCAAATACTGGTGGGCCCCAGCTGCATGGGCCGCAAGATTGGATCAGTCTGCCAGGAAGCTGTGAAAACGAACAGTGTTTAGAAAAGTGGACACCAATACTTGTGGGCCCCAGCTGCATGGGCCGCAAGATTGGATAAGTCTGCCAGGAAGCTGTGAAAACGAACAGTGTTTAGAAAGTGGACACCATACTCGTGGCCCCAGCTGCATCGGTCGCAAGATTGGATAAGCCTGCCAGGAAGCTGTGAAAACGAACAGTGTTTAGTGTTTAGAAAAGTGGACACCAATACTTGTGAGCCCCAGCTGCATCGGTCGCAAGATTGGATCAGTCTGCCAGGAAGCTGTGAAAACGAACAGTGTTTAAAAAAGTGGACACCATTACTCGTGGGCCCCAGCTGCATCTGTCGCAAGATTGGATCAGTCTGCCAGGAAGCTGTGAAAACGAACAGTGCTTAGAAAAGTGGACACCAATACTCGTGGGCCCCAGCTGCATCGGTTGCAAGATTAGATCAGTCTGCCAGGAAGCTGTGCAATTGAGCACCGTGCAGGAGTGTGGAGGCCTCCCTTCCTGAACATTTACACCCGTTTATACATGTTTCCAGGCCTGCATGTTCTTGTGCACATTCGACACCAGTCACACCAAGAAGCTTCCTTTTCATTAGCACCTTTGCTTTACTTCACACACAACTGCGTGACATGTGTGCAACAAGGAATCAAACCGGCACAACCCCAAACCCACACGTGCGTGCACACACGCACACACACGTGCACACACACACATGCACACACACACACTCACACACGTGCGTGCACACACACACACACACACATGCACACACACACGCACACTCACACACGTGCTTGCACACACGTGCGTGCACCCGCCTTATCCCATTCTCTCCCCTGTGTCTGCACACCTGCTTGCTGATGCGTAAGCTGAAGTGCACGACTGATTCTGCAAAGGGTGATTTGCGTTGCAGGGGTTCCATAGTCCTCTGAAAAGGCTGGGGGTCACTCTCAGCAGCACCTGCCTGTTAGGAACGAACAAAATAGAAAACACACTTCTTAACTTAAGAAGGGTTTGGGGTGGCTCTCAGCAGCACCTGCCTGCAAGTAATGCACAGAGTAACACACACACTTTTTAAAATCAGAAGGGTTTGGGTTCAATCTCAGCAGTGTCTGCCTGTCGATGTTCAAAAACATCATCTAACTTCCGTTTGGAAGGGCTTTATGTCAGCCTGAGTAGCGCCTGCATTGGATGAAACCAACTGGGTACTCTGCTACTGCAGAAGTACCCAATTTTTGAAAGGCGATTGTCACCAAATGTCAGCTGGAACTGTCTTGGCACAGCTTGCGCTGTGGAAGCTGGAAGTCATCCCTTTCGTGCATGGGTGTTGGCTTCAAGTGTACTTGCCCCTCCTACATTTTTGATTGGATTGAGACGGAATAGAACCAAACGTTGTTGGTTTCTTTTGGAAAGGTTGGGGTAACTCTCAGTAGTGCCTATTTGTGACATATATAAATAATCAGAGGTGTATACCGCCATTTATGGCAATCAATCAATTTCTTCTTCTCCTTCGATTTCTTCTTCTTCTGTTTACTTTTTTCATCTTAGATGTATAGAATTGGTATTATCAGTGCTATCATTTATTTTGTTTGTGCATGCAGACACCCTTCTTTTTATTCGACAATGTTTTGATGTGGCTAGACAAAAGAGGGAAAGTAAAAACCACACCAGTTGTGAAACACTCCTCATCAATTGAGAAACGTCAATGGAATAGAACGAGCTTCTTTGGTACTGAGTAGCATAAATTGCTTTACATTAAAATGCAAGCTTAACAAATAGTTTGGGGAGTTTTCTTACCTTACCGCGCTAGCAATTGATTTTGTTGTTTAGTTGTTCTATCAAAGTCTTGAAGCAGCATGATTGCTTTCCAGCAACCTGCTTATATAAGGCCACTGTTCTTAAAATGTCTAAGCACGGAAACCACAGAGATGATGACACAGGCGCTAATTACGCGCCCTCAAGCGTTAATTAGACACACATACAAGCACACACACTTATACACACACATACAAACACAAGCAAACGCATAGGCACACAGGCGCTTGAATACACGCAAGCACGTGCGCACACCAGTGTTTCTTTTAAGTCGATATACCATATTGATCGATATGAAAACATGGTTCTATTCCGCTTGCATCGTGAGATGCATAGGGCTCTGTCATTATTACCAAGGAGAACACAACAGATCAGAGAAACAGGAGAAACAGGAGCAAAATTAAGACTAAAATATAGAAGAGAGGTGAGGGAGGGGGGGAAGTATGCTAAAGAGAGAGTTGTGTTCTCCAAGGAATAAGATGAATGGAGAAGGGAAGCAGAAACCTGAGAAAATCAGGTAATGAGATCATCCCACTTTATGCTACACTTTAAGAACCTGAGTTCAGGTGCTTCACACTGAACTCATAAGTTTTCCAACTTTTGAAATCGATATGAAATCAAGTTTTTGGGGGTGTTGATGAGCCCCTGTGTAAAACGGTTCTGTGGCCCTAGAGGGCCGTCGAAGGCCCTCACACACCACAAATTCCAAACATTTAATTAATGATCATGTTAAAATGAGCGAGAAAAACCCACCAAAAAAAGGCCAGAGTTGCCAAGGGGAAAAATGATGGGAAGTACATAGGGGCTCGCAAACCCTAGCTTGCCCTCTCTGCCAAGGAATTTTGGGGGGAAGCCACACGCTTAGGGGCACGGGACCAGTTTGGGGAGTGGGTTAAGCTAGCAGAGCCGGTGATGGTAACGGTGCCAGGGTCAGTTGAGGATGAGCGCATGTTCAGCACCCTCAAGTACATCCGTAACCAACAGCGCAACAGGCTACAAGCACAGCACTTGACGTGCTGCGCTCAAGGGTTTAAAATTAAAAAGCTTAGCCTTTAGTGTGGAGGATTTCCCATACCCAAAGGCCATTTTGGAGTGGTTTAGCGCAAAAGAAACGCCGTGGAGTTGTTTAGGCAAACTACTCAGTTAGAAGGACAGTATTGGAGACAGATTTCCCCTTACAGTTGCAGACCACCATATTGAGTTGATGCAATAATTTTGAAGTTTGAAATTTGATTGGATTCACTTACATACACCATTCACCATATGTCGGGAGGCCGCAGGCCTCCAGGCGGGCTAGGGCAGCAAAGTACAATTGATATGAGAACCCACTTGCTCAAATCCCCAGGTTTGGGGGTGATATGAAATCAAGGTTTTCCCAAATCCTTATAAGAAACACTGGCGCACACACACAACATACAAAAGCACCCATCACAAATATATCACACCTACACGCCGCACGCACCTTCTTTGCACCCATGGACCCAATCCTGCCAAACTTGGCACTTCCTGGTTCTGAGAAAGATAGTGAAGACATCCTTGCATTGGACACAGCATCACGTGTGCTGCTTGAAACAGTATTACGGGTGCTGCTCGAATGCAGTAGCTCCGGCGGGATGGAAGCTGAATTGTGAAAGCTGGTGCTCTCTGCTGAGTATACCTCATCTGCGTGCACGTTGCGCACATACGCGTCTGTATGAGTGTGTGTTTGTGTGTGAATGCAAGGTAAACCAACTCATCTGCGTGCACGTTGTGCACATATGCGTATGTATGAGTGTGTGTTTGTGTGTGAATGCAAGGTAAACCACCTCATCTGCGTGCACGTTGCGCACATATGTGTATGAATGAGAGTGTGTATGCGTGTGTATGCAAGGTAAACCACCTCATCTGTGTGCACGTTGCGCACATATGTGTAGGTATGAGTGTGTGTGTATGCAAGGTAAACCACCTCATCTGCGTGCACGTTGCGCACATATGTGTGTTTGTGTGAGTGTGTATGTTTGCAAGGTAAACAGCAAAGACGTGTATGTGTGCGCTCGTTTTGCACACTGAAACGACACAGCTTTTTCTCTACGCCTGTGTCCACGCTTGTGAAGGTCTTGTGTGTAGTGAAGCTGCAGCAGGAAGCAAAATTGCCATGTGCACTGCCACATGACAGGTACAGTCACCCTTCCAAGCACAGGTGCTCCCACCCACCCTCCCATGCATACATACATACAGACACACCCGTGGACAGCTCATTGAGAGGAGCCACATGCTGCATTGCTGCACAAACAGCAAGCACGTTTCCAAACACGATGATGCAGATGGATACACCTACCTAGCAAATTCGGCTACACCTATAGTTGTGGTACCTTAATCATCCACACATCCATCCACCCATACACACACACAGTCTACTACAGATGAGGCAGCACGTGTTAAACAAACTCGGGCAAACACTGGGGCTCTACCACAGGAGCACCAGACAGACTTTGCAATCGTGCACAGCATGGGCTCATACAGCTGTAGTGCACAGCATGATCTCATACGAACTGTCGTGCACAGCATGGGCTCTTATGGACTGTAGTGCACAGCATGGGCTCATACAGCTGTAGTGCTCAGCATGGGCTCTTACGGCTGTCGTGTACAGCATGGGCTCTTACGGCTGTCGTGTACAGCATGGGCTCTTATGGACTGTAGCGCACAGCATGGGCTCTTATGGACTGTAGTGCACAGCATGGGCTCTTAAGAGCTGTAGTGCACAGCATGGGCTCCTACAGGCTGTCGTGCATAGCATGGGCTTTTACGAGCTGTAGTGCACAGCATGGGCTCTTACGGCTGTCGCGCATAGCATGGGCTCTTTAGAGCTGTAGTGCACAGCATGGGATCCTACAGGCTGCCGTGCACAGCATGGGCTCTTACGGCTGTCGTGCACAGCATGGGCTCCTACAGGCTGTCGTGCACAGCATGGGCTTTTACAAGATGTCGCCAAGATGTCTGCGGCTCAGCAGGGGGAGACGCGAGGCAAAACACCAAGCAAGAAGCAGCCCCTACAATCATCCAGTCTGACATCTCAGATGTAATCAAACTGACAATAAACATGGTGCCAGCAAGGTGTGACCTATCTCTTTTCACAACCCTGACATACCCACTCGACTGCAATTCTCCGGCATATGATCGTTGGTCACTTGCAGGCTTACGCACAAAACACGGTGCCAGCAAGGAACCACGTAATTCCTTCCCACACCCCACGCAAAACACATCTCTAAACCGCACATCTAGACCTGCACCTCTTCCCTGCGGTTATGCTCCAACACACGTATGCTCCAACACACCTGTTGACCTGCACATCTAGACCTGCACCTCTTCCCTGTGTGTGGGTATGCTCAAACACACATATACTCCAACACACCTGTTGACCTGCACATCTAGACCTGCACCTCTTCCCTGTGTG
>Ga0307968_1004470_pt1 | contig 11367 bp, 8 predicted proteins | sample OrgLakmetagen650_FD_201834 | JGI IMG/M metagenome (GOLD analysis project Ga0307968, IMG submission 201834) | Saline water microbial communities from Organic Lake, Antarctica - #650 | ecosystem: Environmental > Aquatic > Non-marine Saline and Alkaline > Saline | place: Antarctica: Organic Lake... | reverse complement strand
AATTGAGTGACCATTGTGACCATCGTAATTCCAATCACTTCTCACCATTGAAACCAATGTAATTGAGTGATTATCGCATTTCCAATCACTTCTCACTTGAGTGACCATCGTAATTCCAATCACTTCTCACCATTGAAACCAATGTAATTAAGTAATTATCGCATTTCCAATCACTTCTCACTTGAGTGACCATTGTAATTTAGTAACCATCGCAATTCCAATCACTTCTCAATTGCGTGACTATCGTAATTTCACTGAGGGCACAGCTACAGATGCCTTTCTTCCTATTAACTAATCGCCTTCCTTCCTAATAAACTAATCGACTTCCCTCCTAATAAACTAATTTTGAGGACGTTCTTCTTCCAAGTATCTGGATATCTGGATTGTACACAATAGTACAATATAGTCCAAATTACAAAAAACGGTTCAATGCTGTTAATTTTCAAGTTTCTGGATTGTATATAACAGCATGGTAGTACAAAGTATTCAAAATATATGACGACGTATTTTCCAAGTACCTAAACTGTAATCGACAGCACGTTGTATCCAAAATACTCAAAATGGTTCAATGCTGTGTTTTACAAGTTATTTGGATGATAGTTAATAGCACGGTATGTTCATCAAAAATCTAAAGCGCTTCAATGCTGTGTCCTTCCAAGTATCTGGATTATTAACAACAGCACAGTCTGCAAAAAGTGTCTACATGGTGCATTGCCGTGTCCTCAAGTAACATACAGTGTCATATGTTCGCGTACAGTTATACGCTGTGTCCTAAAGTAACGCATACAGTGTAATATGTATGCGTACAGTTACATACGCTATGTCCGAAAGTAACGCATGCAGTTCTATACACCGTGTCTTCAAGTAACATACAGTGTAATATGTTCGCGTACAGTCACATACGCTATGTCCTAAAGTAACGCATGCAGTTCTATACACCGTGACTTCAAGTAACACATAACACATTACAGATACCGTTCTGGCCAACCCTACATAAGAGCAACTCAAGACATCAAACTTTACGTACACACACATGCATGTGCACAACACACACACACGCGCACACACACACACGTACACACACATATGCACACACACATACACAAACACACATGACAGTGTGACAAGGCACCTCATCCACTTACAAGATCACTGAGGAAGGACCACATGAGCTTCAACTTCTTGCCAACACTCAGTACACCCCACGACCTGCTGATCTGCAAAGGCACGGTGAGCATGGGTAGCTGTGTTCAGTTCATAGTGTTTGAAAAGATGCTTCCTAAAGTGAGTAAGCCCTGTACTCGCCCACGCTCGGTACTGCCCTGTCAGATCACATCACTGTCACAGCAAAGTACAAGGCTCAGCACATCAAGTAATGCACATCAATTGATGCACATCAAGTAAAGTACTAGGCTCAGCACACACACACACACACACACACGCGAACACACGATTTGCCACTACCACCAGTTGGGCGTGACAGCCCGTGTTATCCATGTTGTGCAGGCCTCGTGCCAGATGTGTGTATGTGTGTATGTGTGTGTGCATGTGCGTGTGCGTGTGTGTGTGCATTTGTGTGTGTATTTGTGTGTGTATGTGTGTGTGCACGTGATATGTACATGTTTACACAATAACACACGCCTACACACCACCAAACATTTTGAGACTGTATGTGAACAGCAAATATCTGTAAGAAGGGGCATGAAGGCTAGTAAGCAAGGCCAAGAGCTTAGCCAATGACAAGGCTGACAAATCAAGCCTCTTTCTCTTAATGCAAGAGTGCAAAGAAAAGCAGCGAATGGGCGTACACAGCAAGACAGCATGTGGGCGTGCACAGCAAGACAGCAAATGGGTGGAGCAAATGGGTGGAGCAAATGGGTGGAGCAAATGGGTGGAGCAAATGGGGTGGAGCAAATGGGTGGAGCAAATGGGCGTGCACAGCAAGACAGCAAATGGGTGAAGCAAATGGGTGGAGCAAACGGGTGGAGCAAATGGGTGGAGCAAATGGGTGGAGCAAATGGGTGGAGCAAATGGGGTGGAGCAAATGGGCGTGCACAGAAGGGCAGCAAATGGGCGTGCACAGAAGGGCAGCAAATGTGCGTGCGCAGCAAGATAGCCAATGGAAAATGGACGTACACAGCAGGGCAGCAAATGGGCGTGTGCAGCAGGGCAGCAAAAGGATGTGCATTGGTGCGCGCTGCTATTATGGGCGCGCCAAATTCATACAAACTTATACGTATTCAGTGAATACTATTCACAGTGAATGTAAAGACTTACCGCAGGGACACGGTAGGTCATATATAGGGATGGCCATAACCATAATCATACAAACATATACGTATCCAGTGAATACTATTCACAGTGAATGTAAAGACTTACAGCAGTGACATGGTAGGTCATATGTAGGGTCGGTCATAACCATAATCATACAAATGTATACGTATCCAGTGAATAATATTCACAGTGAATGTAAAGAGTTAAAGCAGGGACACGGTAGGTCATATATAGGGTCCGCCATAACCATAATCATACAAACATATTTACTCACTATATGACGGTATGCATGGTCATTTCCCTGCCATAAATATCATATGTTCACCGTATTACGTATATATATGCATGTATGCGGTGTATATACGGATTTCTGGCAGGGAATTCATCAAACATACAGTCATATACGGTCATATACGGTGTATATACGGATTTCTGACAGGGAGATCATCAAACATACGGTTATATACAGTGTATATGTACGGTCCAGGCCAACCCTGCGGACAAACAGCCTGTACATTGAAAAGTGCAGTATTTTTTGCAAAGCACCTACCGTATATATATAAATATATACCGTTTATACATATATATATCTGAAGCGTGAAACAGGGGAAGTAATTACGTGATCAAAATAGATTTCAAGCAGTGACATTAATCAGTCCTCTGACACCCTTGATTGAAGAATAAATGTTGTGTTCCATGATCAGTTCATCAGACATCCGTAATCGTACTGTACTATTTTATACGGCTCCGCATACCGTTTGTTGCAGCGCCACATCGCCAAGGTACACCTGCACTCTGCGGGGTCCTTTTTCTTGGCTGCCATCAGCGATGCGGACATCTCCACTACTGTGTTTTTGCGATTTGTGTGTATGTGTGTGTGTCTTCAGAGCTGTGCATGTGAGTGTATGGGTGTGCAAATGTTTGTACTGTGTCTTTGCGATTTGTGTGTATGTGGGTGTGTCTTCAGAGCTGTGCATATGTGCATGTGAGTGTATGGGTGTGCAAATGTTTGTATGTGCACATGCGTGTGTGTTTGCTTGTGTGCGTGTGCGTGTGTGTTTGTTTGTGTTTGTGTGTGTATGCATGTGTGTGTACACCTGCACTTTTCGGAGTCCCATTCCCTGACCATACTTATCAGCACTGCTGACATCTCCACTATAATGTGTGTTTCCATGTAAATGTGGGTGTGTCTTAAGAAATGTGTATGTTGTATGTAGTGTACGTGTTTAAGTGTGTGCGTAATTGCATGCATGCATGTGTACGCCGTTTTGTGCTGCTTGCAGCAGTGATTACTTTGTGGCAGATACTGCGCTATGTTGTACGTGTGTGGGTCACACTTGTGTTTGTGGCATGTGCATTTATTGTATGTGCGTTTGTTGTACGTGAGAAACCACAAAATTGAGGTTTCCCGGCTAAAAGAACCAAATACACACCGTGTATGTAAAGGGTTGGCCATAACATACATATACGGTGTATATACGGTAATTTTGGCAGGGAAATCACCAAATATACGATCAAATACGGTGTAAATATAAGGTTATGGCCAACCCTACAATATGTATGGTGTTGGGCCAACCCAAGGAAATCTGTATGGGGACACTCCAGCACAATTCTTATATCGCAATTGCCTTATGCGTTCGTGGTGTCATTATATTCCACGATACCGTAGCAGTTTCCGCCAGCCGCGTCCCAAACGACACGCACTGTATTTAAAGCTACAAAGAGATTCCTTTTATTTAAGAGCTCAGGTAGAAGCAATACAGCAAGTTTCCAGCAGATCAATCGCCCGCTAGCCTTGATTGTGATAATAGTTCTGACGGAGGCTGCCTCACCTGGAAACACCCATAGGAGCATTCCAACGTGCCTCCAGCAGCTCGATTGCCTGCCGAGCCTTGATGAACTCTAGCCCCGCAGTGATCTGCATCTTTTCTGGATTTAAGCAGAAACAAGAAAAAAGTGAGAGCAATCAAGCGCCTAGATGATGAGCCTTGATGAACTCTAACCCAGCAGTGATCTGCATCTTTTCTGGATTTAAGCAGAGACAAGAAAAAAGTGAGAGCAATCAAGCGCCTAGATGATGAGCCTGATGAACTCTAGCCCAGCAGTGATCTGCATCTTTTTCTAAATTTAAGAAGAGACGAGCAAAAAGTGACAGCAATCAAGAGTCTAGATGATGAGCCTTGATGAACTCTAGCCCAGCAGTGTTTTCCATTTTCTGGATTTAAGCAGATGCGAGCAAAAAGTGATAGGAATCAAGCGCCTAGATGATGAGTTTTGATGAACTCTAGCCCAGCAGTGATCTGCATCTTTTCTAAATTTAAACAGAGGCGAGAAAAAAGGGACAGCAATCAAGAGCCTATATGATAAGCCTCGAGTGGTGCAAGGCTAAGAAGTTATATGTAAAATTACATGTGAGGGATCATATTCAACCTACAAAATTTTGTGAAATCAAAAGTGAAAGATCATATTTCATATACAACGTACACAACCCCTTTTCGGTTTAACTCCTGCCAACGAATTACCTTACGTACACCACATTCATGTCTGGCAAACCATGTACATGAAGTCAGGAACAACTCAGGAGTAACACCTAAGCCTATGAGTGGCTTTTTCTGCCTGTGAAGCTTGCTTTAAACTTGACGCTCACCTTGTCACCAGAAGCCCAGGAGCAACAACTAAAATGTATGAGTGGTATTTGCTGCCTGTGCAGCTTGCTTTTAACTTGACGCCCATCTTGAGGGGTGTTTGCTGCATGTGCAGCTTGCTTTAAACTTGACGCTCACCTTCCATCCGTTGGTACAGGAACCCAATCAGCACTTGCTTTTAAAGGAATCCAATCAACACTTGCTTTCAAAGGACCTCAATCAGCAGCTTGCTTTAAACTTGACGCTCACCTTCCACCCATTGGTAGAGGACCCCAATCAGCAATTGCTTTTAAGGGAATCCAATCAGCACTTGCTTTTAGAGGAACCAAATCAGCAGCTTGCTATAAACTTGACGCTCACCTTCCACCCATTGGTAGAGGACCCCAATCAGCAATTGCTTTTGAAGGAATCCAATCAGCACTTGCTTTTAGAGGAACCCAATCAGCAGCTTGCTTTAAACTTGACGCTCACCTTCCACCCGTTGGTACAGGAACCCAATCAGCACTTGCAGGATGTTTTGGCCTTGAGATATGGCTGAAAACATGGAGGAAAAGTTTGCTGGTTTTGCGTCACTCGGACTGGGATCCCTGAACATCATGAAGGAGCGGCCTCTGTGTGTGTATGTGTGTGTATATGTGTGTTAGTATGCGCGTCGTGGCCCCATGTCAGAAGCATGTTGCGTGCCGCACTGTAGGGTGCAGCCCGCAGGAGGTTCTCTGTATGTATGTGTATATGTGTGTATGTGTTTGAATGTGCTTTAGTATGCGTGTCGTGGCCCAATGTCAGAAGCAAGTTGCGTGCCGCTTTGTAGGGTGCAGCCCGCAGGAGGTTCTCTGTGTGTACGTGTATATGTGTGAATGCGTGTGTTTGTGTTTGTGTGTTAGTATGTGTGTAGGATTGGCCAGAACCATATATACACGGTGTATATACGGTATTTTTGGCAGGGAAATCACTGTATATACGGTCATATACGGAGCATATATACGGTTCTGGCCAACCGTATATATGTGTGTATGAGTGTGTATGTGTGTGTTAGTATGTGTGTGTCATGGCCCAACGTCAGAGCTGGCTGGAGTCCCTGAACATCATGAAAGAGCAGCACCTGTATGTGCGTTTGCAGGCAGAGAATCGGAGCTGAGTGTGTGGATTGGAACTCTAAAGCAACGTCTGTTTTTGTTGGCCAGCGTAACGGGACCAAAAACAACATACAGCCGTCACGTTGTCTTGCTCCCCTTCGTCCCAAGATATGTGAGGTTTGCCCTGTGCCGATGTGTGTGTGTGTTATGATAGTGCGGCTCTACGGCTGGGGGAGCATGAGGACACCTATACAGGTTTCTGAACAGCATGAAGAAGCATCCCCTGTACGTGCATTTTCGGGGCGGGGAAAGAGAGAAGCTGAGCTGTGTCTTGCTCTCCTTTCATCTCAAGACACGTAGGTCCTTTCATCTCAAGACACGTAGGTCCTTCCATCTCAAGACACGTAGGTCCTTTCATCTCAAGACACGTAGGTCCTTTCATCTCAAGACACGTAGGTCCTTCTATCTCAAGACACGTAGGTCCTTTCGTCTCAAGACACGTAGGTCTTTTCATCTCAAGACACGTAGGTCCCTGAACATCATAAAGGAACAACCCCTGCAAGCCAACCAGCCAAAGAACCGCGTAGCGACAACAGGTCAAATGAGCAACACCGCTCATTCTGTGGTAACACTTTCAGGTGGGCGACACCACTCGCTCTGTGGCAACACTTTCAAGTGGGCGACACCACTCGCTCTGTGGCAACACTTTCGAGTGGGCGACACCACTCCCTCTGTGGCAACACTTTCAAGTGGGCGACACCACTCGCTCTGTGGCAACACTTTCAAGTGGGCGCCACCACTCGCTCTGTGGCAACACTTTCAAGTGAGCGACACCGTCTGCTCTGTGGCAACACATTCAAGTGGGCGACACCACTCGCTCTGTGGCAACACTTTCAAGTGAGTGACACCGTCCGCTCTGTGGCAACACTTTCAAGTGGGCGACACCACTCGCTCTGTGGCAACACTTTCAAGTGGGCGACACCACTCACTCTGTGGCAACACTTTCAAGTGGGCAACACCACTCACGCGGCAAACATATGTAAAACAGGCACTCCGTGATTGGTAGTGCTAATAAAATACTCACCCTTTTATGGTAGTGCAAAGTGATTAGTTCGCCCTGTAGTGGCAACACTAATGAGCTGCTTATTCCGTGACAGAGAAACGATGCATGGCCTGCACATCCGGTCTACATTTTCATCGGACAACTTCAACAAAAGCTTTCACACAAGGCCTCCCTTACAACTTCCATTGAGCGCAACATTGAACGCCATACATATGACCATACAGGGTTTTAGACAAATCCTGTTTTAACCTTGTTAGACGTGTATCCCAACTGAAATTGCATCAGGCTTACCTACATCCCAACTGAGACTGCATCATCTCAACTGAGACTGCATCAGGCTTACCTGCATCCCAACTGAGACTGCATCAGGCTTACCTACACATCTCAACTGAGACTGCATCAGGCTTACCTACATCCCAACTGAGACTGCATCATCCCAACTGAGACTGCATCAGGCTTACCTACATCCCAACTGAGACTGCATCATCCCAACTGAGACTGCATCAGGCTTACCTACATATCCCAACTGAGACTGCATCATCCCAACTGAGACTGCATCAGGCTTACCTACATCCCAACTGAAACTGCATCATCCTAACTGAGACTGCATCAGGCTTATCTACGTCCCAACTGAGACTGTGTTGGCTTACCTACACAACTCCACAATGACCGCCTCTGGCTGCACCTCCAGGATACATGCGTGCACGTCCTCTGCAAGCAAGCAAGCACACAGTCATGCAGTCGGATTTCCTCTGCCAACTGCTGAGCACCCATTGCAAAACGATGCTCTGTCATCAATTGGCTGAATAAAAAAGAGAAAAAGACACGTACATGTGCATCCTCCCTCCTCTTTCGTCTGCTTCCTTATCCTCCCCCCCTCTGATAAGGTATATATCTAGGGTTGGCCAAAACCATACATAATCACGTATGTACGGTATATATACGGTGTTTTTAGCAGGGAAATCCCCGTACAGCCATATACGGTGTACATATACGGTTCTGGCCAACCCTATATATATCGGAGGAACGCGTTGCTTGCCAATGGTGTGTAAGACCTCCGATATATACCTCAACACCCTCCAGTCTGCACACTGGACACCCTTGTGCCTCTGCCTACGCCTCTTTGCTCTTACCTAGGGTTGGCCAGAACCATATGTACACAGAGTATATACGATATTTTTGGCAGGGATATCACCAAATATACGGTCATATACGGTGCACATATATACGGTTCTGGCCAACCCTACTCTTATCCCGTTAGCTCAACACACCCGCTAAGCATTTCCCTCAATTCCCACTCCTCAACACACCCTTGTGCCTCTGCCTACGCCTCTTTACTCTAATTCCGTTAGCTCAACATACCCGCTTCTCTAATCAAATCCCTCAATTCCCACTCCTTGACAATAACTAAACTGACTCCAACACATAACCACTGGCACAAAATACACAACCTTGATGCGATTACAAATACCTGCTGTTTGACGTGAGACGTGGGCTGTGCCCAGGATATAGACCTCTTCGGGTAAAGGACGATCGTATCCTTGCGGTCTGTTGTGGGTGGTGGATTATAGAGAGAGGCAATTAGGCAACGACTATTTCTGCACAACGAGGGACTGAAGCAAGCACTTTGCCTACCTCTTTAGTACATCCAAGGTTCCTCTCTCCACCATGTCCAATAGAGAGGGGTGGGTAGCTTTGCAGAAATCCGGGGTTTCTGTGACATCCTCTTTGAATTTGTATGTGGTCGGGGGAATGATGCTCGCCAGCCTGCATGTGCATTAACATCAAGTAAGCGTCCATGATATGCGTTTCAGCAATTTATCAAAGGTCTCATGTGTGCTATGCACAGCTTTGTGCGTGCCAAAGTGAGCAGGGATCCGTTTGCACGTTATTGTGACTTGTGTGCGTGAGTTGCAAAAAATTGTTGCGCAGTTCTGAGAGTGTATGGGCAAGCAATTCTTGAAATAACTGCGATCAAGCACATGCATACTTGCGTGCGTGCGTGCGTGCGTGCGTGCGTGTGTGTGTGCGTGCGTGCGTGCGTGCGTGTGCGTGCGTGTGTGCATGCATGCGTGCGTGCATATGTGCGTGCGTGCGTGCGTGCCCTACCAAGGCAGCGCAGGCTCGTAGTGGGATAACACTCTCCAAGCCTTCAAGGCTGAGTAAGTTAAAACAGCACCTCCTGCCACAGCAATTACAGCACAAGCCCGAGTGCCATTGCCCATGGTATTTATCTTATACGCAACCAGGCAATCAATTATGAGCTCAAAATTCTAGTAATATAAAATATAAAATGACTACCTCTGGCCTCCACGCACAACAAGGCAAGCTCCCACATCTTCTTGCACATATTAAGATGCTCCCTGCCACTGAAAGGGTTAAGCGTATGAGAGAGTACGCCCCCAAAACTCGACACTTGCAAGCATGAATCAATTCCACTACAACAGTGCGCCTCTGTCTGATGATCGCAGGGCCACCACCCCCATCGGGATTAGGGTTGCTGGAGCTAGAGCAGCAGCACCATGATTATGGCGGTCACAGCGATTGCTTGCTGCCAACGGTGGCGGTGGCAACTAATAATAAGCCGACAGCGACAGCTGGAAGCAGCCACACCAAAAACAAAGGCACGCCCTTTCCAAACAAACCACTAGTACCTTTGCCTGCAGCAGCAACAGCTGCCTCATTTTCAGGCCTGGGAGGCGTGGCGATTGCTCGGCTCACGGCCAAAGTGCGGACGGTTTGCATGAATCTTATTTCTACCTGTTTGCCGGTCGCATTTCAAAAGCAAAGCTGCAGAATGCATTTCAAAAGCTGCAGAATGCACTTCAAAAGCTGCAGAATTAGTATGCTACACACAAAGCTCGCTTGACATTTTCCCCCTCGACATCATTACCTCTTGTATGTAGAATTCCTCTGATATCATGGCAGGACATCGATGTATGCCCTGCCATGTCACCAGGTAAACGCGCCATGCCCAAAAATTAGCATGCTTGCTTACCAATGTCTCACGCAGGTTGCAGCCTTTGAAGCAGAGGTCCTCAGCGTGCGGCAAGAAAGGGATGAGGCGGTGTCAGCCCATAAATTAGGGCAAGAGGTGAAAAACAGGCTGCAAGACGCATTAGTCATCACTTAGGATTGAGTAAGCATGTTCCCCTTTTACCATGCCTGTGTACATGCAACATGCATAAGTAAAGTTTAAATTACTAACCGCTCATTCTCCAGGGCAACTATTTGATAACACCTACTCACACCAGGCGCACCAGCTGCTAAACAGGCCATGACAAACAGCGTTGCTGCTCAACGCAGATTTTCTTTACTTGATAGCAGGGATTGCTGCTAGCGCAGTCAAAAGTAGATATACAGGTTTATCCCACATACAGGTGTGCCACCAATTGGAGGCCCGAGCCACGCAGGCAAGGCAGGCGCACCGCGCAAGCTTGGCAGCACACAAGGATGAGTTGGCAGCCCTACAAGCACAGGTATGTACAACAAAACACTGCATTTGTTGTAAGATTCAGGGTAGCTGCCCTGAAAGCCTAGTGGCCCATGGTCAGGCCAGACTCTTTGGGGTCGTGGGTTTGAATCAGCCTAGCAGCATGAGGACTTTGCAGTCCGACAGCAGCATCTCTGTTTCGTGAATCCATGCGGGTTATACAGCTTGCCCCCCAAAAACAAGCAAAGAGGGGGGGATTTTAAGCCTCAGACAATGATGGCATGCAAGGGTGATCTCTGCAAGCGCTGGAATATACAACAATGCGATATGCTTTTATGTAAGGTGAAGGGGGGAGTGAGAAAATTAAACAAAGATGGCATGCAAGGGTGATCTCCGCAAACGCTGAAATGTACAACAATGCGATTTCCTTTTAATGTAAGGTGAGGGGGGGAGTGAGAAAATTGAACAAAGATGGCATGCAAGGGTGATCTCTGCAAGCGCTGGAATGTACAACAATGCGATTTGCTTTTAATGTAAGGTGAAGGGGGGGATGAGAAAATTAAACAATGATAGCATGCAAGGGTGATCTCTGCAAGCGCTGGAATGTACAACAATGCGATTTGCTTTTAATGTAAGGTGAAGGGGGGATGAGAACATTAGATAAATATGGCATGCAAGGGTGATCTCTGCAAGCGCTGGAATATACAACAATGCGATATGCTTTTATGTAAGGTGAAGGGGGGATGAGAAAATTAAACAATGATGGCATGCAAGGGTGATCTCTGCAAGCGCTGGGTATGTGCAACAATGCGATTTGCTTTTAATATAAGGTGAAGGGAGGAGTGAGAAAATTAAACAATGATGGCATGCAAGGGT
>Ga0307968_1004468_pt1 | contig 11371 bp, 15 predicted proteins | sample OrgLakmetagen650_FD_201834 | JGI IMG/M metagenome (GOLD analysis project Ga0307968, IMG submission 201834) | Saline water microbial communities from Organic Lake, Antarctica - #650 | ecosystem: Environmental > Aquatic > Non-marine Saline and Alkaline > Saline | place: Antarctica: Organic Lake... | reverse complement strand
CGGCCCTGTTTCAGTTTATGGCTACACCCCTCCTTTCAGACCTTTACTTTCTGCAACAATCCACACCACGCCGGCCCTGTTTCAGTTTATGGCTACACCCCTCCTTTCAGACCTTCCACCCTCTGCAACAATCCACACTATGCCGGCTTACTGCAACAATCCACACCACGCCGGCTTTATTTCGGTTTATGGCTACACCCCTCCTTTCAGACCTTCACTTTCTGCAACAATCCACACCACGCCGGCCCTATTTCAGTTAATGGCTGCACCCCTCCTTTCAGACCTTCAATTTCTGCAACAATCCACACCACGCCGGCCCTATTTCAGTTAATGGCTGCACCCCTCCTTTCATACCTTCACTTTCTGCAACAATCCACACCACGCCGGCCCTATTTCAGTTTATGGCTGCACCCCTCCTTACAGACCTTCACTTTCTGCAACAATCCACACCACGTCGGCCCTATTTCAGTTCAACTATTTATCCTAGTTCTGTGAGCTCCCTTCCGTCTAGAGGTCACCCCTCAGCTGAATTATATCTCCCTCTTTGAGGTGGTTTGGGAGTTTTACAATACTTGGTACCAATTTGTGTTTGGGGAGAGCCTTTCTTTAATGCATACTAATCTTTATGAGCATAGACTTTCAATTTTTAGCACATGAACTCCTATTAGCTGCAATTAACGTGGGGCGTGTTATTTACTGCCTGCATAGCTTTTTTCTTTTCCGCAAACATCTACACAACGGCAGCCAATCGTAAGTTCCATGTGCACCCTTCCTAACTCTCATATCACTGATTGTGTCTCATATCTCGTATCACTGATTGTGTCTCATATCTAGTATCACAATTGTGTCTCAGATCTGATATCACTGATTGTGTCTCAGATCTGATATCACTGATTGTGTCTCATATCTCGTATCACTGATTGTGCCTCATATCTGATATCACTGATTGTGTCTCATATCTCGTATCACTGATTGTGTCTCATATCTAATATCACTGATGGTGTCTCATATCTCGTATCACTGATTTTGTCTCATATCTCGTATCACTGATGGTGTCTCATATCTGATATCACTGATTGTGTCTCATATCTGATATCACTGATTGTGTCTCATATCTCGTATCACTGATGGTGTCTCATATCTCGTATCACTGATTGTGTCTCAGATCTGATATCACTGATTATGTATCATATCTCATATCTCATATCACTGATTGCGTCTCACATCAGTGAGCGTTACTCATATTACTGAATGTGTCACATCACTGAGCATTGCTTTCATATCATTAATGTGTCTCACATCACTGAGCATTCCTCATACCCAAGAATGTCACATCACCGTGTATGACTCACATGTCACTGTGCATGACTCACATTGCACTCAGTATGACTCTCATGTCACTGTGTGTGACTCACATGTCTCTGTGTATGACTCACATGTCACAGTGCATGACTCACATGTCACTGTGCATGACTCACATGTCACTCAGTATGACTCTCATGTCTCTGTGTATGATTCACATGTCACAGTGCCTGACTCACATGTCACAGTGCATGACTCACATGTCACTGAGCATGACTCACATGTCACTGTGCATGACTCTTGTGTCTCTGTGTGTGACTCACATTGCACTGTGCATGACTCACATGTCTCTGTGTATGACTCACATGTCACTGAGCATGACTCACATGTCACTGTGCATGACTCTTGTGTCTCTGTTTGTGACTCACATTGCACTGTGCATGACTCTTGTGTCTCTGTGTATGACCATGTCACTGTGCATGACTCACATGTCACTGTGTACAACTCTTATATCAATATGTATGACTCACAGTTTACTGTGCATGGCTGTGTACGTCCTCACAGGCTTGCACGGGCATCGCTGCCATCTCTGCCCTCCCTGAGGTGTGTGTGTATGTGCTTGCGTGCTTGAATAGCTTTGCCCTTGCACACATGTATGCACGCACGCACACACACACACACAGATGCACATACACACAAATGCATGGATGCACATGTATGCATGCACATAAGAGCATGCACACACACGCACACACACACAAGCACACATTGCCTTGACAGAGGTACACACCGCACACAGAGGCATATATCCATACACACGCGTGCACAAACACGAGCATAAACATATGTGCACACATGCACACTCCTACTCGCACACTTTCACACACACACACACACACACACTCATGTATGCACACTCACTTTTGTTAACACACGCACAAACACTCAAAAACACAAATGCACACACGCACACGCAAGCACACACACACACCCACACCACACATTCATAAACACACACAGGCTTGCCCGACGCAGCAACCTCGCCACCTCCACCCCCGCCTCCTCACTCACAACCCCCTCAACCTCTTCCCTCTCTACCCCTACCGACATGCTACACACTCCCTCTATGTCCACACCTGCACCGCGCACGGGCACAAGCACCGCTGCTGCTGCAGCATCCGCCTGTTCTCCATCTGCAGGCATTGCAAGTGGAGCCACACCTCTTGGCCGTGGGGGTAGGAGTGTGGGTGTGGGTGCTGGCACCTCCCAAAGAGTGAGGGTCACCCATCCCCTCCGGAGGCAGAGGCCGGTACACACGTGCAGCAGCAGCACACACAGCAACGAAAGCCTCGGCCGCCGCCGCAGTAGCAGCAGCAGTAGCAGCAGCAGCAGTGGTGGTGGTGGTGGTGGTGGTGGTGGTGGAGATAGTGATAGGGAGACGCGCGGGGTGAGTTACAGTGGTGCCCCCAGCAGTACACCCCATACTTCACACACGCACACACTCTGCCCTACCCCCACCCCTATCCCACACACCCCCACCCCTGCCTCATCAGCGCACCCGTACCAGTTTGTGCAGCAATTTCAGGCAGAGACGCACGCAGTAGACGTCGCTGCAGGACCCCTGCCATTCACGCACCAGTCCGTGCAGCAGCAACAGCAGCAGCAGCTCGTAGCAGCAGCAGCAGCAGCAGCAGCAGCAGCAGCAGCGAGCGTGTGTGGAGACGAAGGACAGAGGGACCCCACACACAGCACTCTGCATGGGCGTGCTGGCGTCGTCTGCGACGGAGGTCTGTGGAGGAGCAATCCTGGGGGGGCTGCAGTGGAGCAGCTGCACGCACGCAGTGCGTGTTCTCAGCTTGAGGACCGCCACATGTGTAACGACCCACACGCACACCACTACTTGGTTGATGACTCACACGCACACCACCACCGCCATCAATCAGCCGAAGGGACAGCCACCTTTGTTGCTGGTGGGTCCTGATTCCACAACCAGGCATGATTTCCTGCTCTCTCTCTCTCTCTCTCTCACACACACACACACACACACACACACACACACTCACAATTGTTCACTCATGCACACACACGCACGCCACATGTGTGTCCAACACGTGCACACACACGCACGCCACATGTGTGTCCAACACGTGCACGCACAATCAACAACACACCTGCACATACACGTACGCATGGCACACACAAGCATGCACACACACACACACACATCCAAATGCACACACACATACACACACACTCCCACATCCACAGAGAATTGCAAACAAACGCACACATACACGCAGTTCGCATAAACACATGAATGCAAGCAAACAGGGGGGCACACACCTGCAAGTACGCACATGGGCATGCATGCACGTATGCACGCACGCGCACAGGCACACACAAAAAAGTACAAACATGCACTAACGCAGCTGCATCATTTGGCGGCGGCTTGCCTCCCTCCCCTACCTCTACCGCTGCTTTCCCTGTGTCTACCGCCTTCCATAAAAGTGCACCCAAATGGATGTCTCCCTTGCGGTGAGTGTGTGTGTGTGTGTGTGTGTCAATGGGCAGGGTCAACGTTGTCCAACGCCATTCAGCGTCGTGCAACGTTGTCGATTGATGTGAGCCTGTTCCCCTTTTGGCGCAGAAATTGAAGGATTTGGCCTAGTAATCGAAGGATTTGGCCCAGAAATCGAATGATGGTCCAAGGATAGTGGTTCTAAGACGCAGGGGGCGTGTTCCAAGTTACAAGGAATCCAGGAATCAGATGTTGGTCTAGGTACAGTGGTATTAAGACGCAGGGGCATGTCGCAAGGATTCCAGGAATCCGATGTTGGCCCAAGGACAGCGGTATTAAGACGCAGGGATATGTCGCAAGGAATCCAGAAATCAGATGTCGGTCCAAGGACAGCGGTTTTAAGACGCAGGGGCATGTCGCAAGGAATCCAGAAGTCAGATGATGGTCCAAGGACAGCGGTATTAGGACGCAGGGGTATGTCACAAGGATTCCAGGAATCAGATGTTGGTCTAAGGACAGCGTTATCAAGACGCAGGGGCATGTCGCAAGGATTCCAGAAATCAGATGTGCAAGGTATTTAGGAGCTGTGCGGCTGACGCAACTCCTGAGTGCTGCGCTAGGTTTGCAAAGCAAGGCTCAACGGACACACTGTGTGTGTATATGCCTGAGCTTTGGGGGGTAAGCAAGATTGAGGCGTTGATTGTAGTTAAATGCCATCCATGCAGGCACAGTGCTGGGAGGCCTATGGGTAGGGTTGGCCAGAACCATATACATACGGTGTATATAGCTGTTCTTTTTTACGGGGAGATCATCAAACGTACGGTCATATATGGTGTGTGTGTGTGTGTACGGTTCTGGCCAACCCCGCCTACGGGTGAAGGCTGGGACTCTAGTGGTAAGAAATGGACGTAATAGGGTGTGATGCCAAATCATTCATAGGGTTGGCCAGAACCGTATACATCGTATGTTCACGATCACTTCGGGGCCACACTTTAAAAAATAATCAAATTGGGTCTAGGGATTATCTTTTGAGTTCGGGAGGACCCTGTCGGGAACTATTTTTGAATTCGATAGCTTCGAGAGCCCCCCGTGAATGCTGCCTGTGCACTGCTACTGATGTTTGTTGGAGAGGCTGAAGCTGTGGCTGAGGCTGAGGGTGAGGCTGGGTCTGAGCCCGTGGCTGAAGCTGTGGCTAAGGCTGATGCTGACGCTGCACAGTGCTCAGTTGCAGGGGAGGAGAGGCGAGGGGTTTACATGCAGCAATAGCCACACAAAGGGGCAAACGCAAATGGGGAACGAGAAGGGGCAAACGCAAATAGGGAAGGAAAGTTTCAGCCGTTTAGTCCGCACGTGCTCACAACCTCACAAGGGCACTCCTAGACTGTGCCTGCCCCCCTGTTCCTCTGCCAGCTCCCTGAGCTGTGTAACGGATTGAGCACTCATGCGCCTGCCCTCCTGTACCTCTGCCAGCTCCCTGAGCTGTGTAACGGATTGAGCACTCAGCCACCAAAACTGATTTTGGAACTGGATACCACCAGAGGCATTTCCAGAGTATATATCGTTACAAGCTGCCTCTCCCAGAGTGACCATGAGGCGCTGTAATTCTGCAGCTTCTCATTGTCTCTCTGTTGAGCACCCAGCCTCAGCTGGGGACAGGGGCTTCAAGAACAGAGCCGGGGGGTTCATACTGGTACGCTGGGAGCTCATTTTGGAAATCACCCTCAAAACCACAATTGGTGCACCGCACATGACCTTGTATTTGGTGATTTCCCAGCCAAAATACTGTCTATATATATGTATAAATACCGTATAGATATGTATATGTGGTGCTGACCAACCCATCTTAAAAATTTATTAAGGGGATTTATGTGTGCAGGTGGCACTGCATGTGCTTACCAATGTCTGAGATCACATCAGCTGATCTGTACTCTGCAGACAAGCTCTCTTTGTCGTAGACTGTGCATGCAACACAACACACACACACATACATACACACATACAAGCACACACACACACGTACAAGCGCACACACACACACACACACACGTACAAGCACACACCATACACACACAAACACACATACACACAAACGCACACACACGTACAAGCACACACACACACATACAAACGCACACACACGTACAAGCACACACATACACATACACACACGCACACACACACGTACAAGCACACACACACACACCATACACACACAAACACACATACATACAAACGCACACACACAACTTGCAGGCCCTTCTTCACTTCCTCCACGCACCACGGCCGCTGCCCTCCCCCATGCGCCTTCGCCAACGCATCTTCCGCCGCTGCCACTGCTGCATCCGCACCCTCAACTGCTGCAGGTGAGCGTATGGGCTGCTGCTGCTGCTGTGTGTGTGTACGTGTAGTGGCAATCAGGTGCACCCTCTGCTGCTGCCACTGCATCCGCACCCTCTACTGCCGCGGGTGAGCGTATGGGCTGCTGCTGCTGCTGTTTGTGTGTGTGTCTGTGTGTGTGTCTGTGTGTGTGTGTGTGTGTGTGTGTGTGTGTGTGGTGGCAATCAGGTGCACCCTCTGCTGCTGCTGCTGCTACTGCTGCATCCGCACCCTCAACTGCCGCGGGCGAGCAAATGATCTGCTGTGTGTATACTTACATGGCGCTGTGTGTTTTATGTACAGTTGCATCTTCCACTGCTGCCACCACTGCATCAGCACCCTCAACTGCCGCGGGTGAGCACATGATCTGCTGTGTGTATACGTATATGGCGCTGTGTGTTTTATGTACAGTTGCATCTTCCACTGCTGCCACCACTGCATCAGCGCCCTCAACTGCCGCAGGTGAGCACATGATTTGCTGCTGCATATATATGGCGCTGTGTGTTTTATGTACAGTTCCATCTTCCACTGCTGCCACCACTGCATCAGCACCCTCAACTGCCGCGGGTGAGCACAAGATCTGCTGTGTGTATACGTACATGGCGCTGTGTGTTTTATGTACAGTTGCATCTTTCACTGCTGCCACCACTGCATCAGCGCCCTCAACTGCCGCGGGTGAGCACATGATTTGCTGCTGCATATATTATATATATATATATATATATTTGGCGCTGTGTGTTTTATGTACAGCTGTCCACCGCAGGCACCTGTAACAGAAAGCAGGTGCAGGACCTAATGGTTGCTTGCCCCGTAGCTTTTTGAATGTTCAGTGCATCTAATACATAGGTACGTGCACTACATAGGTATGTGCATACATCGTACGTGCAATACATAGGTACGTGCTATACATAGGTATGTGCAATACACAGGTATGTGCAATTTGTGTCCATGTTTTGCAGGCACTGCCGCCGCCGCTGCTGCCGACCCTGCTGTCTCTATTCTCTTTCTATCTTCATTCGTGTGCCGGCACTGCCGCCACCGCTGCTGCTGGCCCTGCTGCATTAACATTATTTTTCCTTTTTTTATTTTTTTATTTTTTTTGCAGGCACTGCCGCCACCGCTGCTGCTGGCCCTGCTGCATTTACATCAATTTCCCCTTTTTTCATTTCGTGTGCCGGCACTGCCGCCACCGCTGCTGCTGGCCCTGCTGCATAAACATTAATTTTCCTTTTTTTCCTTTTTTCATTTCTTTTGCAGGCACTGCTGCCGCCGCTGCTGGCCCTGCTGCATTTGCATTAATTTTCCTTTTTTCATTTCTTTCGCAGGCACTGCTGCCGCTGCTGCTGGCCCTGCTGCATTTGCATTAATTTTCCTTTCTTCATTTCTTTCGCAGGCACTGCTGCCGCCGCTGCTGGCCCTGCTGCATTTGCATTAATTTTCCTTTTTTCATTTCTTTCGCAGGCACTGCTGCCGCCGCTGCTGGCCCTGCTGCATTTACATGGATTTTCCTTTTTTCATTTCTTTTGCAGGCACTGCCGCCGCCGCTGCTGGCCCTGCTATATCGACAAAGGCCATCGCGGTAGTTCTGGGCTACGCTGTCCTCATTGGATCCTGCTTCCGTAGCGTGCCCCAGATCCTGAAGGTGTGTGTGTGTGTGTGTGTGTGTGTGTGTGTATGTGTGTTTGTGTGTGTGTGCGTGCGTGCGTGCTTTGTGTGTCTGGCGTGTTTGGTGTGCTGGCTGTGTTGTGCTGATCAGCGCCTACTCTTTAGCGGTCCCAGATTTTTTAACCTGCGTGTACGTGTGGGTGTGTGTGTGTGCGTGCGTGCGTTCATGCGTGTGTGTGTGTGTGTGTGTGTGTGTGTGTGTGTGTGTGCGCACCGGTCTACTTTCTGCTGGTCAGCTCCTTTTGTTTAGCATGTCCTATTGGCAGGTTTTGAAAATGTGTATAATCATGTGTGTGTTGCTGTGCTGTGCTCATTGGATCCTGCTCTTTCGCGCGCTTCAAAACTCTGAAAGTGTGTATGCATGTGTAGCTGGCTGTTCCAAACTCCTGACTTGCTTTGTACAGCCTTCTTTTATGACAAGGATTTATGACTAGATTTATGACTAGAATGCTGCATGCTAATAACGGATTGCAACGCATTATACATTTCCCATCCCCCCTCCCCCAAACAACATAATCTAAAAAAGCACATCCCACTAATAATTATTGTTTTCAGCAACTGGTCCACACCAGCAGCCGCTGCCTTGTCATCAGGTCGACGTCCGCCAGCATCTGGGTATAGCTGCTGGTTACATCTCCCCTTGTTGAACCGATCCCCTTGTTGAACCGAGTAATGATGTCCTCTATGCTGATGGGCGAGGGCAGTTTCTGGAGGAACCATGGCTTGGTCATGTTGCGGTCATTTCCCCTCTTTCGGAATCAGATAACTTTAAGAGGGGAAATGACCGCAGCATGACCAAGCCATGGTTCCTCCAGAAACTGCCCTCCCCCATCAGCATAGAGGACATCTTTACTCGGTTCAACAAGGGGATATACAGCAGCTATACCCAGATGCTGGCGGACGTCGACCTGATGACAAGGCAGCAGCTGCTGGTGTCTGTGGGTCCTCTTCTCACGGCTTGTAAGAGCTAGCTAGGCAGTTGTTTCCTTGCACCCAGCCAGACAACCGCCGCTGCTAAACCAGGCTTGACCTCATTGCTTTACGTCTTAAAAACCACCTTTAAAACAGCATGGGTTGTCATAGTTTTTGATGCATGTGCACACTGCTGCACTTCCTAAAAACCACCTTTGAAACAACATGGATTGTCATAGTTTTTGATGCATGTGCACACTGCTGCACTTCCTAAAAACCACCTTTGAAACAACATGGATTGTCATAGTTTTTTATGCATGTACACACTGCTGCACGTCCTAAAAACCACCTCTAAAACAACATGGATTGTCATAGTTTTTTATGCATGTACACACTGCTGCACGTCCTAAAAACCACCTCTAAAACAACATGGATTGTCATAGTTTTTTATGCATTTACACACTGCTGCACGTCCTTAAAAACCACCTCTAAAACAATATGGATTGTCATAGTATTTGATGCATTTACACACTTTAAGACTCAAACTACCCCCTCCAAAAGCGAAAGAGTAATAATTGACCCTGCTGAGCGATTTGGTCGCTGCCTCCCCCCTCCTCCCTATACTTGTTTGTGAGGGTGTTGATATAAAAAGACTAGAGACTAAAGACTGTACTTCAGGTACATGCATGCGTTTCTGAGTGGGTGAGCTGCTTAAGATCCATGGAAACATGATCATGAACACACCCGTGCGATAACGCAATATACAGTGCTTTTGAAATTACGCGCACACACACGCCTTACAAACACACATACACACATATACACACGCAACGTACACACGCACTCACACACACACAGGTGGTGCGTGCCCAGAGTACAGAGGGCCTCTCACTGGTGTCCAATATTGTGGAGCTCCTTTGCTACACCATCATCGTGGCATACAACCTTAACCATGTGAGTATGCAACCGTGTTTTGTTGTCAACAGGGATGGGTCATACGGCGTATTCGTAACATACGCCGTATGGTATTTAACCCGTATTTTACCGTATTGAACAAATTGGGCCGTATTATACGTTGCAAAATTTGCCTTTTTTGCCGTTTTTTTGCCTTTTTAGGCAATCTCCGCCCCAACAACGGCCTTCCAGTGCTATTATATAATATATTATAACACATAATATATTAAAAAAGAACTGGGAACGTTTTGGGTGATTTTGGGGCGAATCGGGTCCATTTTGGGTCAAAAATCGGCACTCCCAAATTGCATAAAATACGGTACCGTATTGCGTATTTAATGCGTATTTTAATGTATTGAACGTCTCTGAGGTCCGTATGACCCATCCCTGGTTGTCAAGAATGACAACTAGCCAGAAAACGAACTGCGTTGCCCTGCCTGTGTGTCTATTATCTTTATTTCATCTTTGCAGCCTAGAATGTGTCTTTCAGCTCTATATCGTCTTTGCAGCCTTGAACCTGAAATCACATGCACCAACGCACGTGAAATTGAAAGTCCTCGCACTCCTGAAAGTGAGCATGGCAAAGGACTTGCACCTTCCTAGGTCAATGCACGTATATCGAACGCACATATATCGAACGCACATATATCGAACGCACATATATCGAACGCACATTTATCTAACGCACATATATCGAACGCACATGTATCGAACGCACCTATACCCAATTCAGTGCTGCATGGTTTTAGTGCAGCATGCACCTTTCTAGGTTAACGCACATGTACCTAAATCAGTGCTTTTTGGTTTTAGTGTAGCATGCACAATCCTAGGTTAACGCACATGTACCTAAATCAGTGCTTTTTGGTTTTAGTGGAGCATGCACCTTCTTAGGTTAACGCACATGTACCTAAATCAGTGCTTTTGGGTTTCAGTGCAGCATGCACCTTCCTAGGTAAACGCACATGTACCTAAATCAGTGCTTTTTGGTTTTAGTGGAGCATGCACCTTCCTAGGTCAATGTGCTGTTTGGTTTAAGTGGAGCACCAAACCAGGTCGAGCCTTTTTACTTGCAGGTGTGCGTGCACCTATCTTAGGTCCGTACACAAGCCCAGGCCTCGAGGAGCAAAAACCTGTGTTATATCATAAACATGTGTTATATCATAAGAATGTGTTATGTAATAAACATGTGTTATATCATAAGCATGTGTTATATCATAAACATGTGTTATATCATTAACAGGCAACGGCTGTATATGATCGTATATTTTAAGATGTTTCCACCATAATTCCGTGTATCCAACGTACATTCATACACGTATACAGTGCATATGCCCATCTTTGTATGTGGGCGTACAGCAATGTTCTTCAGGGGCAGCAACAAGTGTGTGGGCATCCCAGATTTTGTTGTGCAGTATGCTTTTCCTGACTACATAGCAAATTTACAGCATTTTCGCGCGGGGTGGACACCCCTAACGTACGTACACATGTACATTGCACATACATACACACATACACACATACGGGTCGACACCCCTAACGTACGTACACATGTACAGTGCACATACATACGCACACATACACACATACAGGTGGACACCCCTAACGTACGTACACATGTACAGTGCACATACATGCGCACACATA
>Ga0307968_1004465_pt1 | contig 11375 bp, 12 predicted proteins | sample OrgLakmetagen650_FD_201834 | JGI IMG/M metagenome (GOLD analysis project Ga0307968, IMG submission 201834) | Saline water microbial communities from Organic Lake, Antarctica - #650 | ecosystem: Environmental > Aquatic > Non-marine Saline and Alkaline > Saline | place: Antarctica: Organic Lake... | reverse complement strand
CAGGGCGCAGCTCAACATATGAGCCATGGATGGCCGATCAGGCGCACCGCCTCGCATTGCTGGGCCTCAACGACGAGGAAATGGCGCATGCCTTCGGGATCAGCCACGACACATTCTATAAACCCGCATTTCCCAAGTAACTTGATGTTTTCACACCTCAGATTGCCAGTAACGTGTTATATTTCAGCATGTTAATCGGGCTGAAGGTGGCGGATTATGGATCACCTAGAGGGTGCACGCGAAACGGGTGATGGGCGACTTGGTTTTGACCGCCGGGTGCGGCTGGAATTTCGTGGCACGCAGCTCAGTTCCGACGGCGGTCTTCTAGTGATGCGCGAGTTGGATGACGCGCTTGGGCTGTCGGACCTCGCGTCCGATGTCTTGCGCGACAGCCGCCCAGGCAAGAACACCGTCCATCGGCTTGATGGGCTGTTCCGGCAATCCGTCTATGGGCGGCTGGCAGGCTACGAGGATGTCAACGACGCCGACCGTCTCGCCCTTGATCCAGTGATGCGCCAGGTTGTCGGTGGCCGTGCCGTCGATGCGCAGGCGGCCTCGGCATCGCAGATGGGGCGGTTCGAGACTGAGACGCTGGCCCTGCCCGAGAACCGGGCGGCGCTGGCCGATCTGAACGGCACGTGGATTGACCGCTTTCATGATCGCAACGGGCTAAAGTACATCACGCTTGACATGGACAGCTCGGTCAGCCCGACCCATGGCGATCAGGAAGGCACAGCCTGGAACGGGCATTTCGACTGCACCTGCTACCACCCAAACTTCTTGTTCAACCAGTTCGGCATGCTGGAGCGCTGCGCCCTGCGGCATGGCAACGTCCACAGCGCTGACGGCTGGCGGGGCGTCCTCGATCCGGTCATCGCCCGCTACGCTGGCCGCGACCTTGGAGGCCGCTTCTTCCGGGCCGACGCCGCCTATGCGATCCCGGCGATCTACGCGCGGCTGGAAGAAGCGGGCTATTTCTATGCCATCCGGCTGCCCTCCAATGCAGTGCTCAAGGAGAAGATCGCGCATCGACTGACCCGGCCCGTAGGCCGTCCGTCGCTGACCAAGGTCAAACGCTTTTACGAGGACTTCGAGTATCAGGCGGCGTCCTGGGACAAGCCGCGCCGCGTCATAGCGAAGATCGAATGGCACCCGAGCGAGCTGTTCCCCAAAGTCGGCTTCATCGTCACCAACCTGCCGATGGAGCCCGATTGGGTCGTGCGGTTCTATAACCAGCGCGGCACCGCAGAGCAGCACATCAAGGAAGGCAAGTATGCCTTTCGCTGGACGCGGCTGTCATGCCGGAAGTTCCGCGACAACGAGGTGCGGCTGCAACTGCATGCGCTGGCCTACAACCTGGCCACCTTCTTGCGCTGCATCGAACTGCCCGAGGCCATGGCCGACTGGTCGTTGACCAGCCTCCAGCTCAAGCTGATCAAGATCGGGGCCCGCGTCGTGCGTCACGCCCGCGCCATCACCTTCCAGCTTGCCGAGGTGGCGGTCACAGGCCCCATGGTCAGGGCCATCCTCGCCGCGATCCACCGCCTTCGAGCGCCACCGCTATGCGCGTGACCGCGATCCCGGCTCCAACTGCTCGAAACCGGCTCGACAGGTCTGTCTCAAGCGCTGAAAAACGTCGCCGCCAGGCCAGGAAGATGCGGGTTCGCGGCCCGATCCGGCCAGATCAAAGCGTTTGCGCGACCACAGACACCGCTCAGGAGGAAAAACGCTTGTTCAAAGGGCAAAATCAGGCGATCTTGACGTCAGACCGCAGGCCACTTGGGGAATGTCGGTGGTTATGAAAATCAGTTATGCATGTTGAAAAGTGTTAGGCCCGACTAGCAAGATACGAGCCGAGGAAAGTGGAGAATTTAGTGCGAACCGAAATCAAAGATATCTTCTTGCGTGTATTTTCTCGCGAAACCGAAGGACAGGAACCACCCGAAATCACCGACGATCTGGTCTTGTTAGAAACAGGGCTCGACAGCCTTGGATTTGCCATTTTGGTCGTGGAACTGGAGGAGGAGATGGGATTCGACCCCTTCACTCTCTCAGACGAGGCCTATTATCCGCAGACCTTCGGGGAGTTCGTAGCCTTCTATGAAGCCAACAAGCCTTAGACAAGCCCTTGAACATGTCGATTCCGCCGCCGCCGCTCTGATAACGCCGAAGGGTGCGACACCCTTTTTGCGGTTGGTGAATTCGCGATGGACAGGTGCGCGCGCTACCTCAGTCGTGGTGTTCTGCGCCGATCTAAGCAATACGCTTCGGGCCATGACAGCACTGGACGGAGCGGTGGATGCGTTTTGCGCCATGTCGACCACGCTGGAAATGGATGATGTTGCGGCGCTGCTGGCCCAGTGGCCTTTTGATACCGTGATCACTGATGGGGGTGCTGAAACGCAAGCTATGTTCGCGGCACATGGTCTGACCTGTATAACCATTGATGACGCTCTGACCAACGAGGGCGCAGCACAGGACACTAGGGTGACAAAATGGCTCGTCCCCACCTCTGGTACGACATCTACGCCTAAACTTGTGATTCATAGCTTTGACAGCCTCGCACGGACGGCTCTCGCCGGGTGTAAGGTCACCGATCCGCCGCAGCTCTGGGCAATGCTATATGATATAACGAGGTTCGCCGGGTATCAGGTGTTTTTGCAGGCCGCGCTGTCGGGGCACACGCTGGCTTTTGCCGGATTGGACACACCGATGGATCAGCGTGTATTGTTCTTTGCCCGCCATGGGGTCACCCATATGTCGGCCACTCCGACGCTGTGGCGCAAAATCCTGATGTGCCCCGCTAGCGCTGCGCTTTCACCCCTACAGATCACGCTGGGTGGAGAGGCTGCAGACCAAGCCACGCTGTCGTCACTGGTGGCGAAGTATCCTCAGGCGCGGGTGACCCATATCTTTGCCTCGACCGAAGCCGGTGTGGGGCTGGCTGTCAGTGACGGGCGCGCGGGCTTTCCGCTGTCATACGTTAAAAAACCCTTTAATGGGGTTGAAATTCGCCTGACCGATGGTCGATTGCATGTGCGCGCAGCGACCCGACCAAGCGGTTATGCAGGAGAAACCGCGCTTGCCGACAAGGATGGCTGGATCGACACTGGGGACCTTGTTCATGTGAACGGTGAACGGTTCTTTATCATCGGTCGCGAAAGCGGGATCATCAATGTAGGCGGTGATAAGGTCGTGCCCGAAATAGTCCGTGATGCGCTTCTGGCCTGCGATATCGTCCACGAGGCTGTGGTTTATGGGAAAAGTAGCCCGTTTACTGGTGCACTTGTGGCAGCCGACGTGGTCTTGACCGGCGCGATCGACAAGGACGATGCCCGCAAGGTCATCAACGGGTTCCTGGCACAACGACTGACCGCCCCTCAGCGCCCACGTCTTTTGCGCTTCGTGCCCGAGATCAAAGCCAACGCGACTGGAAAGGTGGCCACCAAATCATGACAGACCGACAAACTGTAATAGTCACAGGCGCAGCCAAGGGGCTTGGCCTAAGCATCGCCGAAACCTTGGTAGAGGCCGGATTCTACGTCAACGGTATCGGGCGTAGCGCCAGTGAGGCGTTTAATTCGCTTCCTGCCGATCAGAGACACTTCACCGAATACGACCTTATGAACCTGCCTGGCATTCCATCTCTGGTAAAGGGGATTGTAAGTGCTGCACCCGGACCACTTTACGGGCTGGTGAACAATGCCGGTGTCGGGCTGGACGGCACGCTGGCCACGCAACATGCTAGCGAAATCTCGCGAGTTCTAACGCTCAACCTCGAAGCGCCAATTGCACTATCGAAATACGCCGTGCGCCACATGCTGCGACAAAGGCAGGGACGGATCGTGAATATATCGTCCATCATCGCATCTACTGGGTTCAACGGCTTGGCAGTCTATGCAGCGTCCAAGGCTGGACTGGAGGGGTTTACTCGGTCCCTGTCACGCGAGGTCGGACGCGCCGGGATCACCGTCAATTGTGTGGCCCCGGGATACATGTTGACCGACATGACCGCGGGGCTGGAAGGGGCGAAATTAGAATCCGTCAAGCGCCGCGCACCGCTCGGCCTTCCTGAAACCAGCCATGCGGCTCACGCTGTGCGCTATTTGCTGGAACCGGGCGCGGCCAAAACCACTGGTACGGTCATCACCGTTGACGGAGGGAGCACAGCTTGACCTGTTCAGAAGCCGTTCCAAGGGGCATTGAACTTCAGGCGTTCAGTGCAGAAAACGCCGATCTTGTATTGTCTTGGCGTAATGCCGAGCACGTACGCGCCAATTCGCTAGACGAAACGATCATCGAAAAAGATGCGCATCTCGGATTTGTCGAGCGATTAGCGAACAAACCAAAAGTTGATTTTTTTGTCGTCGTGATAGACGGGACCCCTGCTGCTGTCTTAAGTGTCGACGCCTCAGGTGAGAGCGCCCTTTGGGGCTGTTATCTTGCTCCGAGCAATGCACCAAAGCCTGGGCTCTTCCCCATGCTCATCATTATAGCAGGCCATCTGGCCTTCAACCGATATGGCGTGAGCGAGCTACGAAGCGATGTTCTAGAACACAATGCTCCGCCACAAAAGATGAACACCTTTCTCGGTATTCCGGTATCAGGGCGTAGAACAATTAAGAGAGCATCGGGAACTGAGATCGGGATTTTAGAATACTGCATGGGGCCTGAAGACTTTGTGAAGGTCAAATCAATCGCAGCTAAACTGTTGACGCAGCACTACCGAAAGAATTTTGACGCATTCGCGGCGCTCAATAGTGAAACGACCTCATGATTAAACGCGCGAAACCGATGTTCGTGCATTCCGATATCGGGCGCGGGATGATTGCGGCGAAACGGGCTGGGGCGCGGATAGATCCACGTGCGGTGCAACGAAGCCTCATCGATTTTCTTGCGGCACAGGTCGAGGGCGGTATGGATAGCCTACTCTTTCCGGCGTTTAACTATGATTATGGTAAAAAACGCGTGTTTGATGTGGATTCAGACCCGGTTCAGGTGGGTGCGCTGCCTGAGTGGCTAAGGCAAAATGGCGGAACGCACCGGTCCCCAGTGCCGTTCTTTTCGGTCCTGTCTGGGCGTGATTTGGGCCTGAAAACCGACGAGCAGATCAACCCATTCGGGGATGCCTCGGCTTTCCAGTGGTTAGTGGATTATGATGCCAATCTCACGCTGTTAGGCGCGCCGCTGCATAGCCTGACCTTCATCCACTACGTCGAGGAAATATCTGGCGGGCCGGCCTATCGCTACAACAAATCCTTTCCTGGAAAGACTATTAAAGGTGGGATAGCCGCACCTTGTGATTTTTCCATGCATGTACGGCCTATGGGTGTGCATCTGGACTATGATTGGCCACGGCTCGAAGCCGATTTGCGTGCTCAAGGTCTGTTGCAACGGTCTAGTTCAGCGCCCGACTTACAATGGCTGAATGCTCGTGCACTGTTGGAATATTGGGGCAACCAAATCGTGACAGACCCATTTTATCTGTTGGATGCGCCGTCCCGTGAATTATTTAAAAAGGCTACGGATGGAGGGAAGAATAGGGTGCAACAAGAGGAATATGAGAATGTATGATATGATTGGTTGGGCCAAGGACCTATTTCCGATACCACGATCCTTGACTGGCGACGGTGTGCGGGAAACCTTCAAATATCTGCAAACTATCAATCCCGAGATCACGATCTACTCGTATTCTACCGGCACACAGGTATTTGATTGGGAAATTCCACGCGAGTGGCGGATCAGCGATGCTTGGATCGAACATTTGCCTACCGGTCAGCGCTTCGCCGAATTCTCGGATTGTAATCTACACGTCTTGGGTTATTCGCTGCCGATGGAGGCCGAAATGGATCGGGCAGAGCTTCTTCCCAATATCTACACCCAACCGGATCAGCCGGATCTGGTCCCCTATGTTACCAGCTATTACAAGGATCGTTGGGGGTTTTGCATGTCGCATATTGCCAAGGATGCGCTTCCTGAAGGTCCTTATCGCGTGCATATCGACAGCGCACTGTTTGATGGCGAATTATTGGTGGGTGATGCCTTGATTCAGGGGGAGACAGAGCGCGAATTGATGTTTTCATCCTATATCTGTCATCCCTCCATGGCCAACAACGAGTTGTCAGGACCGGTAGTTCTCTCTGCCCTCTTGAAATTCATCAAAGACTGCATCCCGCAGCCGAAATTCTCGTATCGCTTTATATTGGTTCCAGAAACCATCGGTTCGTTGGCATATATGTCGCGCAATCTTGAGCAGATGCAGGAGCACGTGGCGTGTGCCTTCAATCTGTCCTGCGTGGGCGATGAACGCGCCTACAGCCATGTGCAAAGCCGCTATGGCGACACGATTGCCGATATCGCCCTTCAATCGGCGCTGATTGGAAAAGAGAATGTAAAGACTTATTCCTTTCTTGAACGAGGATCGGATGAACGACAGTACGGTGCACCGGGCGTCGATCTGCCGTTATGCGGATTCTGCCGCTCCAAGTATGGTGAATACCCTGAGTATCACACCGACGCTGATAATTTTGATGTGGTTACTCAACAAGGGTTGGACGGCGCATTTCAGGTCATGACAACGATCATCAAAGCGTTCGAGCTAGGGCTGTATCCCACTGTCGCGGTCAAAGGCGAACCTCAACTAGGTAAACGCGGGCTCTATCCAACCATCAGCCAAAAAGGGTCATATAGCGCGATCCGCGCCCGGATGGACGTGCTGGCATATTCAGATGGATCGAACAGCTTATTTGACATTGCCAACCGTATTTCCGTCCCACTAGACATCGTCTTGGAAGAAGTGGAAGTGATGTTGGCACATGGGTTGATTACCGTTTCCGACACGGCCACGGGCGAGTAACCCGGAACGCTTAGGTAATAAAATTTCTTACTAGGGCCTGTTGATATTCAGGATTCCCAAGTAGGATGATTTCTGATTCAAGCTTCCCAAAGGGGAGGCGCGGATGTTGAGTGACCGATTTGTGATCAGTGACGAGCAATGGGTTTTCATGGAACCGTACTGCTTGGGGAAGAAGGATTGAAGGGAGCCGCTTTGATATATGAGAGGGAGGAAGAGAGGCCGTTTAGCATGACGCAGGAAGAGCTGAAGGCGATCAGGGACAAGTTCGCCAACCGCTGACAGATCGAACGCCAGAAGGCGGCCAAGCGTTATTCGACGGGATCGAGCCGATCATGAAACGGCGCTCACGCGGGCCTGTCAGCCGCACTATTGAAAGATCAGATATGGACCTTGAACGCGCCATTGAAATCGCCACTGCCGCACATCGCGGACAGACTGACAAGGCAGGCCAGCCTTACATACTCCACCCGCTGCGCGTGATGTCGGCTTGCGAGGGCCAAGCCGCCCAGATCGTCGCTGTTCTGCACGATGTGATCGAGGATACCGACTGGACGCCAGATGCCCTGCGCGCGGAAGGGGCCTCTGATGCTATCCTTGCCGCACTGGATGCGGTGACGCGCCGCGATGACGAAACCTATTCGGAATTCATCGAGCGCGCCGCCCGAAACGAAATCGGGCGCATGGTGAAGATTGCCGACCTTCGCGACAACTTGGACCTGTCGCGGATCGCCCAGCCCACCAAAGCAGATTTTGCGCGAATGGACCGCTACCGCGCCGCCTTGCAGCATTTGGGCAGTCAACTTTCTGAACTTGCAGACGATTGACCGGATCGGCTTTGCCGCCACTCGGCCCATCGCTTGCGCTGCGCCGCTGCGATCCGTTCGCGGCCCTCGGTCGTTCTCGGGCCTGTGCTCAGACCACCGTGAAATCTGCATCGTGTCTTGCCCGGCACAGCTTTCGCCTTGCACGGCGTGCCCTTCCGGGTCCGAGCGCCGCAAATGACGGGGCACGATTGCTGGTGATCGTCAGAAGTGCCGACTAGAACCCTACCCCGCGCGCGCGCAAAGTCGGGTGAAATATGGCGGCCCCAATTCCTTCTATCGCTCATGGCTATCCCCCTTCCATTTTCCGTGAGCGTTGTCTGTGCCGGTTCCCGTCCGAGCCTTGCCGCCATTCATCGAGCGCCGTGATCCCAGCCGCGCGCATCGCCTCTTGCCATGCCGCCGCCTCGGCCTCGGCCCGGTCCTGCCCGCCGTCATATTCGCGGATCGCGGCCCGTTCTTCGTAAAGGTCGCGGGCAAGTTCCTCGGGCGTCATTTCAGGATCAAAAGCGCGGACTGTTCCTACAGTTCCTACAGCTCCTACTTTTCCAAGGTCGCCGCCCTCGTTTGTAGGAAGTGTAGGAAGTGTAGGACGGGTCTGGCATTTCTTCGCGCGTAACAGTGCCGCTTTGGCGTCGAAGCTAAACCCGCTCATGACTGCACCTCGCGGATGATCCGCCATGCCTCGCGGCGGGCCTTGCCCTCAACCGTCTCGCCATTGGCCTCGACAAGCCAGCCATGCGCTTCAAGCTTTTGCAGCGCCTTGCGCGCCCGATCCGTAACCTTAAAGGGTCCGCGCTGCGCCGCTGCCCGTGCCGATATGAAAGGCTCGCCCCATGATCCCAGCAGCCAAAGGCGCATCCGTTCCGCGTCGGCAACCTCGGGCGGCACGATTGCAGCATCAGCGAGGCGCGCAGCCTCGTTCGCGTAGAAGGTGGCAATCTCCGTTGCCCCGGCCATCGTCTCGCCTGACACCTCGGGCGCGTCCGGGTCCGCGTAGATCGTCAGCACCGCCGCGAGGCGGGCGGCGTGCTCTGCGGTCTTGCTGGCGAAGGCGCGTGCATCCTCAAAGGGTTCGCCCGGTCCCTGCGCCTTTTCAACTTCGCGGGCGAAGGCGGTCAGCACGTCCCGCGCCTCTTGCGACAGCGGCAGGACGGGCGGTGCGAGTTCGTTTCGGGTGCCATCCGCAAGGGGCAGATCGCGAGACAACAGCGACCGGATGCGCGCCGCGAAGCTGGCAATCCCGGCCTCGGCCTTTGCGTCCTTCGCCATCCGCATCCGGGTGCCGATCCGCGACGCGGGCCTGCATGTCAGGAAGCGCGCCAGCAGCCCTTGCCCGTTCGCCATCGGATCGGATAGCAGCGCCTCCGCTGCGACCGGCTGCACAAGGATATGCGCCGAAAACCTGCGTCCTGTGTAGCAAACCACACCATCACCCGCGCGCCACCTGTCGAGCGGTGATCCATCCCACATCGCCGAAAAGCTGGCGCAGGTGGCGAGGCGGTTTTCGGCCTTCATGCTATGCCCGCCGATAAGCGCGCCGCCTTCCTCGGTCATGACGCCAAGGCTGGCGCGCAGTTCGGGCAAGTGCTTCACGATGCCCTCAATGGTAGGCGAGGATGCCACGATATGCGGTTTAAGCGGCGCGGGCGGTTCCGTTCCAAGGGCTTGCAGATCGGCCCGCTGCGCTGCGCTATCGGCTTTCTTGTCCCCGAGTATCTTTGCGCGGGTTGCCTTCCAAACCTCATGCGCATCGCGCCAAAGATCGCGCTCATTATTGTATTCAGTGCGCAATTCAGCCTCGAAGTCGCGCACGCCCCGCATGGCGAGGCGGTCGGCGGTGCTTTTCCGTTCGCCGCTCTCGGCCACCGTTAGCAGAAACAAGCTTGCGGGCGCGGTTCCGTTGAGCGTTTCGGCGTCCCGGTGCCCCTGCGCGGCCAGTGCTGCTGATGCCATGACACTCGCCGCGCACATGGCGACGGGTGCCTCGGTTGCGGTGGCGATAGCCTCGGCGGGTTCGCGCAGCGGCCCCAGCGCAGTGACCGGGAAGGGTGCAGCCTCGGGAATTTCGCGGATCAGCGGTGTCGGCCCCTCGGGCGTGAAGGGTATCGGTTCGGGTGTTATAACCTTCATTCTACCACCGCCTTTCCGGTCAGCACATCGTTCCAGTCGCGACCATCAGGGGCAGGCAATAGTGATACTTGCCAGCCCAGCGCGTGCGCGCGCTCCGCCAGCGCCTGCGCCGCCGAGCGGCCAGGCTTGTCGCCATCGGGGGCAATGGTCAGCCGTCCTGGGCGAAGCGGAAGGCGAAGCCCACGAATGCCGGATGTGGACAATGCGGCCCAGATGGACGCCGGGCCGCGTAGCAGCCCGCAGGCAAGGCTAAGCGTCGTCTCGATGCCCTCGGCCACCGCAAGCGGCCCGGCCCCATCAGCGAGCCGCACAGCGCCGCCTTTGACAGCACCGAGCATCGCCTTGGCGGGTTCGATATCGGCCTTGCCGGTGCCATCCCTGCGCAGATAGGTGCGATGCACCGCGATGCCGTCGCCGCCGTCAACCAGCGCCACCAGGGCGGGATGCCGCTTCGCGGTCGCACCGTGCCAGCAGGACGGCGCGAAGCGCAGCGTTTCGGGAAGGGAGCAGGTGATGCCCCGCCTAAGAAGATAGGTTTCGGCCAGCGTGCCCGCGATGGGCTGCGCGGCCTGCCAGAGCCTTTGCGCCTGGGCGGCCCGCTTCGCCGCGCTCTGGCGTTCCTCCGCTTTGTGCTGGGCGATGGTCGCCGGGTCCGGCGGCGTGTAGTTGCCGGGGGCAACCCCCGCCGCCGCCCGAATGTCCGCGAAGGCGCAACCGGCCCGCTTGCAGTGGGCTAGGAGCCGCCCGTCGAGACCATCGGCCAAGTTTAGGGCGTTCTGCCCCTTCCGCCGTTCGGGCTGGCAGACAGGGCAAGGCGCGATGCCATAGCGGCCATACCACCGCCCGCCCAGCGCCATCGTCAGGGATTGAGCGTCAGTCATCGGACTTTCCCCAACGCTGCGCCGCTTGGGACGCCACAGCCGCAACGATCTGGCCGAGCGGTTTCCAGTGTGCTATCGAGGAGGTGCCCGCCGCCGTCGCATGGCAAGGCTTTCCCGCCCCGGTCGCGCCCGCCAGCGCGCCGGGGTTTCGCTTGTCGGCCATCGGATCAAGCCACCCGAGTTTCGCGGCTTTCAAGCCAAGCGTCGATGTCGCTTTCGCGCCAGGCCACGAGGCGGGTTCCCAGTTTGACAGGTTGGGGAAATTCGCCCCGCGCTTGCCATGCATAGATCGTTGAGCGAGACAGCCCGGTGCGGGCTTCCACCTCGGGGCGGCGTAGCAGTTTATCGGCCATTTCCAGTTCCTTTCGGCTCGTTGAGTTACAAGCCGGAAGATTGCAGACGTAAGTGGTTTAGCCGAGGGAAGACCGGCCGCCAGACTGCTTCCCCTGAAATGTTACAATCAGCGGCGAACACCGATAAGCCACTTAGAGCAAGGCGGAACCACATCGGCCGCGCTGGATCGGCACCACAGCTCGGATCGCTCGACGTAGCAACGCATCATCCTGCGCCGCTCGCCGCTCGTCCTGGAGCGCATCAGCCCAGCTCGCCACGGTTCTCGTCCGCTTTTTTGGCAGTCTCCCATAGCTCCCGTTTGATGGGTTGGAGAGCCGCGCGCTCCTCCTC
>Ga0307968_1004461_pt1 | contig 11387 bp, 10 predicted proteins | sample OrgLakmetagen650_FD_201834 | JGI IMG/M metagenome (GOLD analysis project Ga0307968, IMG submission 201834) | Saline water microbial communities from Organic Lake, Antarctica - #650 | ecosystem: Environmental > Aquatic > Non-marine Saline and Alkaline > Saline | place: Antarctica: Organic Lake... | reverse complement strand
GGGGATATGGGTGTGTAGGTGGGCTGGTGTGTGGTTGGCGGTGGGGTGGGAGAGGGGGGTGTTAGGGAAGGGGCTGGTGTATGGGGGGTTTCAGGGCGGGGGCAGGAATGGGGCTGGTGTGTGGGGGTATAGGCGTGTAGAGCGTCTATACACTATTTGCTGTGAAGTAAGTAAATGTTGAAGCGGTATCTGTGTTTGTATCTGGGCCTAGGCAAAAGTCAGTTGATGCAACTGTTGAATTTGTACCGTATAAGCGGGTTATAAGCATTGTACAGGCCTTATAAGTAAGTACTGCAATTACATTTATTTGGAAAGCAAGTGCTGGGCCTAGGCTATCAGTTGATGCAACTGTTGAACTTGTACCGTATAAGCGGGTTATAAGCATTGTACAGGCCTTATTAGTAAGTACTTCAATTACATGTATTAGGAAAGCAAGTGCTGGATGTGTATGAAGTGCTGACTACGTGTATGATGTATGAAGTACTGACTAGGTGTTTGCAGTACTGACCACGTATATAAAGTACTGACTATGCGTGTGTTGTGCCAGTATGTAAAGTACTGCCTGTGTGTGTTGTGCCAGTATATAATGTGCCAGTATACTGCGTGTGTGTGTTGTGCCAGTATGTCAAGTACTGACTAGGTGTGTTGTGCCAGTATATACTGTGCCAGTATACTGTGTGTGTGTGTTGTGCCAGTATGTAAGGAGTGTGGTCCTGGAAGCAGATACTGTGAGGAATGTCGCTATGAAGGCCCATGCCGTGGAGGCGAGTGTAGTGCAGGCTTTGTGCTGGTTTGGGAGGCACGTGAGTCTGGGAAGCACTTGCTGAGAAGGTGCAAAGACCCTGTATGAGGGCATGTGTTGTATGAAAGTGAAAAGGCCTTGTACGAAAGTGAAAAGCCCCTGTAAGAAAGCAATTGCTGTGATAGAGAAAAAGCTCGTGTGTGAAGGCACGTGCTGTGAAAGTGAAAAGCCCGTGTACGAAGGCAATTGCTGTAAAAGAGAAAATCCCCTGTATGAAAGCAACTGCTATGAAAGAGAAAATCCCCTGTATGAAAGCAATTGCTGCGAAAGAGAAAAGCTCGTGTATGAAAGCAATGCCGTGAAAGAGAAAAGCTCGTGTAAATTAAAATTCAACAGGTGGGCATTAATGTCATGCCAGCTACTTTGCATCTGGAGCATGGTCAAGGCAGAGGAGCTGCTGCCGCTCCTAGCAGTGACAGCGAAAGGTGGAGAACGCAGCAGGAAGCACAGCATGACCTGCAGCGGGAGCCGCAGCAGCAGAGCACGCAGCAGGAAGCACAGCATGATCTGCAGCGGGAGCCGCAGCAGCAGAGCACGCAGCAGGAAGCACAGCATGACCTGCAGCGGGAGCTGCAGCAGCAGAGCACGCAGCAGGAAGCACAGCATGACCTGCAGCGGGAGCCGCAGCAGCTAGGCATGCAGCAAAGGACACAGCATCTTGGAAGGTGCAATGTTGGTAGCGAAACGGATGCAAGTATAAGCAAAGTCACCAATGAGAGAGACAGCAGGCAAGCTGGTGGAGGAACGAGCGCCTGTGAGCAGCAGAACCACTGGGAGGGCAGCAGCAGCAGCGGAAGCAGCAGCAGCAGCAAAGTTGCAGGTATGGCCGTGTTTGTAAAGAAGAAAGGGCTTTACAGTTCAAAATGGGAAGGCCATAACTATATATGTCTGGTGTGTATATGTCCGCTGTAAATGCCTGGCGTAGGTACCAATCACTTGGTGTGTATATGTCTGCTGTATATGTCTGGCGTGTGTGTTCATATGTCCACCATATATGCCTGGCGTAGGTACCAATCACTGTACATGTCTGCTGTATATGTCTGGCGTGTGTGTTCATATGTCCACCATATATGCCTGGCGTAGGTACCAATCACTGTACATGTCTGCTGTATATGTCTGGCGTGTGTGTTCATATGTCCACCATATATGTCTGGCGTAGGTACCAATCACTGTACATGTCTGCTGTATATTTCTGGCGTGTGTGTTCATATGTCCACCATATATGTCTGGCGTAGGTACCAATCACTGTACATGTCCAATGTATTTGCCTGGCGTGAGTATATCCACTTCATATGTCTGGCGTGCGTATATGCCAGGGTTGTTCAGTTCTTTTACGGCTCGTTCAGAAAGCGGAGGAATGCATGGTGTGTACGGCAATTTTGGCTGGAACGTGTATTTACAAACAGTCAAATACGTAGGGTTGGCCAGAACCGTATGTATACACCGTATATGACCGTATATTTGGTGATTTCCCTGCCAGAAATACCGTATATACACCGTGTATATATGGTTCTGGCCAACCCTACAAATACGATGTGTGTCTAGGTTCTTGCCAACCTCAGTCACTGTGAGTAGGTTATTTTACGGCTCTCGTTCAGAAGGCAGAGGAATGCACAGGCAAGCAAAACTAAACTTGCCTCTAATTATCCAATGAAATACAGATGGGCAAGAAAGGGAAGCATGCACTTATGAGCGAAAGTGCATTACACAAGTCACTCGCCTGCAAGAACTATAGTTCTTCTGCAAGCAGAGAACCCTGCAGTTCGTTTTTGGGGGAGCAAGGCTTTGGTAAAGTTTGTAAAGGTTTTAGGACCCTCGAACTGTTTGAGCAGTACGATGTGCAATTTTGAGAGTTTGCTGTTTTTTGTGGTCATACTCGTCCAACATGCCTGAGTTGTAATAATTATGTATAATATATATTACAGTTTATAAGTATGCCAAAAACCGAACGTTTGACGGCCATTTAAGGATCTTTCCTGCATTCTTGACTACAAATTTCTGATTAAGTTTGACGAAGCTTCGATAGCTTGCAACAAAAGTTGCAGGGTTTGTTGAAATGCGTGAATGTTCGCGAACCCGGACTTTTGACCGAACCCCTAACTGAACAATCCTGGTATATTCATTGTAACTGAACAACGTAACTGAATTCTGGTATATTCATTGTAACTGAACAACGTAACTGAACAATCCTGGTATTCATTGTATATGTCTGGCATATGAACCAATCTGTGAGCGTGCTTCTGCTGCTGTCGTTAAGAATCCACAGAGTATGCACACCAGCTCTGTAACGGAATGGGCCATGATTGAGGCAATAGAGTGGTGGTTATCGAAATCCAGAAGGCCTTTTGGAGTGTAACCCAACTAACCTGGTCGACGAACCTGGTCGACATAATTCCGCGTTCAAAGAGTATAATTGGTTATCGAAATTCCGCGTTCAAAGAGTATAAACGCCAGCTTTTCAATGTAGGCCACGAATAGGGCAGTAGGGTGGTGGCAATCTTTTATACAGGGTTGTTCAGTTCAGGGCTCGGTCAGAAGATTGGGTTTGCAAACTTTCACGCATTTTAACGAACTTTAGAAAAGATGTCCGCGAACTTTTGAAATTTCGTCAAACGTTAAGCCCTTTGTTCGAAGCTTTGGGTCCAAAATTGCAGCCCTAAATGCAGGAAAGGGCCTTAGATGGCCATCAAATGTTCTGTTTTCTTGTGCACTCATTAATTAAAATAAAAATAAATTTATAATATTATATAAAATATATAATATCAAGCCCTTGCTCCCCAAAAAACGAACAGAACAACCCTGCTATTATATCAAGAAGGCCTCAGGGAGTTAAACCAACTAACTAGGTCATCCTTTTCTGAATATGCTCTCACAGTGTACACACCAGCTTTCCAATGTAAGTCATGATTAAGGCAGTAGGGTGGCGGTCATCTATTATATCAAGAAGGCCTTAGGGAGTTAAACTTAACTAACCAGGTCGTCATGATCTAAGTATACCACCAAAAGGAGATTTCTCCACGTGATAATGCAGCTCTGGCCATCTCCATGTGCAAGGTGATACGTAGCAAAGCTGACAGTGAGAATGTCTGGCTCCTAGGTTCCTAGGCTGAGTATGTACTGATTTATTAATGCAATAATAAATTAGCGTGTTTTCAGCAAAAAGGGGATGGAGCAGTGTCTGGGCTGACACTGCTGGCACAAAATATGCAGGAATAGGAGGAAGAGCACAGTACTGAGATTTCAATAAATGTTTTGCAGAAAAGGAGATAAACAGTATTTGAGCCAGAGGACATGGGTTGAAGTGTGAAACTGGTTTATATGGCAGGAGTCCGGACAGGAGTGCACGTGTTTGCAATTTGTGTGAAAACGGGGATTATATTCAAAATGAGAAGCACGTCATTTTTTCATGTATCGGTACCGAACATTTACGGCACCAGTTCATCCGCTTATTTGATAATATTTCTGAAGGTGATATCAAAGGTTTTGTTTTTTAACATAATTCAGATATTTATTAGTGCAGCTGTCGATGAGCCAACGCTGCTGGCACATTTCTAAAAAATTAGGGTGCCCAAGCCTGTGGCTCCAGTCACTGAGTGTGTACATGCTTGTGTACATGCTAAGTGACGCATGTGCTGATATGTGCTGGCATCTTTTGCATGTGCACGTGCATGTGTGTGTGTCTGTGCTACGTACTACATATGCTGTTACGTGTGCATATATGTGTGTGAGTGTAAGTGTGTGTGTGTGCGCGTAGATGTGTAGGTGTGTGCTAATACATGTGCTGAGGATCGGGCATGTGTGTGTGTGCACCTGTATGTGTGTATGTGTTTGTGTGTGTGTGTGTGTGTGTGTGTGTGTGTGTGCTACTCATACATATGCTGATACGTGTGCATGCGCGTGTTATCTTTGCAGGGCTGGCTGCAGGAACCTTCCATGTGGTGGGAGATGTGCACTTTGGCGAGGTATCCAAGGTGAGGGGGCTTGTTTTAAACTGGATTTCCGTCGTACGTCCCGCGCCCTCTTACGCACATCATGAGTTGTCTGCTCAGGTGTCTGTTGAAGTGATCAATTGCCCGTGACCATACATTGCTGGTCAATGAAAGCGTGAGCATAAGTGTACTCAAACACACAATGTGTAGGGTTGGCCAGGACCATACATACACACCGTATATGGCTTGAGTGATCAACTGCCAAGGCTTGAGTGTGTACGTACTGTATAGTGTATACGTGCATATGTAAATTGTGTACACACTTATTTCTACTGTATAGTGCTCATATCGCCGCATAGTGTATACGTACATACGTACAATGTGTACACACTTATTTCTACTGTACAGTGCTCATATCGCTGCATAGTGTATATGTACATATGTACAATGTGTACACACTTATTTATACTGTATAGTGCTCATATTGCCGCTTAGTGTATACGTACATATACACACTTATTTCTACTGTATAATATAGTGTGTACGTACATATGTACAATGTGTACACACTTATCTCTACTGTATAGTGCTCATATCGCTGCATACCGCAAATGTTTTAGAATCCCTTACAGTGTGTCACAAGCAAATTGACAATACAATTTTTATTCTTAAACGGCCTCCCACAAGCTTGCGCTAGCACAAAAAAAACAGGAGTATCTAGGTTTAAACTGTGGTCAGAAACCCAATGTTTTAATGCTCCAAGCCGGTTTCCAATTCTTTAGCGTCTGATTCTTTGCTTGTGCCTTTTATCATGTACATTTTGAGGCCTTCCTCGCGTATTCGGTAGGGGGCAAAACGTCCCCGCGTAGGCCTGCGCGGTATTTATCAGTCAGGCTGTTTGCACCTTGTGTACCTCACATTGGGGCTAACCAATTAGTTCATTCAACCTTTGGTGAAGGTACTGTACAGTGAGTTTTCATTAGTTCCTAGAACCAATGGGTTGGTTGACCAGGTCCCAGCAATACACATTCTGCTAAACAAAAGTTGCAGGCTGTGTTGGAGGTGTGGTAATTGAATGAGCATGTGTGGCAAATGAATGAGCATGTGTGGCAATTGAATGAGCATGTGTGGCAAATGAATGAGCATGTGTGGCAATTGAATGAGCATGTGTGGCAATTGAATGAGCATGTGTGGCAATTGAATGAGCATGTGTGGCAATTGAATGAGCATGGCAGATTGGGAGGCGTGTTACATTGCAAGGTTAAAGAATTGTGTGTACAGTAAAAACGTTATTTTGTAGCCATGAAACCTTCCTGACGGTTGCAAGGCTGGACAGTTGAGCCGTCAAGTGTGTATACGCATACATGTGACAGTATGTTTGATGAGATCCCTGCCAAACATACCTGATAGACAGCACATATTTTCTTTGTGTGACATACACGTTGGCTTGTTCCTGCATCCTTGACAGCCTCTCTATGTTTTGTGCTACTCTGTCTATAGCCTGCCTTGCTTCCTCCCTGGAACACCCAACAAACTCCAACCGGCTCCTCCTGCCTTATTCTATTGCCCCTCACTTCATGTACAAGTCCACCTAACTTTATTTGTTCATGCAAGACCGTTTGTACCTGCCTGCGTTCCCCCTAATTGTGTGTTAGCACAGTGGACACACACCATTCGTCACACCCAAATTGTACACACATGTTGTACAAGGTATTTAATCTGATTTCTATAGACGGAAGGTCGCAAATTCCAATTTCCCTTCTGTATACATTCCAGGTGGCATCTGCACTGTCTCCCGTAAATTCCAGTTTCCCTTTTCAGAACTATAAGTTTAATAGTTTCATTCGTACCCTTATGTTGGTCGATTCTGCAAAAAAGCGATTCAATCTTATCCGTTTTCGAATTTATTTTCTAATTCTTATTTTAAAAGAACTTCATCTTACACATTCCAGGTGGCATCTGCACTGTCTCCCGTCCCCGGAGGCTTAGGCCCCATGACCATAGCTGCCCTGCTGCACAACACGGTACTGAGTTTTGAGTAACACTTTAATCGCTGTACTGCTCTGAAAAAAGGGTCACAAGTATAAGAGAGCCAAAGGCCCCACGACAACGCTGCCCTGCTGCACAACACGGTACCAAAATTCGACCATAGCTGCCCTGCTTCACATATACAATTACCATATATACAATTACCATAGCTGCCCCGCTCCACAACACAGTACCGAGTTTTGAGTAACACATTAATGGCTGGAAAAGGGGTCTCAAGTATGACAGAGGTTTGGGACCCATGACCATAGCTGCCCTGCTACGCAACACGATACCGAGTTTTGAGTAATACATTAATGGCTGTACTGCTCTGAAAGATAGGGACATTAAGGAAGGGATGGCCAAGCCCCATGGCTATATTCTGCTACACAATTTGGCACCAAATTCTGAATGGTGCACGTCAATGGCTAAAAAATGCCGTTCTGAAAGAGGGGGACGCTAACTTACCTCATGAGCTCATGAGGGGTGTCCTAGAAGATGTGTGTTACATAGTGGATGCCCTTGCACACGCCCTGAATACAAGGTTAATAAGGTAGGTTAATACTAGGTTAATACAAGGTTAATAGGTAGGTTAATACAAGTTTAATAAGGTAAGTTAATAAGGTAGGGCTTAAGGGCCCATGGCCGTTTAGCTGCCACGTGTGGTACAAATTGTAATAAAGCTCCATGATTGCAACATGGATATTTACACAGCACAAAGCTGCCACGTGTGGTACAAATTGTAATAAAGCTTCATGATTGCAACATGGATATTTACACAGCACAAAGCTGCCACGTGTGGTACAAATTGTAGTAAAGCTTCATGATTGCAACATGGATATTTACACAGCACAAAGCTGCCACGTGTGGTACAAACTGTAATAAAGCTTCATGATTGCAACATGGATATTTACACAGCACAAAGCTGCCACGTGTGGTACAAACTGTAATAAAAGTCTGGTAGATCATACCAAAATTTAAAATTAGGGGTGGCCAGGCAAAACCTAGTTGACAGGAAAGGCTATACGCAAGTGGTTTTTCAAATAAAAGGATGCTGGTAGACCAAACCTGATTTGGGGCTGATTTTGATGATGCACGCACTTATTCAATCACTGCTTTTCCAAAATGAAAATGAGAAGCCAAGTCAAATTTCTCCCTAGGGGAGAGCCACGTCTTGCTGGCACACACTCTCACATACGCTCACAATACACGCACACACAAACACATACAGGTGCGGGCGGCGCAGCTGACAGCAATTTCTGTAAGATCTGTCAAGTCACGTGCTGCTGAGGCGCATGTAGCAGAGCTCACAGCCGCGGCAAACGCAGACACATGATGATATGTTTAGGGCTCATTATAATCGTATGTACGCATGGTGACATACAGTTTGACAATGTTCATGGCGCTATCTTACTTTTATTTAGTACTATATCGGTACTATATCAGAATGCTGTAAGTATCAAAACTTTTTTTGGCGTCACGTGTCAATTGACGTATAAATCACAATTTCGGAATTCTGACGTCGATAGATACCGATTGGTATATAAATGAGTCAATTCTGAGGGGTCGGTTGGTGGGTGGTCATTTGGGGGGGCTCGGGAATTGGGGGGGGGCTCCAGAATATTAAAACTTTTTGGGCCATTTCCAGCAAGTAATAAATAAAATGTTGGGATCCTCAACTCAAAACCCATTCAATTGGCACCCTTGTTGGGTGATTTGATATAGGGGGGGTCTAGGTACCTGGTCGCAGAAAAGCATGGAATGCCCCAAAGTAGGCCGCGGGGGTGTGTTCAGGAAAACTACCATCAAATAATTCCAAACTTGCAGCTCACGTATTGTATTATACATTATACATTAATAACATGAATGAAGTAAAAAAGTGCTTTGGCAAAGGTTTTGGCAGGATTTGAGCACTAAACAGGTGGTCAGTGCAAGAGTGTGTGCATATTAGTTTTTGCCCTATAACTCTTCAGGTATTAAACTTATAGGCATGGGAATTGTGCAGGCAGATAGCTGCTTACATTCTGAGCAGATTGACACCCTATCTATACATGTGGGGGGTCAAGAAGGGGGTTTTGGGGGGTGGGTGGTCATTTTGGGCCGGAAGCCCAAAATTTACACGTGACTGTCAGGGATTAGTTGTAACATGCTCCTGACTGTATGCCCTTCTTGGGTAACCACCCGCGACTCGAATTTTCAGCGGCTTTCTAAAGACGAGAAACTGAATCCAATTCAGTGGGAGGTTCACCTGATTAAGTTTAAATTTGTAAAAGAAAAGAAAAGAAAAGACTCCGCTGGTAGTGATGACACAGCCAGCATGATTAAGGGAGGGGGTTACTTAGGTGCCCGCACCAGGCAACCCCCCACCGCACAAACAATTAAAAAGAAGTGAATGTGGGTCAGGGGGGTTGTGTGCTGTAGCACCCGTACCCAATCCTTGACTGTTGTTGCCTGTGTTATATTGCAGTGCATACCTTGTTTTTATGAGTGCAGATGCATGTTCGATGGAGTGTTCGTTCAGTTAGTGTGTCAATTTTTTAATCCTATGGAAATCCAGATTAAGGCCTGCCAGAGTTTTGTCTGTATAGTCTTTGTAAATAATCCCCATAGCTCCAACGAAAATCACGTGAAGCTTGATTTCCCTATATCCTTGTCTGTTTAGGTTGGCCATGAGCATGCTGTGCTGTGCTTTTGCTTTTTGGAGTTAAGGATCAGGCCTAGTTTCTTCACATATTTTAAACTCAATCAGAAGAACCTCCCACTGGTTTCGATTTAATTTCTTGTCTTTAGCAAGCTGTTGAAAGTTTGGGTTGCGGGTGGTTACGCGAGAGGAGCACACAGTTTAAATTTGCGCAGACACTAGCTAGGTCTGATCCTCAATTTCAAAAAGCAAAAGCACAGCACAGCGTGCTGATCACCAACCTACCTAGACAGGGATAGGGAAGTCAAGCTCCACATGATCCTCATTGGAGAAATAGGGACTCTTTACAAAATATACAGACAAACCTCTGGCAGACCTCAATTGGCAATCTGGATTACCATAATAATAAAAACCTGACATATTAGCTGATTAAATGTTCCATCAATAAAAACAAGATGTGCAATGCAATACAAATTAAACAATACAGTGACTCACTTGGCAAGATATGGGTCTGGGTGCCATGACACACAACCCCTTTGACCCACGCTGATTTTTTTCATTTGCGTGGTGCGGGCACCTACGTAACCCCCGCCCGTAATCACAGTGTCATCACTACTAGCGAGTTCATCTTTTTTCTCTTTCATAGAGATTTTCCTGCTTCATTCATCATGACTCAAATACTCAAGAGGCATGAATGAACAATGTGGTTAGAATGGTTACAATAGGGGTTGACTTTCAGCCCGGTTGTCTGGCCAATTCAAATGGTAAGCAGAAAAGGCACAAGAACAACAAAGTAAGGTTTACAAGGTTTCACTGTCAAAAAGCCTTGCGTCATCAACGCGTTTCTGAGCTTCAGAAACGCTTGAACCAGAAACGTGAACGCGAAGATTTTGAGGCATTCCAAACGGTCCTGTAAGGCCTTTGTTTTGGCGGGGATGGCTTGTTTTGGGCGTGTTATAATATGTTTTAATTAATCGGAAGCAGAAAGGGGCTGTTTGGGCCGGATTCCGGGAAGCGCATTTTCACCGCGTTTTTGAAATTCAGAAGCGCGTTTCTGAAGTTCAGAAACGCGCTTATGATGAGCATAACTCATTTTTTAAAGGGCTTGTTTCCCGGTCCTGCCGCTAGAACTGCAGCAGTGTTGTCCCAAGAATGTGCTTGCAACCTCCAAAACAAAGCAGGAGGCAGTTTGTATCTGTCTACGCTCTCAATATTCAGAAGCGCGTTTATGGTGATCATAAACGCGTTTAAGAAACTCAGAAGCGCGCTTATGAGCCTCACAAGCGCCGGGAAAAACGGGAAAAACGTGTTCATGCGCCAAAAGTAGTGTTGTAGGCAAGCGCGCTTATTAATATCATAAGTGCGCTTATAAATCTCATAAGCGCGCTTATTAATCCCATAAGCGGGCTTATGAGTCTCAGAAGCGCGCTTATGGGCCTCACAAACGCCGGGAAAAACGGGAAAAACGTGTTCATAAGCGTCAAAATATTAAGCAAAATATTAGGCGTGTTGTTGGCAAGCGCGCTTATGAATCTCAGAAGCGCGCTTATGAGTCTCAGAAGCGCGCCTATGAGCGCGCTTATGAGCCTCAGAAGCGCGCTTATGAGTCTCAAAAGCGCCGGGAAAAACGGGAAAAACGGGTTCATTAGCGGAATTGGACTTCGGGGGAGGTAAGAAACAACAGGCAGCCACACTTCACATATCTTTTCAGCCACCCAGTCAACCAGGCAACAGGACTCCAAGCTCGTCAGGGTAGTGATGCTGTGCTTGAGAGGGAAAAGGAAAGCTCAGAGTCATTGTTTATTCAGCACTTCGCATTTTTGAACACCACTGTTATAGCGCACAGGGACATTGAAAATTATGAATTACTATAATCAATGATTCTTCCCTGTGTCTCAGCAGGAGATGTGTTTTGCACGCTTTATTTCAGTGTTGACCAGCTTGCCACCGCTCCCTCTCCACACCCTCTCCACTCCCTCCTTCCTGGATG
>Ga0307968_1004456_pt1 | contig 11393 bp, 18 predicted proteins | sample OrgLakmetagen650_FD_201834 | JGI IMG/M metagenome (GOLD analysis project Ga0307968, IMG submission 201834) | Saline water microbial communities from Organic Lake, Antarctica - #650 | ecosystem: Environmental > Aquatic > Non-marine Saline and Alkaline > Saline | place: Antarctica: Organic Lake... | reverse complement strand
GTGTAAAAAAAAATTTCCTGACACCCACGTGCATTTTTTGGGCCTCCGGCCCAAAATGCCCCCCCCCCCCCAAACCCCCCTTCCTGACCCCCCACACTAATTAAAAGGCGTCAATCTGCTCAAAATTTAAGCAGCTGTCTGCCTGCACAGTTCTCATGCCAAATAATGCAATACCTGACGAGCTACAGTGAAAAACTGGTTTGCGCACGCTCTTGCACTGACCCCCTGTTTAGTGCACAAATCCAGCCAAAACCTTTGCCAAAGCATTTTTTTACTTCAATCATGCAATTTATGCATAATGCAATGCGTAAACTGCAATTTTGGAATCAATTGCTGGTATTTTGCCTTATCACCCCTGCGGCTTATTTGGGGACATTCCATGCATTTCTATGACCAGACGCCCAGACCCCCCCTTAAATCAAATCACCCAACAAGGGTGCCAATCGACTGGAATTGAGCTCAGGATTTCAAAAATACATTAATATTTCGTGAAAGTGGCCCAGTAAAATTCTGGAAACCCTCCCCAAAATTCCCAGACCCCCCCTGGAACACCCCCCCCCCCCCGACCCCCTCAGAATCGACTCAATTATATATCAATCGATAGCTCTCAACGTCAGGATTTCGGATATATAATTATTAATTGGATTGACACCTGAGTTCAAGAAATTATGATACTTACAACCTCCTGCAATACCCGTGGATGGATCACTTACTGGCGTGCACACGCTTTTGTAGTTACCGCCTATTCAGTGCCAAATTCCAGCCAAAACGTTTGCCGATGCGCTTTAGTACTTCGCTGCTGCTAATCATGCAGCATATTATTAAGTGTTCGGAACTGTTTATTTTTGGTTTGCCTAAACTCGCCCACACGGCCCACTTGGGGCATCCTACGCATATCTGTGCCCAAATACCAAAAATCTCCCACGTCAGGATTGTGAAACTCTACTTAGAGCAACATCTGCCAGCAACAAGTATGATTACTTTCTCTTGCAGCCTCCTGCTTACATTCACCCTATGTATGAGCGCGTTGGTCAAATTAAGCATATTTCATCCGAATCCTTTTTTATAGTGTGACTATGCTCTTGGTTAAGGTAAGGGTACATCGCTATACATGCCTCAGGGGGCATCTGAGCGGAAGCTTAGGAAAAGCTTGCAACCACACCTTGCTAAATAAAAGGGGGAACGTCTATGAGAAACAAGAAACAAATGTATGAAAAAGAATGTTGATATGCTCTTTGATTTAAGCCTCAGTTTTTATTTGCAAGCCTCTTACTTAGGTTTGTTCATGTCATATTCCTATTTACTCTTTGCTTAGCTAGCGACGCTCTCTCACTTGTTTCATTTAAATCTCTCACTTGTTTCATTTAAAGCTGTCTCTAAACCCAGTACAGCTACAAAATATGTGCCATGAAGATCGTATCTCACCACGCAATGGAAATTGCTTTGCCCTATTTATTACATGCAGCCCCAACAAAAGAGGAGCCAGGAAAGCCTGAGGACAAGGCTGCAACTCTAGAAGGACCTTTTCTGGCTGCTTTTCAAGTAGGTTCTTACAATGAGGTAGAAGGGCAGGTTTCCTAGTTCACACAGAGCGGAAAAATGGCTTGTGAAGCTGCGTTTTTTACGGCTCGTTCACTAGGCAGGGGGAATTACCAATATAATCAAGAATATATCTGGCAGCGGCATCAACTCTGTTCCACTGATTTCTAAATGACCCCCTCATAGAACATGCAAACGAAACTAATTTTGCCTCTAAACACCCAGATATAATAGGGATGGACAAGAAAGGGAAGCATGCACTTTTGTGCAAAAGTGCATCACAAGTCCTTTGCCTACAAGGAAAAGGAGTTCTTCTGCAAGCAGAGAACTCTGCAGTAACTCTGCAGTTTTCCTGAGGCACCGATTTCTATCCTTGGTTTTTTGCAAAGCCCCCTTCAGAGGGGCGTAAGCCTCTAGCGTTTCCCTTTCTGATGATGTTCTGGTATTTAAACATTATGATTTTATTGTGGCCTCATGCCATTTAAAAGGTATAGCACTAGGCAGAATGCAGAATGTTGTCACATGGAGGCTTTCAAATTAATATGAAACTCCATTTCTGACCCTTTTTCTAAAAATCTGGAGCTTCAATACTCCTCAGCTTGAAGTAGAAATCCTATATATTTATTAACCAAAGCAGGAGACGCCAGAAAAAAAGGTTGGATAGGCACATATGATTTTTGGGCTGGAACCCCCTGAACCCCCCTCCCTTTAAACCCCCTTCCAATGCCCCCACCCGGACTAAAAGGTACCAATATGCTCCTCTTTCAAACAGGCATCCATCCGCATACTCATCAAGACCTGAAACTGAAATGTTGCAGAGTTATGGGGCGAAAACTGAGGTACGGACGCCCATGCACACGTGACCTACCAGGCATTTACAACAGGCTTGTACAGTCCCACATTGCTTCCATTTCTTCAGCATTCCACTCTATCTCATGCTGGTACAATTCTGTAAGTTTGGGGTAAATTGCTGCTTCATTGGCTTGACTCACCCCGCGGCCTGCACCCGAGCGCATGTGTCTCTGACTTTTGGACATGTCCACAGACCCCTCCCTTAACCCAATTTGCCCAAAAAGGGTGCCAATTGACTGGGCTTGAGCTGAGGATTACGACGATATATTTAAAATTTTGTAGGAGTGGCCCAGTAAATTTTTGGAGGGGGGGTCCAAAATCTCGGACCCCCCCCCCTTTAAACCCCCTTCCAATGCCCCCACCCGGACAAAAAGGGTACCAATCTGCTTTTCTTTCGAACAGGCATCCATCCGCATACTCATCAAGACCTGGAACTGAAATGTTGCAGAGTTATGGGGTGAAATTTGAGATACGAACGCCCACGCACACGTGACCTACCAGGCATTTACAACAGGCTTGTACAGTCCCACATTGCTTCCATTTCTTCAGCATTCCACTCTATCTCATGCTGGCACAATTCTGTAAGTTTGGAGGAATTGCTGCTCCATTGGTTTGACTCACCCCGCGGCCTATACCCGAGCGCGCGTGCCTCTGACTTTTAGACATGGAGAGGCACAAACCCACAACCCCCCCCTAACTCAATTTGCCCAAAAAGGGTGCCAATTGACTGGGCTTGAGCTGAGGATTACGACGATATATTTTTATGTAGGAGTGGCCCAGTAAATTTTTGGAGGGAGGGTCCAAAATTTTGACCCCCCCCTCCGATTGGACCCATATATATATATATTATAAATAAATCGACAGGTCGCGACGAAAGGATTCCGAATATCTAATTTTTTTACCGATTCGTCACGTGTCGTCCAAAAGTGATGCTTACTGGCGCATCCTGACCAAAGCCTTGATTTTTACTTTCATCATGCAGCCACTGACCAAAGGCATTATACGGACACGAGCCAATACGCAGCTCATTGACTTGACCGGAGGACGGGCAGAAAATGTGGCAAAGTTTGTAGCTTTTGGGGTGAATGGTTCCCTCAATATCATGGGCACGGCCAAGGTGATGGACCCAGGTTCACCATCGGGAGCAGCAGCAGAGGGGCCTTGCAGAGGTGCTTTGCGTCATTTGTTATGTTGGCATAGCTAAAAACTGTACAGAACATGCTGTGTAATCCCATCTTTGAATGCGACCAGGATGAAGTGCCTCTATATTGGTGTGCCAAGCCTTTTCTTGCTACTTACAAGTGCTTGAGGTTTTTAGTCCGTAATAAACGGATTTTTTCCACCTGTAATTTTCTTTCTGCAGGGGCAGTGCGGATTTTTGTGGAGTTCAAGGAATTTCTGCTTAGTTGGGGCACGCTTAAGTGGCGTGTGCCTTTGTCGTGGGTGAAGCCAACAGGTACGTTTGAAAAGGTGGTGCTGCAATTTGGGGGGTTAGCCTTTCGCTTGCCTTCAGGGATGTGTCATACGGTCATTTGGGACGTTCAGTAAGGTAAAATACGTGTTAAATACGATACGGCGTATAATGTGAATACGCCGTATGAAACATCCCTGTTTGCCTTCCTGCCTCCCTGTGATTTCGCCCTGTGCCAGTTGGGGAACTGAGTGAGGTTCTATGACTGGGGGAGCTTTGGAGTCTTTGACAGAAAACTGCCGTCCATCTTTAACCACACTCTGGTCTGTACATCTTTTCTCAACCCAGGTTGGCTTGAGACCACATACGTGGACGAGGGAGGATGGAGGGTGGGGAGAGGAGATAAAGGTGTGTCAGCTTCTCAGCATATTACGGCGATGCCCAACTGCACTAACTATTCCAGTTTTGAACTTGTGGCTCCCTTTGCTACCAAGAACTGCTTCAAAATTTCTCACACACTATAACATCGAAATTTATTAAAAGTTCTCACATTTATGTGGTTATGGCATGACAGGTAGTATTTTTTTGGCATCGCGGATTGCTGGCAAGGAGAGTTTCCAGGAGGAGGAGTAATCATGGAAAGCCAAATTTCCAAGAGGCCAAGAGTCTTTCACGCTGTCAGCAATTTCTAGGAACCTGAGCAGGGAGTCATCCAGGCTACAACCTGCAGCACCCCACAGGCCAAGACCATAGAAGGAGAGGCAGTGGGTTGATTGCCTTGAACCTCACGACACCAACACCAACCACCAACCTCGGCCTGGTTTTAGTAGGTAACCTATCATTCATACTTAAAAGCACCTGTGTGTTTATTCCTGTCAATCCATGCGCAGGCAGAGCAACTTGAGTTTACAGAGTTTACAGGGCAACTCAGATGGATCTGATTACGTGCTCGGCAGCTTAGCTTTCAATGTCAGCTTTGTTTGCAGCTTAATTGGTGTATTTCTGGCAGCACTACGGAGACGCATAACCAAGCCCCCCTTATACGCATCAGCAACACTTATTGGAGCTCAAAGCCCCTAACTGGAGGGAGTGGGCCTTCACAGATGGGAGTTGTATCATAAATAAAGACACTAACTCTCAGTCAATCGGGGCTGGAGTGTGCCACCCTCAATTACGGATTGTTGGGCCAACAAAACTACCACAGTGAATCCTGGAGGCACATGCACTAACAAAACCATAAACACAGCCGAGCTAGCAGGGATCGTTGCTGCTGTAGTAGTGTGGAACACACCCATATTGCAACAGACAGCGCTAATGCACTCCTATGGCAGATAAGAAACAGCATTCTCTACCCACAGCGGATAAAACGGCAAATACACGCCAAATTGCTTGAAATCGGTGTACACCACATCCAGGAAGTTAAAAGACACACAATGCATCTCTACAAGGTCAAAGCTCATGCTGACATCCTTGGGAACGAGTGCGCCGATGCCAAAGCAAAATGCTCTGCGAGAATTCAAAGTGGGCCTGACGCCACTCATCCATCTTCTGGCCAGCAAGGGTGGTGGACCCTCCTCCAGCCCGCCAACGAGAAACTCTTCACACCTACCGATCTTTACCTTCAGCAGAAAGACTCTCCGACAAAAACACAGATAGTGTGCACACTACTAGTATACCCTAGTAATAGTATTGGCATGGATTAGAAAAGGATGTTTTGTGTTCTGCAACACCCCATGGACGCAAAGACACACAACATCCATCCACCTGAGAAATAAAAATAGGAGAGGCCTTTCAATAAGGATCAGGTCGTTGGGAGGCAGAACCTGCACACCACCAGGAGTATTGCTCATATATTTGTGGGAGTTGTATTCAATGTCTCGTCTCATCTGTAAGATATTTCTTGCGGATCTGATTGCATGTAGGCTTAAAGTAAGGTTACATCGCTATATATGCCTCTAGGGCATCTGAGCGGAAACTTATAAAAAGCCTGCAACCAGGACCTCATAAGTACTCAAAGTATATTCAATGGGGATCAGGTCGTTGGGAGGCAGAACCTGCACACCACCAGGAGTATTGCTCATATATTTGTGGGAGTTGTATTCAATGTCTCGTCCTCTCATGGAGATATTTCTTGCGGATCTGATTGCATGTAGGCTTAAGGTAAGGTTACATCGCTATATATGCCTCTAGGGCATCTGAGCGGAAACTTATAAAAAGCCTGCAACCAGAACCCCATAAGAACTCAAAGTATATTAATGAGAAAGGAGCGCATTTAGGAGAGTGTCTGGATAACTGGTAAGGTTAAGGTTAAGGCATGTAGGCTTAATTTTTTCGTGAGTGCTGTGTACAGTAACTCCGAGGCTGTGGAGTGGGTTCCTGTGTGGCTGCTGTAGATGATGCTTATTGCTCCTAGTAGCAGGATAGTGTGGAGGGTTTTACGGTGTCCGAGTAAGTGAGGCATCAGCAGCTTGTGTTTGATTTTGATTTTGGCGTACTACACAGGTCAAGGGGAGATAGCAAACTCCCTACTACGAGGTTGAAATAAACTGAAAATTGTTAAATGAAAAGGGAGCAAGAAAGGCAGGCTGGAAGAGATAAAAGAGAGTAGGGAGGACAATAACCAGGTTGATGAGAAGAAGGGCAAAACGTATACAGGAAGGTCAAGCATATGTTGTTCTCGTACCTTTTCTGCTTGTTGAGTAGGGGAAGTGTCTGCAAAGTGCTTAATTCGCGTTTGTTTGGTTGTATGTCTCTTGGTTTCACAGCCAAGGGTATGGATTGGCAGCGCCCTCTACTAGCTAGGTTATCATGGGTAGCTCTTCAGCACCGATGAAATCAGCCGCACTGCAGCCGCGCACAGAATTGTCTGACGAAGTAGTTGCCTCCCAACAATCAGCCACCTGATCCCCATCACATCTCGATTCACAGAGGGCCCACAAGACTGCCCTTAAATTGCATGCTCACCCTGCGCATTATGCGCACATACTGACTACAACTACACGCGCACACAAAACAGCTAGTTGCTCTCAAGGTATCGGCCTGGAGGAGGGGTATGAATTGCCAGCCCCCCTCCAGATCCCCACTTTCTTTTTCCCTTTGTTGTGGGAGACTCATGGCACTTCGGGCCGATGTGTCTCCTTTTCCTTAATTGATGCAGGGAGTGTTTTGCTGCCTGCTTAGTTTCTCTTTTCTTTCCCATCAAATAGCCTTCCTTTTTGTGTTTTTTAGGTGGGATGTTGTGTGGCTCTGCATCCATTGAGCGGTGCAGGACACAAAACAACATCTTGTCCTAATCCATGCCAATAGTGTTTGCACTACCTGTATTCTTTTCTTTCTATTGTTTCATATAACCACGTTGGATATAAAACTTAGCTCAGTGATGCCACACCTTATCTTTGGGGACCAGGAAGTGATATTTCAGGATGGGGTAAACCTAAACAAGGATGATGGGGATGGGAAACCTAACCTTTCTCCTTTGGAATTGTTCCTGTATGATGGATGCCCATTTAAAAATACTATTCTTTCTGCCAATCTCCCCTCTAGCGAAGGAAACAGGCATCTATTTTACACGAACGGCTAGCATTTGGTGTGGGTTGCAATTGCCAATAAAAGATTCAGCAAATTAACATTTCAAATTCAAGGAAACAAAACAGCGTGAGGACAGCAAAAAATTGATAAGCTGACACTATGGCGGTTGAACCCATACAAACTCTTCACTATACTTGACGCTTCCTGGAGCACCGCTACAACTTTTGCTGCAAGTGTACAATACTACAGTGCCCCAATCTAGAGCAGCAGGATCCATTTCATCTTGTTGCAGGTGGTTTAAGAGCTGCGGCATGATCTGCACGTACACGAGGAATAGCCACATCAAAAGAACATTATATTACACCTATCCCCTCCAGCAGTGCTGAAGGAAAAAATACATGCACACAAAACAACGAAAATTGTGAGGTGTTGACAGAGGGGAGACTACGCTGGTATATTGTAATATCTGCACGAGCAAGGCGGAGGAGTGCTCAGACCCTGTCAAACAATTACCACATGGATGGTAATATGAAATTAGCCCCTCACTATACTAGAAGGAAAGAGTCACTCAATGATTGACAGAGATAGTGTGTGTGTGTATGTGTGTGTGTGTGTGTGTGTGTGTGTGTGTGCAGTGGCTACTACTCTGTTTCTTTAACGTCAGGCTCCAATTGAGTACTGGAGCAACATTTTGGGTAGAGTGTTCAGTTTGTTATTGTTGGCTCTACATGTGGGGAAAAGCTGCCCAAGTGCCAACAAGTGCTTACCTGGCATTCAAACTTGCGTGGCGCCCCACACTTTTTGCAGGGAGGGATGTCTGCTAGGGCAGGAAGGTTGGCAGGGCTGGGCCACAACGGTGTAGCACCATCCTGGAAACAGTACCGAATGACCTGGTCTGGTGCGCACGCTACGCGGGCTTGGAACATCTGTGAGCCAAAAAAGAACACAAAACAAAAAAGTAACATGACATTCCAACCGATAAATACATGTGTGCAAAAAGAAACAAAGGATTAGCAAGGTAGGAAAGAGCGGGGACACAAAGCGAGTTTTGTTCCCTGACCACACGTTTTCTTTGGAATACTTACAGCAAAGTGCTTGCGGTCAATGGAGCAGTTATCCTCAACCTGATCCAGCATCTCTTCAGGTAGTTCCTCTTCTGTGAGCTCTCCCTCACTTTCAACCTTGGATTTGTAGTCTTGAATCATCCTGCGGTGCAGAGTTTTACGTCAACATGCTGTACCTAAAGAGTGACCGACCCCTTGTGAAAGTTTGCTTTCTTGCCGGATTTGGTTGATGTGTTTGCACTAAGATCAAACAAGTCAAGCTTGCACGCACACACGCGGCAGCCACCCGCTTTATGCTGACTCACTTAGACATCTCTGCGTCCTCCTGCTCTGTGTCTCTTTCTTCTGGCTCTACAGCAAGCTCGTGCTCAGGAAACAGATGCAAGCGCACCTGCAGAAACATCAAAGGTTTCCACCAGTGTTGTTCAGGCGTATTTTCAAAGTTCCGGTTTGCCCTAAGCCTTGTTGAGAATAAGTGCGGGCTGCCCTAAGGGGCATTGGAAATAATTGCGGTTTTGCCTTTCAAAAATTTTCCGGTGTGTGAGTGTTAAATAAATTTGAAGGCCCTTTATGAGGTTCACTTAGGGCGGGGGGACAGGAGGAGGAGGCAGTATCTTATTACAATGGTAATATCAAATGTACTCCAAAAATGACCTTCAACTTCAACTTGAACAACTGCCACACTGTCGGGATCAAGAGCAAAAATAGATTCATCCTCAACTTCATCACTGCCTTCTTCATCCTCAAGCCATAGAGCATCATCATCACCATCATCATCATCATCATCACTGCCATCATCAGCACAAAAATCAAAGTCAAAATCTGGCTCACCATCATCTATACCATCTTCAAGCCTCCCAATCTCAATTTGGCTAACTTTTTTGTGCAGTTGGCAGCACCATGCAACCGGTCCACTCAATTCAGGGAAACTTTTCCACCCACTTCTTGCGTGTGGCCTCTTGGACAACCTTCTTCTTTCTCTTTTCCTCATCATCTTGTGTGAGGTCAACAATTTCACTGAATGGGAAGGAGAAAGGGGTAAGCGCAGGCCCCTGGAGGTGGGAGACACACTCTTTGCGCGCACAGCTTGCATGCTCTTCATGCATCTTGCTTGCAAATGCACTTTATACCTTTTGCCCTGTGGTTTGTCCACAGCAACGCCCACCAGCCTGTGCAGCAGCAGCAGCAGCAGGGTGCAGAACTGCACAATGCCCATGGGCTGAGCAGCTGCATGCTGTGAAGGAGGGGGCTCTGTGGGGGCTGGCTCAGAGGGCACTGCAGGAGGCTGAGCAGGGGGAGCTGAACTCGGAAGGACTGGGACGAATAAGGGTGCTTGTGGCTGAGGGGGCTTGAGGGCCACACCCTGCCCGTCAACTTCCATCGCGTCCCCCCCTTCTGCCGTGCTGGCCTCTCCCGGTTCAGCTGGCCCCTCGCCTTCAGGGTGCTGCTTTCCTCCCTCCTCCCCTCCCCCTCCCCCTTCCCCGAGTCAGCGCCCCGCGGCTGCCATGTCCACTTTTGCCTCTACACATACCTAAATTTTGCCCTAAGCTAAATTTTAAATTATTCGCTAAATTTTAAATTATTCGCCTTTGGGCCAGCCCAAAATTAACTTAAAAATATGCGGGCGCCGCGCGGGGTGAACTACACTGGTTTCCACTTCTATGTTTGCTTAGCACCACCTTGCTTGCTGCTGTACATCACACACATAATGTGAGTTGCACGGAAGATTGGTTCTGATGGCCACTTCAGCCATTAGCTGACCAATCGATTGCAGGTGCGTGCGTGTTTAGGACTGGTATGTATCAAAGTCTCAACAGATTTCCATCAAGAGCAGCAGTGAAGCGTGCAAGGCTGTCAATCTGTGAATGTGCATGCGATGCAAATTTACAGGACTTCCAGGAGGCCCCAGTGAGCATAAATTTTGGACGTCAAGGGTCAATCCCATTAAATTTTATATATTCGGAATCCTGAGATTGAGAGCTATCAATTGATATACAAATGGGCCCAATCGGAGAGGGTCGGGGGTGGGTGGTCCCTCAAGGGGGTTTGGACTTTTTGGGACCCCCCTCCAGAATTTGACTGAGCCACTTTCACGAAGTTTTAAATATATCAATGGATTACTGAGCTCATGAACTGTCGATTGGCACCCTCTTTGAGGAAATCGGTTGAAATGGGACGTCATTAGGGCTGCTCAAAGTTTAACCAAATGGACTGAGATGCTAGCAGTGTCAGGATGGATGACTTGGAGTGCCTATACTGCCTTAAGCAGTGTGACAACAGAGGCAACAGGGACAAGCACGTAGCAGCATGCATGAAGCAGCGGGACACAGGCAAGAGAGCCAAGCATGGCCAGCAGAGCTTGAAGGGCTTCTTCCAGCCGTGCGCCGCACCAGCAGCATCCTCCATGCAATTGCATGCAAGCACCAGTGCAGGGCCACCACCATCCCCTCCAGCAGCAGCACCACCACCACCACCACCACATTTTGCAGCAGCATGTGGGCAGCGATGCATGTGGCTTCTGCGGCGGCACTGCATGCACCCCACACCTCACAGCCAAAAACCAGCCAGGCCTGCCTGAGGGATGTCCAGCGTACAAAAAGTTCAGCAGCAAACCACGCGAGCAAGATAGGTCAGCTTGCAACAACCACCTGCTGGTGTGCCCAGCTGGATGCAAGGCGGTGGTGTGGAAGTACAGCTTGGAAGCCCACTTCACAGCCAAGCACTTGCAGCAGCAGCTGGAGCAGAGGCAGCCCTTCATCATGGGCCCCAAGGAGCAGCGGCACATGCAGAAAGTGGCTAAGGGCGTGCGTGCACTGCGCTAGTTAGAGACAAGCACTTAGGTCAACGTGCGAACACGCATGTGGATGCTCTGAATCTGTTTTTGACTCGCAGCGTCACGTACACTTACTTATTTTATTTCCTTGTGATGCAGATGGATGCAGAATTTAAAAAGGAGCAGAATGGTACCCTTTTCGTCCCGGGGGGGGCAGTATTGGGAA
>Ga0307968_1004453_pt1 | contig 11398 bp, 9 predicted proteins | sample OrgLakmetagen650_FD_201834 | JGI IMG/M metagenome (GOLD analysis project Ga0307968, IMG submission 201834) | Saline water microbial communities from Organic Lake, Antarctica - #650 | ecosystem: Environmental > Aquatic > Non-marine Saline and Alkaline > Saline | place: Antarctica: Organic Lake... | reverse complement strand
CAGCTTACAATATCAGCTTTCATTTAAAGCCAGAATGGTGTCAGTTGGCTGAGTGGGCAGTAAATGGCTGGATTCAGAGTGCAAAAAGGGCACATATTTGGACATTTCCCCAGTCAGCCCCCTCTGGCCAAACACAAACACAACATATTTTAAAATTGCCACAAAGAAGCATTCAGGGGCGCGTCTTCTCTAACACGGCTACTGTCTCTGCGTGGTCGGTGTGAGGGAACATATCCACAACCTGAAGGGAAACTAACTCAAAACGGTGCACATTATTTTCGTGCCCAATAGACCCACAAAGTATAGCTATATCCCTTGCTTGTGTGGCGGGGTTGCAGCTCACATACACACACCTGCGGGCGATGGGGGGCAGGTAGGCATATTTAATGCCATCACAGGCTGTCATGTGAAAAAACCTAGTGCTAGGTTGTGCATTAACAATATTTCACATGTTTCCCTGAAGCTACCAGCTTGTGATGCCAACAACGTACTTTCCTCTTTTGCCTGCACAAAGAATCCAAAGATCAGAACACTATAGATCAGTCTGTGACGCCAGCAACACACTCAAGATAGGAGGTTGAGCTGGCGGCCGTGATAAATAACCTACTCTAAAACACAGTTTCCAAGAGTGCACACTGTTTGATTAAAGCATTATACTTGCAACACAAGCAACAAAAGTCATGGATTGGGTCCGGGTGCTACGGCACACAACCCCCCTGCCCCACACAAGTTCCTTTCTAATTGCTTGCGCGGTGAGGGTTGCCTGGTGCGGGCACCTAAGTAACCCCCTCCCTTAATCATGCTGGATGTGTCATCACTACCAGCAGAGTATTTTCTTTCCTTTTCTTTTTCTCTTCATACTCGTTTCAAAACACCTTTAAAATTGTCGAGCAAAGAAGCATTGATGTCTATGGGCATGCATTTGAGTGTCTGTGGAAAGCAAGATTGGACATACACAAGACTGTTACGGTGCAAGCAGAAAGTAACGCAGCATCGTGCTAGACACGGATACCATACCTGTGATAGGAGGACTGGACGTATGCATGATTGCTACGGCACCTCTAGACGTCGTTACCATTACTGTGATAGCACGTCATATTCTACCTATACAACCAACCCTACAAGCGGCCTTTCACAGGTACAGAGAAGGGTGTCATAGACAGATAACGCAAATACCCAAGCAATTCAGGAAATTACTGAGTTTAGTGTAAAATACATGAACTCCAGTTGTACAGTAAAAGTGACAATGCTTGGCATTGCCCATGTACAAACCATCTTTCAAAACGTAGCTATCGGATGCAACTTTCGAGTCCCAAAATGGTAAAGAGGAAGCGGAGAGCCAAAACTGGCTTGTTGGGACTGTTTGGCTTGCAAAGGTTAAGGTTGAGGTTACATCACTATATATGCCTCAGAGGGCATCTCAGCGGAAGCTTGGAAAAAAGCCTGTTACCAAACCTATCTAAACAAAAGGGGAAGCGTCTATAATAGATGAGGGAACGTCTGTCTGCATAAGAGTCTAAGCGGACCGCTATAGAGCAGAAAGCAGAATACTAACAGAAGAAAGCTTGTTCAAGAAAAACCCGTTTGTCTGTGTGCATGTAATTGTTAGGGAGCATGTTTGGCTTGCAAAAGGGTGGGCCGTTTATGGGGACAGCCGCTTGCAGATTATCTGTGTTTCTCTCTTGTTTCTCCATTCAATTATTTATTTATTGTTTCTCCATTCATTCATTTATTAGTTCTCCCTTCGTTGTTTCGTTGTTGTTTCCCCATTTTTTCATTTCCTTGGGGATTAATCCCCCTGTCTACAGCATCTCATGATGCAAACGAAAAAAACCTACCTGCGCGCTGAACACATGTGGTACTCAACCACCGCAGGGCTAAGTCCTGACCTAGCAGGGTTGCTTTATTTCCTTGGTGATAAATTCCTAGGGTTGGCCAGAAGCATATATATGTATATATGGTTTACATACAGTATTTTGGCAGGGAAATCACCGAATATACGGTCATATGCGGTGTATATATACGGTTCTGGCCAACCCTATAAATTCCTTACATACAGTACCTCATGATGCAAACAAAAATGAACCTACCTGCGTGCTGAACACGTGCGGAGGTACTCAACTACCGCAGGGCTGAGTCCTGCCCTGGCAGGGTCGCACACAACTACATCAGGTGACAGCCAAGCCGTACGTGCAGCTGCAGCTGCCTCTGCTCCTATAACTAAGTCTGCATCTCTGACGCGTGCTCGGTTTTTGGCTGCAGTTACTGAGCCCAAGCTGCCAGCAACATTGTGCACATTTTCTGCAATATCGGATATAGATGGGGATGCCTGGGCCAAAGTGCCACTGCCAAGCTGGTCAAGCTTTCGGGGATCTGGGAGAAAAGCAAAGGCAGGCAAGTGATTTTTAGTTGGCCATAACGTCAGCGCTGAACATGACTAGCGTACATTTAGCAAAACATAATTTCAAATCATTCATATTCCGAATGCGATATCCTTTATGTGACAAGGCACAGACGCAGGTTAACAAGTTTCATTTAGTCACATGGAACCCATGCAATACTCATCAGCGTGGACTTTCACTGTCATGCGCTCAAAGTGTTTAATTGAAATGCTTGCACAGTTAAAAACTTGTAAGGATGTCAGGGTTAGCCAGAACCCTCCCTATTTTCCAAAAACTTGGTGCTCTTGCGGTACTGGGAACAAATGCACGTGCAAACCTGGCCTGCTTAATCGATTCTAGAATTCATAATATCTGGCCCCTAGTATGATCAAATCATGAGCAGCAGTTACCATAAGACGAATTTGCAATCTGTGAGACAACCTAGAGAGCATGAACGGTACAAGCCCAAATATCTTGAGCAACGAAACACGCATAACCATACCAAGTCCAATACTCCAGGCAACAAAACACGCACGATCATGCTAAAGCAACTGCACGCACACACACACACACGCACTCACACGCACACACACACACACACACACACAAGCAAAGCTGCCTGGTCATACTTAAGAGCCAACCTTATATTCCATGTACTGTGAGTCACATGGTCAAAAGTACTAAAGGAAGCGCTTCACGGTTCCGCACACACCAGCCATGCTCAAAACTACCGCTGATCATATATACTGCGAACCACATTGGCTGGACAAATCAGAGGAAACATTATAGCAATCTAGAACGAAACAGCCATACGAAAAGACCACCCCCCCACCTGGAACACCTGATGTCAAATCCACACATGCAAAGGAAGCATTGCTGATGTTGTTGGCTTCAGCATTGAAGCGAGCGTCGGTGATGGCGGCACCTGTACGTGAGCACGTGACGATGCAATGGATGGCATGTGTCACTACCTGTACGTGGGCACACGTGACGATGCAATGGATACAAGGTTGTCATGTGTCACTACCTGTACGTGGGCACACGTGACAATGCAACGGGTTGTCATGTGTCACTACCTGTACGTGGGCACACGTGATGGTGCAAGGGATACAAGGTTTTCATGTGTCACTACCTGTACGCGGGCACGTGACGATGCAAATTTTGCGAATAAGCTAGCGCAAAGCACAACCGAGAGTTGAAGCTGCATCAGGAAAGTTGAAGCTGTCATCTGCCGCCATGCTTAATAAATAGGGTTGGCCAGAACCGTATATATACACCGTATAATGCAATGGAAACAAGGTTGGCAAGTGTCACTTCTGCATACAGTCGGGGACACAAGGGGGATTAATGCTTTTTCAGTATAGGCGAGTAAGAGGATGTAAGGGGTGGTAAAGAGAGATGTCTCGAGGTGTATCCAACTTAGTCATTCTGGCGGTGCCTTTTTGACTACTCAGTACCGTACGTGAAGAAAATCGCTGCCCATTCTTTTTATGCCTTGTTGTAATGACGAAGCCTACAGCGAACTGTAGCATAGAATTGCTGCCCATATTTCCCAATTTATTGGGGGGGCGGTGAACAAGTCAACTAAAGGAACATGCATTTATCTTCCAGTTCTTGCAGAGATTTTAAGGGTGGGGCAATGAACGATGTTTTGTAAAACTTTTTGTTACAATGGGAAGGAGGGTTGTGAGGACTTGTACGGGCGATATATCTTAAGTAAGAACACTTAAATGCTTGTAACCAGCTGTGTGATCTCCTGCCAGAGTCTCAAAGATATATGTACAACTTGTACGCACATAGGACGTGAGCTTTGCTATAGCAAATCTTTTTGAAATCCTGTCGAAAATCACACTTGCCGTCTCTTGATGGAATTGTATGCAGCACATAAAACTTGTACAAGTCGCTCACTAAAAAAATTTATCTTTACATTACTAGTGCAGTCGGCGCACCTTTATTATTCCATGGCCCACAATTTGTGTTGACTGGTGACTTACATTGTGCACAAGCTGTGGGCACTTCAATGCATTGTCATCTTATTAAACCGGAGTGCGAAAGCTGAAACTGAATGACTAGCTTGTGACCTACTAAATCCGGACACCCGCATACAACAGTATCATTGTATGCATTTTCAATTGCCCTCACTTGCTTGCGTACCTTGTGCCTCAGCAAAACGTGTTTTTGAATGGTGGAGCACTTTCTTTAAAACTTACACAACTTTTCCCCTTGCATTCCCCCTCATACCTTCCGCCTCGTAGCCCACAACGTGCGCACACTGGCTGGCTAAAGACAGGCCAATGCTTCCAGCGCCGCAGTACAAATCGAGCAAAGAGTCACTGGGCTGGAGTTGGGCGGCGTCAGAAATGACTTGGTACAGTACCTAGAAGGAGATCGCGAGGCGCCTAAAGTGTTTGCAGCTGCGATAGATTAGGTTTAAAGAATGTGTGGATAAACGTATGAATAAGAAGTGCACTGCAAAAGGAAATAATCTCACTCGGAATTGCAGCTCCCAAGCAGCTTTTGTGTGCACAAAACATTGACAATTCAATTAAACACGCACCAGGAGCTCCAAGTGCCAATTAAGAATCTCTTGCACTCTTGCTCTTGAACTCTCGCTCTTGAACTTTCGCTCTTGCACTCTCGCTCTTGAACTCTCGCTCTTGCACTCTTGCTCTCGCACTCTCGCTCTTTGCACTCTCGCACTTGCACTCTCGCTTTTGCACTCTCGCTCTTGAACTCTCGCTCTTGAACTCTTGCTCTTGCACTCTCGCTCTTGCACTCTCGCTTTTGCACTCTTGCTCTTGAACTCTTGCTCTTGCACTCTCGCTCATGCACTCTCGCTTTTGCACTCTTGCTCTTGAACTCTTGCTCTTGCACTCTCGCTCTTGAACTCTCGCTCTTGAACTCTCGCTCTTGCACTCTCGCTCTTGAACTCTCGCTCTTGCACTCTCGCTCTTGAACTCTCGCTCTTGCACTCTCGCTCTTGAACTCTCGCTCTTGAAATCTCGCTCTTGAACTCTCGCTCTTGAAATCTCGCTCTTGCACTCTCGCTCTTGCACTCTCGCTCTTGCACTCTCGCTCTTGCACTCTCGCTCTTGCACTCTCGCTCTTGCACTCTCGCTCTTGCACTCTCGCTCTTGCACTCTTGTACAACCACATGATGCAACTGAAGATACTCTAATACTCTAATGCCTTTCTTTCTCTACACTTACAAACAACAGCTGAGCAACCCAACCGGATCCTCACCTTGGCTTGGGCTGTGTTGGTCTGCAAGAAGGAGTCTGGTGACACTCGCAGCTGCAATCCATGCACTGCCTCCACTATATGCAATCGGGTGCCTGCATCAAGCATGTGCAAGACGCACAATATGTTTACACTGGGTATTTGTTAATATTGTACTGTACGCCTTTATTAAGTTTTCGCAGGGTTGCTGCAGGCACCCACTCACTCAAGATGAAGGCAGTGCTGTGAAACATCTGTGCCTGCATCAAGCATGTGCAAGACGCACAATTTGATGAGCACAGATGTTTCACAGCACTGCCTCCACTATATGCGATCGGGTGCCTGCATCAAGCATGTGCAAGACGCACAATTTGATGAGCACAGATGTTTCACAGCACTGCCTCCACTATATGCGATCGGGTGCCTGCATCAGGCATGTGCAAGACGCACAATTTGATGAGCACACATGTTTCACAGCACTGCCTTCATCTTGAGTGAGCGGGTGCCTGCAGCAAACCTGCGTAAAGTTAATAAAGGCGTGCAGTACAATATTAACGAATACCCAGTGTAAACATATTGGCACCGCAAACATTTCCCTACACTATCCCCATTGTATGTAAGCAAGTGCCTGCAGCGAATATCATAGAGATGTCAAGGCTAAGATTACCTCAGACAGAGACGTCTGTTTTTACATTGGTATCGAAGGACGTACTATGTGCAGACAAAAGTGAATTTCCTGTGTATTGTCTCAACTAGATGCGAGTGAGTTCCTACAACAACCGGTGCACAAATACAGTGTATGCTTAAAGTACTGGTAGGTTTAGCATACTCTAATCACTGGTTGTAAGGTCTGCACTGCCTTTTTGTATAATCCCTGTAAGTAGGGTTGGCCAGAACCATATATATACGGTGTATATACGTTATTTTTGGCAGGGAAATCACCAAATATACGGTGTATATATACGGTTTTGGCCAACCCTACCTATAAGCAATAGCTCACAAAGCTGTACACGGCTTAATCGTTTCTTCGGATCTCCCTGTTACGACCATTGCATTGTGCCTGGTATTTAAATTTAAATACGGTATGGATTAACCATGCAATACGCATATGAAGATACTGATGTTGGGACGCTTATCATTGAGCAAGCTGGATGCTGTATCAAGAAAGAAAGAAACAGGTCTGTTTCAATGGGTAATCAGCCTAGCCATAGTTGTGCTAGTCATGTACCATGAGCTTTTAAGCAGCAAGAGTAGAAAAGGCCAAAACCATCATAACATCTTGCAGTGTCGTTTGCAGGGAATAGGTACGAACGACCACGTTTGTACAAATTATCAGACAAATTATGTGGTGGCGTTTGCAGGGAATATTTGAAAGGTACGACCACGTTTGTACGCATTATCAGACAAATTATGTGGTGGCGTTTGCAGGGAATATCCAGGGAAGGTACGACCACGTTTGTTCGAATTATGTGGTGGCGTTTGCAGGGACGTTTAAAACATACGGCCACCTGCGATGTGTATTTTACATAAGCATACGGCCATGTGTGATGTGTATCTTACATAAGCATACGGCCATGTGTGATGTGAAAATAGCCAGTTTGTTTTTGTTTGCATTGTGAGATGCAGGAGGCGGGGGATTTATTACCAAGGAGTAAACGAATGGAGGAACATCAAAGAAATAAATGAATGGAGAAATGATGAATAAATAAACGGATGGGTAAGCAATAAACATATAGATAAATGGATTAACGAATGGAGAAACAACTGTGAAGCACAGCTACATGCAAGAGTGGTAACGCATATCACTTGTGATGCACTGAAGAACTGGAGTTCAAGCGCTTTACACTGAACTCAGCAGCAGTGATATTCAGCAGGAAAGTGACAAGCGCAGAAGCAGTGTGTGCGCATGTGTTCTTTCACACTGCTTCTTTTTACGTTTCTTTCTGTGCGCAGCGCGGAAGCAGTGATATTCAGCAACAAGTGATGAGCGTAGAAGCAAGCAAACCTTTTAACAGTCCTGGCCAAGGCTTGAGCTAGGACACGTGCGTGTGTGTGCGTGTGTGTGTGTGTGCGTGTGTGTGCGTGTGTGTGTGTGTGTGTGTGTGTGTGTTATTTTGTGTGTGTGTGTGTTATTTTGTGTGTGTGTTATTTTGTGTGTGTGTGTGTGTGTGTGTTATTTTGTGTGTGTGTGTGTGTGTGTGTGTGCAGCACTTCAATTATAAAATCAAACAGCATGCATAAGTAAGGATGCCCACCTGCAAGAAGACGCAAATTTGAAGAACGCCCACTCCAACCTACGCCATTCTCTTTCAAGTGCTGCTGCTGCTGCTGCTGCTGTTGTGCGTTTGCCCCCTGCAGCTGCTTTACTGCTTGCCGTTGTTGCCCTCCTTGCTGAGATTGTTGACCTACTCGTTTTTGGCTCTTGGTATGGCCCTTGATGTCAGATATAGACTTCTTCCTTTGGCCTTTGCCCTGTTGTAAAAATAACGACGCTTCATTGTGACGCGGAGAAGTAAAAGATGCTAAACAATAACACAGCTCATGAAAGTGAGCAGTTGCCCTGCTCGAAGACTGCTCGATGAGGAAAACATTGTAGGAACTTTTGTGCCCAAAAAGAGCAAAGCATCACAGGAAAGAGAACAGACGAGCTTGCCGGCACAGAGCTTTGCCTTGCTCAAGGAAACAGCGTCACAATCAGGGTAGGCAGAACCATATATATATATATATATATATATATACGGTGTATATACGGTATTTCTGGCTGGGAAATCATCAAATATACGGTCATATACGGTGTACATATACGGTCCTGGCCAAGCCTGGTCACAATGCTGTTCAAAAGAGATGACAGCATGACTTGCACAAATAGAGCACATAGCCAGAGTTGGCCAGAACCGTATATATACACCGTATATTTGGTGATTTCCCTGCCAAAAATACCTTATATACACCGTATATATATGGTTCTGGTCAACCCTACACATAGCCAGTAATTTTGTAGTGAGAGACATAGAATAGTAAGTTTGTAGTGAGAGACATAGAAGACTAGTGTGGGACGTAGAATAATTATATTGTAGCGAGACAGAATGAATGTCTGTTGTCAAACCTTGAGCAGGCACGCAGCACAATTCGATTTCATGGATGAGCCTTTTAACTTGCTGCGCCCGGCACAAGGTAGCAGTGATGACATATCTGTCACATGGGATTAAGCAAATCGTGTGATGAAAACATATAAATTGATTACAAGCATACAGTTTGGCAAGAAGCGTGTGATGGTAATGGCAGCTACCTCCCCTGACAGCATGCTTGCACACTAGAGTTGGCCAGAACCATATTTTTATGTGTGTGTCCGCTGCTTAAGGTGTACCGTATGCTGATAAATGATAAAGGTATACCGTACGCTGAAAAAGGTATATATATACGGTGCATGTACGGTGCCTTAAGCAGGGAAATTCCATATATACGGTATAATACGGTGTGTATATATACGGTCATGACCAACCCTAATGCATACCCACCATTGGTCCTCCTCCTGAATTCGTCCCTGATTTCCTCTTAATTCCGTCCCTAATTGTCTCCTAATTTTGTCTCTGAGTTCCTTTCGATTTGTCCCTGATTATTTCCTAATTCATCCCTGATTTAATCTTTGAGTTGTCACGCACAATCGTTGGCAGAGACAAATCGTGTGACGGAGCAGTTAAATTGGTTGACAGTTGAGAGTTTCTTTATGTCTTGTTCAATAAGTCTTATCAGTAGATGTGCTGAGTCTTATACTTTGCAGTGGCCGTAATTTGATTTGACAGAGTTCCTCCTGATTTCATCCCTGATTTCCCCTGACAGCATGCTTGCACACCCACCATTAATCCTCCTTCTGAATTCATCCCTGATTTCCTTTTGATTCCGTCCCTGCTTTTCTCCTAATTTTGTCTCTGAGTTCCTTCTGATCTGTCCCTGATTTTGTCCTAACTCATCCCTGATTTAATCATTCAGTTCCTCCTGATTCCATCCCTGATTTCCCCTGACAGCATGCTTGCATACCCACCATTGGTCCTCCTCCTGAATTCATCCCTCGTTGCTGATTCCTGCCTTGCGATTGAAGGGCAGGGCTAAGCACTTTGACTACCACGCCTACAACCTGCGAGTAAGTGTACATTTAAAACAGCCTCTCTGATTTCGAACACTGCTTCAACAACCACCACGCCTACAACCTGTGCGGAAGTCTGCGAATGAGATGGCTTCTGGTTTGCAATAAGGGCAGGAATAGCCTTTCAGTGAAATGTGTGACTGTTAATAGGGCTGGGCGAATCCTTGTTAAAAACAATTATTTATCCTATTTCTTCACAAAAATACTGTGCATGCATCGTTCCCTCACATCGTATTAATCATTTGCAGAGGAGTATATGCATAAAACCAATCCGGTCATAACTGCTCAGACCTGGAGTGCAAGCACTGGAATTACTTGTTGCAATGGACTGTAACACTGGAATGCGTTCGTTACAAGACACTGACATTCACTTGTACGAGACACTGAAAATTCATGCTGCTTCGCAAGCACTGGAATTCACTTGTTACAATAGACTGAGCAATAAACTGCATTCACACCCTTGTTTTACATCGTGCAAATACCATTTGCAATCGACTTGGCAAGAGATCTGGTACGGTTTCAAACTGCTATTCTGCATCAAAAACCTAAGACGCAACAAAGTGATTCAAAACAAGTGTGCATTTTGCGGAAATTTTTGTTTCATAATCTAGGTAGATAAAAACAGACTGACAAACAACAAGTAGTCCTGGAACTTGTAGGTGTTTGTCGAACAGGAAGCCTGTTTTCCTACATCTGGGGTCCAGCTGCCACAATGGCGTCAGCAACAGGCTGCAGGAAGTCAAAAACATATCATACTATCAATTACACTACACAGAAAGTGCGCAGCACAAACCCGCACCTGGGGTACAGCTGCCACGATGGCGTCAGCAACATGCTGCAGGAAATTGATAACACTGTCAAAATAGCACACACCACACACAGCACAAGAACGCGCACCTGGGGTACAGCTGCCACTATGGCATCAACTACATGCTGCAGGAAATTGATAACACTGTCATAATAGCACACACCACACACAGCACAAACCCGCACCTGGGGTACAGCTGCCACGATGGCGTCAGCTACATGCTGCAGGGAATCGATCACACTGTCATAATAGCACACACCACACACAGCACAAACCCGCACCTGGGGTACAGCTGCCACTATGGCGTCAGCTACATGCTGCAGGGAATCGATCACACTGTCAACATAGCACACACCACACACAGCACAAACCCGCACCTGGGGTACAGCTGCCACGATTGCGTCAGCTACATGCTGCAGGGAATCGATCACACTGTCAAAATAACACACACCACACACAGCACAAGAACGCGCACCTGGGGTACAGCTGCCACGATGGCGTCAGCAACATGCTGCAGGGAATCGATCACACTGTCAAAATAGCACACACCACACACAGCACAAACCCGCACCTGGGGTACAGCTGCCACGATGGCGTCAGCAACATGCTGCAGGGAATTGATCAAACTATCAAAATAGCACACACCACACACAGCACATACCCGCACTTGGGGTACAGCTGCCACGATGGCGTCAGCTACATGCTGCAGGGAATCGATCACACTGTCAAAATAGCACACACCACACACAGCACAAGAACGCGCACCTGGGGTACAGCTGCCACTATGGCATCAACTACATGCTGCAGGAAATTGATAACACTGTCATAATAGCACACACCACACAC
>Ga0307968_1004451_pt1 | contig 11399 bp, 9 predicted proteins | sample OrgLakmetagen650_FD_201834 | JGI IMG/M metagenome (GOLD analysis project Ga0307968, IMG submission 201834) | Saline water microbial communities from Organic Lake, Antarctica - #650 | ecosystem: Environmental > Aquatic > Non-marine Saline and Alkaline > Saline | place: Antarctica: Organic Lake... | reverse complement strand
CCCCGTTTCTCCCCCCCCCCCCCCTCTCTCTCTCTCTCTCTCTCTCTCTCTCTCTCTCTCTCTCTCTCTCTCTCTCTCTCCATAAGTATTTGTATATCTTTCTTTACACATGTAGATCTGCTTTTGTGCCTAGATGCAAAGTCCTGTGAGTTGTGCGTGCCTGGTTTCTGAGATAGGTCCATTCTTGGCCCTGTTAATTCCACACTTAATTCTGTGCCGCTCTTTCTGCCCTGCTCTAGCAAAATCGCACTAATCATGCTCCTATATCCAAACGGCCATGTACCCTCTCTCTCTTATTCCAGGTCATTGAAGGGAATGTAGACCCTGCCATCGCTGGTCTGGCACTTGTTTACGCCCTTGACCTCACCCGTTTCCTAAAACATGGTACCAACATGGCCTCCAAGTCTGAAGCGGACTTCAACAGTGTAGAGCGTATCATCCAGTACTTCAAGCCCGATCCAGAACCCCCTCAAGATTCCACCCCTGAGATTACACAGGAGCTGGAAGTTGCAAAATGGCCAAGCCAGGGCTCCATCGAGGTCCAAGACCTGTGCATGAGGTACGTGTAGTGTCTGAGGTGACGTGTGCCCCTGTTCATGATACATGCAAAAAGGAACGCATGGTGGCAAGTGTGCAAAGGGGGGCCTGGGTGGTATGCTTGTCAGGCCTTGTGCATGGGAGTGCTCCTTTTCTTGTAGGTGCCACTGCGATTTCAGATTAGGCAATCATATTTGTTACGAATTAGCTTGTGCCAATCAACAGATCAAGCGCCAGGCCATGCTGCTTTCACTTGAAGACAAACACACATACATGACCTGATGATAGGTATCGTCCTGGGATGCCCCTCGTGCTCCGTGGCGTTAGCTTCTCCGTGGCTGGAGGAGAGAATGTGGGATTGGTGGGACGTACAGGCAGTGGCAAGAGCTCCATTTTCCTCACGCTGTTCAGGTACGCAATCTTGTCCTTACTAGACACGCCCTTTCCAGAATTGATAACAAAACCACTGAGGACCAGGAGGGGTGCAGGCTTGACCTGAAGCTGGCTTCTGATCATCTCTCTATTATTATGAGGCAGTTTCAGGCCAAGCCTGCACTTCTTCCAATTATCATTGTTGCCTTTCCTTCTCTGCAATTAAAAACTGTAATGCACCGTGCTTTTTTAAAACATTGCATAGATATTGTTTTTGCAAGAAGTGCAGGATGTAAATGTTTCTGAAATTTGGGGTGCAGGATGATTATGACCATTCCTTAATTTATGGGGGGAGTGGTTTTCACTGCCTGCACGCTTTTTCTTTGGTAGCTTCGGCACCTGTTATGCGCGTCTGTGGAAATCTCCCTTGCACAAGACACACAAGACTTTGACTGAAGCAAGCTGGGAATACACCTGAAGCACCATTTGATACACCTCTCTCGCTCTTGTTCCACCATGTGATACACTTTGAGCACCTCACACACCAATGATTTCTGATCTGATCACAGGATGGTGGAGGCTGAATCAGGCCGCATTGTCATCGATGGGGTTGACGTGCACACCCTTGGTGTGCGACATCTGCGCTCCAAGATGAGCATCATTCCACAGGATCCGTTCATGTTTTCGGGTATTTGGGGGGGCTCTTGCAAGATGGTCTCATCCCTCTCCAGCAATTGGTGTTCAACTAACTTGGTCACAATGTTGACCGGGCACCAAGCATAACATGTATCAAAACTACAAATTAATGAGACATCAACGAAGTTGCAACTGCGTGTGCCACCTCCAGGGACCGTCCGTTCCAACTTGGATCCCTTTGGTGACCATGAAGATCACAGGATCTGGGAGGTGCTAGAGGCCGTGGGTCTCAAGCCGATTATTGTGGAGTTTGACGAGAAGCTGGGCATGAAGGTGCACATGCTGTTTGCTGGCGTGTGTATGTGTGTGTACGCACGTGTATGTGTGCTTGCGTTGCATGCCAGGTGGATTTTTGGGCTTGCTCTGCGTCTTAAAGAAACAGATTTTGGAACGACTGTTGTTACTCTCCTGACCATTTCAGGTCGTAGACAATGGGGCCAACTTTTCGCTTGGCCAGCGTCAGCTGTTCTGCATGGCACGCGCGATGCTGCGCCAGTCCAGGATTCTAATGATGGTGCGTTTTCTGATCCACTATGAGATTTTTTGTACTGCCCCTGCGAGCATTTGAATTAATAAGCCTGTGCTGATAATCTTTATTACCGTTTGTTTACGATCACTTCGGAAATTAATTAATTATTTGGCCAGAAAACGAAAATTTTTATTAATTCTTGGAGGCCTCCGAACTGACTTCGAAGTGATAAATTAAATATTTGTAGTTTGTAGTGGTTTTGAGGGTGAAATGAGCTCCAAGCGCGCCAGTGTGAACCCCCTGGCCGGGTTCTTGAAGCCTCAGCCACAGCCTCAGCCTCAGCCACAGCTTCAGCCATAACTAACAGCAGTAGCAGTGCACAGACAGCATTCGCAGGGGGGCTCTCGAACTCAAAAACTAATTCCCGACAGGGCCCTCCCAAAGTGCCCTCGAACTCAAAAAATAATCCTCATACTCCCTCACGAACTGAAATCGAAAATTTAATTAATTATTTGAAAGTGTGGTCACGAACTGATCGTGAACGAACGGTATTTCAAAAAGCGCCCATTTTAAGTAGTTGAGCATTTTTGAAACTTTTCTGTTTAGAAAAGCATCCCTAACAGGCTTGTGCTCAGACGGTCAGACGGTACTGTACTATAATTACGGTACAGGCCGTCTTTTTGTAAGTATTTTCGAATTTTGGCGATCGTATCTTACCGTCAAGATGGTATAAATACGATATGGTGTGCAGTACGGTGCCAAGCTGGCACTGCCAGTGCAAAAATGGCCTCAGAAAGGCCTTTCCACCCCAAAACCTCCCATTTCCATCTCAAGCGTACTCCTCTCACACGTTGACGCCACACAAAGCTTCCCTGAACGATCCTGAGGCTATGTTGGGGGGAGCTGCATCAGCTCAAGGGAAGGGCCCAGCAGTGGCTTGCATGAAAACTGAAAGTCGGACGCAATGCTTGATTCCTGGTTAACGATAAGCGTTTTATTCATGAACAAAATAATTGCTTTGGGCCGAATTATGGAGCCAGACAGCCAAATTACACCAAAATCGCACTGTACGGTGACCACCGTCTTGTACAATTTAAGACCGTACTAGTCAACTCCACCGTCTTATTTCAGTACGGTGTGGCGTAACACGGTACGCTACCATAAATACGGTCAAAATTGCTCTAGTACGGCGTAGTCGCACAAGCCTGATCCCTGAACATGGGCCAAGTGCAATCCGTGTTTCCTACTTACTCTGACTTGCCTTTGCACAGGATGAAGCCACGGCCTCTGTGGATCAAAATACAGACCACCTCATCCAGGTAGGCTGTTGGAGATCAGGAATAGTTTTGAGGGTAGCTGCCCTGAAAGCCTAGTGGTCGTGGTCAGGCCAGGTCTCTTAGAAACCACAGGTCCTGATCAGCCTGGTAACATGAGTACTGAGCAGCCCAGCCGTGACTGGCAATAGGTACCATCACCACACCACACCAAATACGTGTAGATTTAGTGCTGTTAGGTCTGCATTGCTATAAGCTATGAATGAACAAGAGCAGACAAGCAGGTTGACTTTGTGGGGTTGGGGTATGGTAAGAGCAGCAGAAAACATAGGCTTAAATTTTAAGAATAGAAGGGTCGCCTACTTTCTAACTGTGTTGATCATTCGTCACAGCAACTAGTACCGACTGGCAAGGCATACCCTCTTCCTTCAAATTGCAGGAAGCCATTCGTTCCTCCTTCCATGCCTGCACCATTTTGACCATTGCACATCGCCTCAACACCATCATGGACAACGACAAAGTCATCGTCCTAGATGCTGGCAAGGTACTGGAGAGAGAGAGAGAGAGAGAGAGAGAGAGAGAGAGAGAGAGAGAGAGCTGCCAATCTCTGCTGCCATTAATGTTTTCGTTGTGCCTGGTTGTGCCTGGAAAGGTTCTAAGGGCTCATACAATACCTGCCAACGTAGAATGGCATACCAGTTAGGCCGGACAGACTAACAGACTAATTTAACCACCTCGTCATTAGCATCATTACAAAGAAACTAAAGCGACGCACCATGGTTAGGCACCACACAAAGTTGCGAATGGAAAAAAGTTTAACTGAATCACCAAAGCATAGGCCTCGGCAGAATTGATGAGCTTTTTTATTTCGTACGAGGTGTGCAGCTTAAAGATGCAAAGGCACATGAATGCACAAACATGCACTTTGCAGCTATCAAATGTCTCATTTGCCGTTTGTTTGCAGCATTCCCTGCTGGTGTTTGACGGCAGCACCTGCTGAGCACTCATAACTCATAAACAATAAAGCACCTCTGCACATCTGCCCCTTGCAGGTGGTAGAGGCCGCCCACCCTGATGATCTGCTCCAAAAAAAGGAGGTGAGCTTGTACTCATGTCAAAGATTTGTTACGTGGATCTGTTTGTTCTATTTCAGCCTGTTTCTTTTCATCCTCATTTACCTTAGTTACGCACGCTGCTACTGTTGAATCTCCCTGCGCAGGGCGTTTTCACACACATGGTCGGTCAGACAGGCAACAGCAGTGCACGGTACCTGAAGACTTTGGCGTCCAGTGCAAAACGTGACATGCTCGTACGCTCTGCCTCAAAGCACATCAACCCTACATTCGTTAATGTCCCTGCAAGCCCCAGCACACATGAGGAAGACAGCAGTACAGATGGGGTGAGTCACACGCGCCTGCTCATCAACTTAAAAGACCAAGGAGCAGCAGCAGCAGCAGTAGCAGCAGCAGCAGCAGACCGACAAGGAGGAGCGCGCCTTGCTAGAGGCAACGCGCAAAAAAAACCAAACATACAGAAATATTTGTAGGGATTCTGGAAGTCAGAGATACTGCTTGCTTCCGCAGGCCAGGAATGATCAGGCCGACAAAAAATTCATCCCGAGCAAGATGAAGTGCATACAAATTGGCTAGAAACAAAACAAAAAAAAATACTGCACGTGGACATTTGGGCGGGCGGAGCCCTTCTATCCTGAATTTTGGCAGAATTCTGCAGATTTCTGCAGAATTCGGCAGTGCACACACAGTGAGGACCAAGGAAATAAGAAGATAGAGAGAAGCCCAGTAATAATACAGATACAGAGCAAGGATGCATGATGTCATTTTGCTTCACTGCAAGGACTGGCGTTCAAGGCTTGCACATTAAACTCAGTTTTCTTTCCCTTTTTGTTGTAGGTTTCATCACCTCATGGTGTCAGGCGTAACCCCTTCAACCTGGTTGGCGACACCCCGTATGCCTCCCCGCTCCCATCACGTCTGGCCACAAGCAATCTGGCATCCCCCACCCACGTTATGGTGACACTAACAGAAGAAACAGTTACGGCTGAGGATGGCAACAGCATTGCCCTTGCGGCTGCAGCTGCTGCAGCCGTCGAAGCAGAGCTGGATTTGCCCACAAGCTCTACGACAGCCACACACAGCGAGATCACACATAGCGACGACAGTGGCTCTGATACAAAGGTTTAAAAGCTGAACAGTGGACCACGAGGTCAGGCTTTGGACTTAATATTTTGCTAGGTGACAGAGGCAGAGGCCCTTGCGTGCATATGTAGAGGTGCAGGTGTCGCAAATTGAATAAAAACGCTTGTTATAGTGTGCATTACTTTCTTGCCATCAATTTCCGCAGGACAAAGCAGTCAAGAACTTTGTTGACCGTAGGTTTCATGTTGCCAAAATTGAGAGATGCATGCTTGCAGCCAGTCTGCCAGAAGTTGCTGCTTATGCGCTTATGCATGCGTGCATTATTTTCTTGCGAGCCGTGAGAGATCACCCTTTTTGCCACCCTGGAAAGGAAATACTTTTTTCTTCAGAGATTTGTTTGCTCACACTCGTTTACGCAAAAAAACTGGAGCATCATATAATGTTTTTATTTGATACTTGTTTTTTACACACTAGTATGTGTCTTTGGGAGCGAGGTGAGCCGTCGTGCTTAAAACTATTTGACAGCTGATTCGTTGAAGGCGTTTGTAATCATTGTTGCTATCTTACCACATTTCAAATCCAAATTTTACGTGTAAATGTCGCATTTGCCTCTCAAATCTCATTGCTGTAAAGGATTGCATGCACGTTACCCACATACTAGGCCTTAGATTAAAAAAGGTTTCAAAGCATTAGCCCACAAAACTGTTCTGATGAACGCTATATAAAATATAAGATACCCTTTTAAAGGAACGTAACTTGTGAATGACGCAAATTTTGATTTCTGGCATGTTACATAGGTCTAGGGGACACAGCAAACTCCCTAAGGTAAGGTAAGGTAAGGTTACATCGCTATATATGCCTCTAGTGGGCATCTGAGCGGAAGCTTGGAAAAAGCCTGTAACCAAACCAAAAAGAACGCTAGAAAAATCAAGGGAATAGGGCTAGGCGCTTAGCTACAAAAGAGACAACACCAAAAATATCAGGTTGGTTCATACAGGTCCTCAAACGAGCTGGGCCATCCTCAAATTGAGGTGGATACGAGGCTGAAAACAATCTAAACACAGACAGAAAGGAGAGAGAGAGAGGGAGAGAGAGAGAGAGAGAGAGAGAGAGAGAGAGAGAGAGAAAGAGAGAGAGAGAGAGAGAGAGAGAGAGAGAAAAGAGAGAAGAAAAGAGAGGGCCCATGGGTGCAAGTTGAAGTCTGGACTCCAAATCTGGGAGAGTTATGACGTACATGCAGAGCATACAAAGGCAGGAGGGAGGGGGAAAACTGCACTTGAATGCCTGTGCAGGTCTATCAAACACTTCAATCGCTCTTCAACTGTGCTTTGATGAATGGCAATTGGCAGTGGATTTCATCATCAGGGATGATTCTGCCTCATGAAAATATCCGCGGCTCTTGCATGGTGGTCACCTTTCTTGGAATCGTTCGTGGCTCTTATAAGTGTCAGAATCCAGCAACTCGCCCAGCCTCCCACCTAGGCGCGTCCACCTTGAAGACGAAAGTGGCGAATTAAAACACCAAAGTATGCACGTCCATACTTAGACTGCAACCGAAAATACGCATGCTTCCCTTTATTTTCTTCCGGCCAACAAAAAAGGCAGATGGCAGATGCCACTTGCTAAATGCCTTTTTGGCAATAACTATTGCTACGGTGTATCAGGGTGTTGCCAAGCTGTAAGGCAAGTGCTGTTGATTACAACCTTGCATTGGCTCTTTGTCCCATGCTCATTTCCTGAGGCCTGGATGTGTGAAATCAGAGAGTTTCACTCATTAACTCCATGCACTAAAACACATCATATACTCAGCCATCCTTCATCCCTTCGACAGGGCAATCTGCAAATCATAAAATCATTTGTCCAAAAGCATGTACATAACGTCCAGCGCAAAATATAACCTACAAAACGTCCAGCGCAAAATGTAACCCACGTGCCTACAAGTCCTATTTAGTTGACATTTGCGTTTAGCGCAGCACAAGTCAATGTGAGGCTCAGTTGCCTACTTGTCCTTTTTTGAAACCTCTACCTCATACCGCTCAAGCAAAGCTTCCACCTGGAATACAGAACAACAAAGGAAACACAAAAAGCTTGGTGTTGATGTGTCACAATGGTCACATGTAAAGTAAAAAAGGTAGGATTAAGAGGAGAGAGAAGGCTGTCATTGCAAAGCGACAGACTCAGTGAAATGGCAGATGAGGAAAATTGGGGACTGGGAAGGGTGTCACTGGTCCTCCCCACGGAGAGTTGAACGAAAATGCAACAAGGATCAACATTAAGCAGCTTTTGGGTCATCAAGCTTCTGTATATGTACAAATTGTGTGTGTTGTCAAGTGTTCGTTCCTTTATCGAGGACTTTCAGCAAGATGGGCCCCCTGATGCTGCTGAAACTGAGACTCGCGGCAGACCATCCGACCTCCAGCACATAGGCTCAGTAAATACATATTAATAATGCAGTGATCGACAAAGCAAAAAGTTCCGTGTGAGGATATCTCTGACGTGCTTCAGAGCTGGAAAAGTTTTTCCTGAGCCGCTGGTGCAAGTTACGCACACATACACCGCTGTGATGGGAACATTCCAATTGACCAAATAAATTAAAACCGCAGCGTGTAAGTCCCTGTGCACGTGGCAGGGTGTTTGTTCAGAGGTCACCTTGCTCTTCAAACGATTGCGGCACGTACACTTCACCGTTTGCCACGCAGACAAAGCCCAGAGAACGGGGACACATAGCACAAGGCAACAACACAAACATTACATACGACAATGCTGTGTGTATGGAGAAAGTTTGTTTGCACATTCTACCTCGTTTACGCAAATATTGCAGCTCTATTAGCCACTACTAGCTGCTGCTACTTATTATACAGGCAATTGACAGCAGTACAGCACAACTGAGTGCTTCTTGTTTGCAGAAAGGCCAAGAAATGAGGGAATAATCACTGGTCCGAGTAGCCGTTGTGATAGTGCCCGATTTGTTTGTTTGTTCGAGGGGAGGACCCAATGCAATTCAAGATTATAATTAACTTTCGGGCTAATTGAAGAGTGTGCTATAGTACGATTGAGCGAACCTAACCCCTTTATTTGTGCCTTGATGCTCTGCGGCGGTAGAATTACAGGCACGTTTACGTTTACTGGTGTTGAATCAGCGTGTACGGAAGAGTATGATATGTGATATATACGTAGGGTGGGCCAACACCGTATAAGTATAATTGAAAGGTACTATAAGGTACGGTGTATACGCCGTTTACAATAACAATACATGGGGGGACCATGTCTGTATTATTATTCTATTTAAACATTATAGGCACATATGTAAGGGTGTGCCAGCCTCTAGTCGAGGCTAGACGAGGTTGAGCCTCATCAAGCCTCTTCGAGCCTCGACACCACTGCTGTCAAAGCCTCGACGGCAAATAGGGTGTCCAATTTCGGGGGGAAATCAGGGGTAACTCCATGAAAATTGCTAAAAATTGGGAAATTGAACATTTTTACATGATCATATTGCGTATTTTGCGCTATGTAAACGCGGAAAATGGCACATCATGATGACGATGTTACAGCCTTGTTCAGGGAAGCGTCATACTTTCATCTCTTGGCGCTCTAAAATAAGCAGCAATTGTGTACATCATCTTTCATAGGAGGGTCCTTGCGGAGCCCAGAATGACCCCTGCTGGAAAGTCAAAATTTTGCGAGTTCCGGAAAAACTTTAATTTTACCGGCCCGACTTACTGCTGGGCCTCGATAATTATTTATTCGCAAACCAACCAAGCGCAATACGGTACAGTAAAAACAGTAGGTAATTGAAATGGTGAATTACAGGCATGGTCCACCATGCATTTGTAATCACGGTGTTCATATAGGTTCTCGTCACAAGCTCTTTGTATGTGCTTAGGTATAACCTGTGCTTCTTCCAAACAGGTCAGCGACACTTGACATATCCTTTGTATGCCTGTGCAGAGAAGCCTTCTCATCCCAACAAACGATAGAGACCGTCAGCCACATTCTGACTGGTTTCAGGCGACCTATACGTGTTCTGAAGTCTGGAGCATAGACACACATTCCTACCTGAGGCTTAAAGGCGTCCTCGCTAAAATAGGAGTCTGAGTGGAAGTACTTGGCTATGCTCTCAGTGCAGGACACCTCCCTGTAACAGCACAGGTCAGGAGTGAGTGAGTCTCAAGGGTGCACGTGTTACAAAATAATAACAAGCAGGCAAGAGGAAAAGAAGCGAGGTTCCTTGGGTGTCCTGCTTTTATGTTGGCAGTTGATTATTGAAACGGTCTATTGTCCGCCTTCCTGCCTATTCTGGCTCTCGTCTCACATGTCAGCAACTTCTCACCATCTGTCTCTCTTGTTCTTTGGGTTGTTGCCGATGACTAGCGTGTAATTTTCATCATACTTGGGCATGCGCGAGGAGAGGCGCAACCCCGTGCTGCCTGCTGACTGCAACATGTATGCATAGCATAGGGGAGACTGAGGGGGCAAAAGAAAAGGAAAGGAGGCATGGCATGGCATGCTGCGCATGCAACAGCATGCTACGTGTGCAACAGCACACATGCCTGAGATCTGACAGAGGTTACGCACGCTAGCAAATTTGCTTCACTAGTGTGCTATATTCTAGCACTGAACGGTGCATCTTTCTTCTACCTGTTTGGACACACGGCATTACTGACCGATGAAGAATTACGGGGATGCGCGTCACGAGCAGTGGTGGAGCAGTAGTGGATCATTGACCATGCCTACCTTACGAGGTTTGCATATCAGGTAAGCATCCCCCTCTACCCTCTGTGAATATGTATTAATGACCATGGTCAAGATGGAATAGGCGGCCACACAGAACGCCACGGACCACCAATTAGCGGGGAACTTTCCAGGCCCAAATTGGGCGTAAAGCGCGAGCCCAATCCTGAGGAAGGGTGCCAGAAAGAGGGCAAGTGGTGATATAATGGCCACGCATCCTGCAAGCAATGAATCATGGTGTGCAAACACACAACACACACGTATACAAGCAAACACTCATGCACTCAACCCCCCCCCCAAACAAGCCATACAACCAAGAGGAGTCACCACCCCAAACAAGCCATACAACCAAAAGGAGCCACCACCCAAACAGGCAGCAATGAAACAAAGGGTAGGCACTCACGCGAGGAGACCCAATACAATCTTGGTGTTGATGATGGACACATCCTCCTCGTAGCCGCCCAACAGCACCGTCTGAGTTGAGGTGCAAGATCAAATGTTTAAGCCGATAGCTTTTTCCAAGGCAATCAAGAGTATGAATGTGTGATGCCAAGTCCACCACCTCCCTGACCCACGTGTTGAAATTGCATGTGCACAGGCACCAGACAAATGATTATGCTTGTAGCTTGTACTTCTGTGTGTGTTTGTGTGTTTGTGTGTGTGTGTGTGTGTGTGTGTGTATGTGTGTGTGTGTGTGTGCTTGTGTGTGTGTGTGTGTGTGTGTGTGTGTGTGTGCGCACGCGTGGATGTGAGCGTGCGTATCTGCTTGCATGTGTATGCATGCGTGTGTGCCAGTGCTTGAACACACAGTCCCCTGAGGAGCCGCACCTCTCGTGCGCATTCGTCCAGGGCAGTTTTTAGAGAGTTTCCGTCACTTAAGTTCACTTTGCGCGGGGGATCTTTTGATAGGACCGGTGTCTTCTCCTCTTTACCTCGAGGCATGATGAAGACTGGTCAAAAGAAAGAAATGTTAAAAATATTGAAATTCGAAGTCTTCAGATAATAATGTATACAGGTACACGCGCGTACAACATTCACATCCACAAACACACATCCACACACACATACACACACACACACACACACACACACACACACACTCACACACACACACACACACACACACACACACACACACACACACACACACACACACACACACAC
>Ga0307968_1004449_pt1 | contig 11400 bp, 17 predicted proteins | sample OrgLakmetagen650_FD_201834 | JGI IMG/M metagenome (GOLD analysis project Ga0307968, IMG submission 201834) | Saline water microbial communities from Organic Lake, Antarctica - #650 | ecosystem: Environmental > Aquatic > Non-marine Saline and Alkaline > Saline | place: Antarctica: Organic Lake... | reverse complement strand
TTCCCGGTCCTGCCGCTAGAACTGCAGCAGTGTTGTCCCAAGAATGTGCTTGCAGCCTCCAAAACAAAGCAGGAGGCAGTTTGTATCTGTCTACGCTCTCAATATCCAGAAGCGCGTTTATGGTGATAATAAACGTGTTTAAGAAACTCAGAAGCGCGCTTATGAGCCTCACAAACGCCGGGAAAAACGGGAAAACCGTGTTCATCATTTATGAAGTAGTGTTGAAGTAGTGTTGTAGGTAAGCGCGCTTATGATAATAATAAGCGCGCTTATAAATCGCATAAGCGCGCTTATTAATCCCATAAGCGGGCTTACGAGTCTCAGAAGCGCGCTTATGGGCCTCACAAACGCCGGGAAAAACGGGGAAAACGTGTTCATAAGCGTCAAAATATTAAGCAAAATATTAGGCGTGTTTTTGTTAAGCGCGCTTATGAATCTCAGAAGCGCGCTTATGAGCTTCAGAAGCGCGCTTATGAGCCTTATAAGCGCAGGGAAAAACGGGGAAAACGTGTTCATAAGCGCCAAAAGCAGTGTTGTTTCCAATATGAGTCGCATAAGCGCGCTTATGAGCCTCAGGAGCGCGCTTATGAGCCTCAGAAGCGCGCTTATGAGTCTCAAAAGCGCCGGGAAAAACGGGAAAAACGTGTTCATAAGCGGAATTGGAATTCGGGGGAGGTTAATTAGAAACAACAGGCAGCCACACGTCACATATCTATCTGTTCAGCCACACCAGTCAACCAGGACTCCAAGCTCGTCAGGGTGATGCTGTGCTTGAGAGGGAAAAGGAAAGCTCAGAATCATTGTTTATTCAGCACTTCGCTTTTTTAAAACACCACTGTTATCGAGCGCAGGGACATTAAAAATTATAATAAATGATTCCTCCCTGTGTCTCAGCAGGAGATGTGTTTTGCACGCTTTATTTCAGTGTTGACCGGCTTGCCACCGCTCCCTCTCCACACCCTCTCCACTCCCTCCTTCCTGGATGTGCGAATGTCACCACCAGGCCTCCCTCCTATGGGCATTACTGTGAGGCCCTGGCGCTTGGTTTGTGTAACTGCAAACATGCAGTGCGCAGTCCCCCTCTCCCTCCTGTTCTCCTTCCTTGCCCCTCCTGCCATGTTGCGCACTGACTGCTTGTTGCTTTGCACACAGAGAGGAGCAGGAGCACAGCCCCGACAGCAGGACGTGCGGGCCTCCTCCAATTGCTCTCTTGAGAGCAAAACTTCAGCTTTCTCCTCCTCTCCACCTCTTCTGATCCTATACTCCCTCCTGCTCTGCGCTGTCTCCCACAGCACGGACGCTATGAGCATGCCGTGTCATTTGCTGCAGGTGTGCGTGCAGGGGGCTGGCGTGGGGCCGGAGAGAGAGCCATCAAAGCAGCTGGCTTTTCCCGCGCCACAAACACGCTTCTTAACCCATTAAAATGCCGATTATATTCATAGAAACGCGCTCATCACACTCATAAACGCGGTTGCAGTGCCCGAAAGCGCGCGTTTAGGGTTTAGAAAAAACGCGAGTTTATGACTCAAAAACGCGCGTTTATCAGCCGTTGTTAGCGTGCAGAGCGCGAGAGTTCAGAAACGCGTTTCTGAAGTTCAGAAGCGCGTTGATAACGCGAGCCTTTTTGACAGTGCTGGCCTCCTGCTTTTTAGACAGACCTACCTTTTTTACACCACAGCGGCGGTCTGCTTAACCCAGTTGTAGTAAAGAGCATGGTTGCAGTAGGGATTGTTGCTCTGCCTGCTGGTGGCTGGTGGTGCTGCTTAAGAGCTCCCAATCACCCTCAGTTGCTGCTCTGAAAAAGCCATTCCCCCCCACCATTGACTCTACTTGGGTCCTTTTCTTTTTCCTGGTTTCCTTTCCCTGGTTCTGGGTCTCCTTGAGCAGCTTCCTCTTGCTTTCTCCTCTGCTTGAGCCCTCCTCTTTTTTTTTGTTGTCTGTCAGGTCCCTGCTGGGGGCCGTAGCTGTAACACTACCAAAAAAAAACTGGTTGGTTTACGTATTCGCTTCATTTGCATTTTCTGAAGGACACGTTGGGTGTGAAGCGGTCTACCACTTACTGGGCTGTACTCCGAGAATGTGGACACCATGAAGTAGTGTTGCAGTTCTACTGGTTTCGGTCAGCTGTCAAACTTTTCAATATTATGCTTAATACCAATATTGACACTTTGCGTAGAGTGGTCCAGGCTGATCTCAATCGACAGCCTCGTTCAAGTGCCTGCTGGACAGCTTATTTGCTAAGCGCTTTTCAAGGGCTGCGTGGGAGTGAGTTATATGTGCGAGCTGTTCAAACTGGGCGTGCTATTCCCATGCAATAATTTACTGCAGATTTGAAGCATAGGATGAGAGATGTTTGGAAAGACGCTGAGTTGGTGGTTCCCCCCCGCACAACAGCAAACTGGCCACTTATCATTCTTGGTTCGCCATCCTTTTTTTATAGAAATGAGCGTATGCTGACTATCGTACCACGTTTTTTTCATCTTGATCTGTCCAAACATGCTATGCACAATGTCAATGGATTCCGCTTGCGTGCGCATACTTTGAAAGTTGAGGCAGCAGCGTGGCTTTAAGATGGTTTTCACGTATGTGACCAATGTCCTGGTGAAGATGAACATGTTCAGAACGAGGTGCATGCTCTTTTATTTTGCCAAGATTATCGGGTTTGTGAACTGAGGAAACATTTTCCTTTTTGTTTACGCCTGATGTTAACTTATTACAACATGCTCCCCAGCATCAAAGTCCAGGATCTCCACAAAGGCAAACACGCTCTATGAATCAGAGGTAATGAGACTCAAGATGCCAATGCAGAAGACTGCCATATCAAGAATGCTTGCAAGAACGCCCATATTCCGCGGGGACACCACCTGAACCCCCCTCAGCAACCCAGGAAAGCGGAATACAATACACTACACAAAGGAAATCACAAAGGCTAGCAGAGAGACAACACACACTCGCCCCACAGGCAAATGAACAGCCGCCCAAGCCCAAGGGGACGAAGCGTCAACGTCCATCAGAATACAAATCACATAATAATGACATATTGTACTGTGCGGTACAACCCCTTGACCCTAAAAATAGGGCAACCTCTCTTTGGGACTACTACAAAAAGGTTTGTGTTGCGGGAACTTTCAATGACACATTTGATGCTTTTAACTATATGTACCAATACCATCTGCAAGCTGCAAAAGTGGTAGACCATCGCCTGCACGTCAACAACAAACGCAGAGCAGATGAAACAAAAGCCGAAGACCAAGAGCAGTACCTCACACTCACTAGGAGCCCTTGATAATTAAAAAATGGGCTCTTCGTCTGCTTAAAGCCGACAAAAACAAAACCATCATCAGCACGGAGCCTATTGCCCGCATAGATGTGGAAGATGCCGGCTGCGAGAACACGCGAGGAAAACACAGAACAAGGAAATCTACCTACCATAGATGTTTAAAAAAGCTCCAATGCTACAAGGAAGAAGACAGAATTAACATAGATGCACATTCTGACTGGAGCTGTCCTGCCTGTCACGACCTCTCCCTAGACGAAAAAAAAGCTAGGTCACATGCATCACGACACGAATTACTCAAGGTAACCTGGAGCCCCACCTGGGAGCCAAACGAACTGCACTCATGGGCAAGCTTTTGGCAAATGATTCAAATTTATAAAGCTAAGCAAATTGCACCCCCCCCTTGATGAAGGACTTGACAACCTAGAGAGGCAAGGTTTTTGCACATCAATAAATCATAGCAGATGGAAATCCACACAAGGCAAAGAAATAAGGTCAAAGGCCTGCTTTAATATGCAACCAACCAATCCACATGTGGACATCACTCCCACGTAGCAATATGAAGTTTGGATCATAATGGTGGACCTTGTCCACCTGAAAGATGAGATTGCGCAAAACAGATCGCCAATGATAAACGCCACACACAAGGCTTCCCTCCCAAAACTGTATGAAGCTAGAACGGCCTGCATATATAAGCCAGATGGCAGATGCATAGGCATGATGACTCCTGAGCGCTTCCACCTTTTAAGAGAAAGTTTTCATGAAGCTCAGAAAAACGGACTACACAGAGATGTCTTCTCCCGTTCAATGCCTAGCCTCTGAAATTGTGGGTCTGCTTCAAGATCACCAAGCACGCCTCAAAACCATTAAGGCAAACCAACTAACACTAGAATCCTACTCTGGTATCCTACCCCAACACATCAGTGCAGCATTACAACAATGCGCCATGGTCTCAAAAGAAAAGATGGCGTCTGCTCTGGACTTTGATCCTGGGAACTCCTCATATTGGAGCGAACGTCACCATGACATTGTCTTTTGTGCCAGTTACAATGCATTTGCCACCAAATTTACAGGTTTCTCAATCTGCCACCCAGTGTATGACGACACAAAAATGCTCAAGTGCGTGCAACACTCCCTACGATCTGCGATGTGTAGCGAGCTATCAACCGCTTCCTTCTTATTTCTACCCAACTGGGAAAACAAGAGCATCAATGCCTACAGAGCATTGGTGCGAGATAATCCAAATACTGCACCACGCTTGGCTTCATCCCCAAAGACAAAACTCACATATGCAATGCCGGCCTTGTGGAAGGGTGTATAACGTAATTTCTCTAACCACATCTGGAGCATGGATTTTATTGCTGTCTGGAACAAAGAAGCAAAACAGCGTTTAACTGATGCCTCACCAAATTGGTTGCAAACACTGCAAAGGAGCATCCCAGAAGCAGTTTGGGAAAAGAATCAGTACCTCGTAAGAGAGGACACAGGCCACATCACCATCCATGTTTGCCCCCAGTACTTCAAATCAGAAAGAGAGGACGTCACTGGCCAAGAGGCCAAAACGCTAACGTCCACCTCCAACCATGGGACGATAAGCAGTTTGAATTGAAGTGCCCCAATTGAAAATCATGGGCATACACTGACGGAAGCTGCATAGGCAAGGCCGAAAACTTTACAGGCGCAGGGGTATACTGCCCTCAAACTAAAGCTGAATGTTATGTGGACTCAGGAGGCGTGGGAATGACAAACACCATCAATAGAGCTGAGCTCACAGGGATTGCAGCAGCGCTTACCAATAAGTATACCCAGATTGCAACGGACAGTGCATGCTCCCTAAGCCAAATTGACTCTTCCCTGCAATGCAACGAGACCATATACACTCAAATCTGCTAGAACAAATCGTATCTATGATTTATGCTTCACCAGAACCTATCTGCTTCTATAAAGTGAAAGTCCATATTGGCATTGCCGGAAATGAATGTGCAGATGCAATTGCCAAGCACTCTGTCTTACATGACGATGGTCATGACATGCACTTTCAGCCTCCGACTCCAGACGGTAATGCATACACACACCTTTACTGGCTTGCAGCTAAAGACACCGATGAGAATCCCAGCGGAAGAGGGGCGACTACACCTAGGCTTCGTGCAGTCTCTGATCTAAAGGCCAGGCTGAAGACAGATATGTGCAAATCACACAGACTGGGGAGTACCAAAACAGACACAGGGTATTACAACTACTGGAAGGACCTTCGACCGTTGGTCAATAAACAAGCCACAAATGCTTTCTGGAACAATAGTAAATCTCAAATTCTACGAAAAGCGTAACGTTATGAGGTATCGCGCACTGGCACAATCTTTAATCAAAACACGGCTTCTCTCCCAATGCAAACTGCCCCATCTGCCCTTGCACTGATAGTGCGCTTCACATACTCTCAGGCTGCCAACACACTAAATGAGGAACATTATTATAAAACGCCATAATACGGCAAGTGTGCTGATTGTCCAAGCCCTACAAAAGGGACCATGCGGTGCCAACCAAATTGCACTGATGTAGGCAGCGCAGATAAACTATCAGAGCAAGGCCTAATAGATCTGAGAAACACTGCCCTCTTGCTTGCTACCAAAACTAACAGCACATGCTTTAAAAGCCTCTTCTCGTCCTGACGCCATCCTATTTTTACCTAGCACTGTGTGCTCCTCTCGCGTAACCACCCGCAACCCAAACTTCCAACAGCTTGCAAAGGACAAGAAAAAATTATATCCAAACCAGTGGGAGGTTCACCTGATTGAGTTTAAATTCTGTCAAGACACTAGGCCTGATCCCCAACTCCAAAAAGCAAATGCACAGCACAGCATGCTTATTGCCAACCTAAACAGACAAGGATATAGGGAAGTCAAGCTTCACGTGATCCTCGTTGGAGCTATGGGGACTATCTACAAAGACTATAAAGACAAACCACTGGCAGACCTTAATCTGGGTTACCATAAGATTAAAAAAATTGACACACAAACTGAACGAACACTCCATCAGACATGCATCTGCACTCATAAAAACAAGGTATGCATTGCAATATAACACAAACAACAACAGTCAAGGATTGGGTCCGGGTCCTATGGCACACAACCCCCTGACCCATATTCATTTCTTTTTAATTGTTGCGCGGTGGGGGGTTGCCTGGTGCGGGCACCTAAGTAACCCCCTCCCTTAATCATGCTGGCTGTGTCATCACTACCAGCAGAGTCCCTTCTTTTTCTTTTCTTTTCTTTACGCCTAATCTTGAGGACTTTTCAGTGGCCCAACCCTTTTTGCTGCATCAGGTCAACAACCAACTTGTTCATAATTTCTTTTCTCAGCCATACACAAGACTTTTTCTTCTTCTTTCTGAGCTTATGGATTTATTTGTGGCTGGCCGAGACCAGTCAGCAGCCGATCAGCCAAACAACCTGGCTGAAGGTTACTCCCCATTGTAACCATGGCATTTTTTCAAACTGGTTTGTGTGTGAAAAGAGAGCAACCAGTACATCATCTGGGCCACTGGAGGTGTATCTTTGTTTCTCCTCCAAGTAATGAGGTGGATATAGCCACTTTGTACTGTTCTTTTCTCAGAAATCTGGAACTACGCAAAGAATAAAATATAGCGCCATACTGTCTCAGGCTGTCTGCGTGATTAAAAAATAAAAATGAGCATGATAGAAGCGGAAATCAATATGCAAAGGTTTCATTCCCCACATAATGTGAAAACAGGATTGCGTTCTACCTTTGCAGTTGAAACCACGTGCGGGACTGAAAACGTCCAGAACACAATGCCTTGGGACCGCAAGAAGACAGAGGGGGCAGACGGAGAAAGAAGAAAAGGTTGTTTTATGTCAAATTACACAGCGATGCAACTCTATTATGGCGGGCATGAATGCATTGTACGCAGAAGCGCATGCACACTGCAAGCAGCACGTGTTCCTGCTGATAGCTGCCGAGGATACTTGCCATGGTCTGGCTGCCGCGTTGCTGATCGTCTATGCACAGTCCAAAGGAACGAGCATTGGTTTTGCTGCTGCCGTTCGCTGCTGCCGCCGTTTGCTGCTGCCATTTGCTGCTGCTGCCGCTTGGATTTGCTGCTGCTGCCGTTCAAGCTGAGACAGCCTGGCTGAACTGCTGTGGTCCACGTGTAATGTGGTCCATGACTTTTCACAAGTGTAATGATGGCCGCAGAAGAAATCTTGATGCTTGGTAAGTACAGTGAAGTGAAGAACGGAGATGATACAAGCAAATATCTAGGCGAGGAGCAAAGCAGCAAGGCTTAGTGCTCTGCCGCCTTTTCGTGGCCACCATGGTGCGCATGGTCGTCCCAGCCATTCTTTTGCACATCTGTAAGCAAAAATGGGAGAAAGGGTTGAAATCAGGCACAGATGTATGATGTACGGAGGCAAATAGTAACATGTTGCCTGGCACGGAACGACTTGCAACTTTTGACTGATGTGCAATTAAACTCTACTAATGCGAGAAGCTCATCGTTTTGTAGAATACATGTGCGGAGAATACAAGTCAATATACAAAACAATAAGCCATTCGTATTAGTAGAGTTTATTTGCTCATCAATCAAACAAATTGCGTGTACCACTCACACGTCCTTTCTCAACTGCTTACCGTGCTCAAAGACGCCAATGTCGCCATACTGCGTAGAGGGAAAGTCAGGGATAATAGTAAAGGGCATGAAGTTATCATGTTTCACATGATTGCAATACCGTGTGCCTATTCATGCCGAGGCAGGCAAGATACGAGCTGTTCACAAAAACCTCACTCACCCAATGCTCCTCCCAGTTCATGGCAAAGTGGTAGAACAAAGTAAACCTGCGGGCGAGACGTGCAGGTGTTACAGACGCGTGAGTCAAGCATCATGGGAAGTGTTGGGTAGGATGTAAGCGTTCAATCAGGAGGTGTGTGCTCAATTCTTTATACAATGTCACGACAAGGAACAGGCAGTGCTGATTAATACAAGCCTACGCCCTCCCAGTGCGCCCTTTGTCTTAATCATGACAGTGCATCTGTCCCTAAGTACGCCCCATCCTCTCACCAGACCACGGCGCCCATGGCCTTGCTCCCCCAGTAGTCCCAGTCCTGCTTTGGCTTGGGTAGGGTTAAGCCAGCGTAGGTCACGAACTCAGGGGTTTGAAACTGAGAAGGGGCGGGTTTGCCATCATAGCTGCGGTGCCAGGGCCCGCCAGCACCTCCCCCACCTGGGTTGGGTAGGGCACATATCATTGCATGATTTGTAGCAGCAGAGGTGCAAGAAGAACGAGCATAACGAAAGTGCGCAAAACAATCAAGGCCAAGTCTGTTGTTGCGCACCCACCCATTGCACGCGTTTGTTGCTGGAGTCCCATCCTCATTAGGCCGTGCTCTATCGGCTGCTGCTGCTGCACGGTGCCTTTCGCGACTGCTTCCTGGACACCTCCAGCATTCCTAATGATTCCCTTGAATGCTGCCAAGGCAGCGCACCTGAAAGAAGCCATTTACTATAATTCTGCTATATGTGTATTTGGAATGGAGCACTACACAAATCGCATGGGCAATTGTGGCGTGTATAAGGAATCACTAATTTTAAATTAATACTGTTCCGGGATCCGTCAGCTCAGAACGTGAGTTGCCTCACGTCTTGCAGCGAATGCCCTGCATTGAAAGCACACCTTGCGTGTTCATACGTGCATACAGGAAACAGGTTGCGCACACACACATGCACATGCACAAGGAACACACACACACACACACACACACACACACACACACACACACACACACACACACACACACACACACACACACACACACACACACACACACACACACACACACAAACACACACACACATGCACACGCACACAGACACACACACGCACACGCACACACACACACACACACGCACACACACACACACACACACACACACACACACACACAAACATACACACACATACACACACACCAAGCGCACACCAAGCGCACACACACACATGCACGTACGTATGCGTAATTTCATACACGTTATGTGCACGCTGCAGACCATGAACAAAGAAGATGAGAAGGCCATCTTAGAACTGCAAGAAAAAGTTCTGGACGGCTCGCAGACACTCGCCAAGGCACGAATTGTTGGGAAGGACCTCTTTTACACTTTCAGCAAATTGATGGATTGCCTGATGGACCAGATAATGCCCTTTTTGAAACCTTGCAGGTTTTTTTTTGTCCTGCTGAAATCTTGCTCCTTACTGTTGGATGCAGATCACCGCTCAAGAAAGATTACGGGTGAACAATAAAGCCCGTGGTGAGCTCATGCTGGCTGAGCTGAAAGCCATGCCAGAAGATACAAAAACTTTCAAATCTGTGGGCAAAGCGTGAGTAAATTACTGGAATGAGCTGCCTTGTGAAAGGAAGAAGCACAATGCGTTTCTTTGCTGTATGTTTGTTGTAATGCTTGTTTACAACGACAGTCGTAATGCTTGCTTTACAACTACAACAACAACAACAATTTCGGAATTCCACAAACGCTTAACCACGCAGGTACTTTCTTAATCCAAAAAAGGAAGTCACAGAAGAAGCGGAAATTGACATAGCCAATGCAATCAAGGACATCAAGAGCTTTCAAGTACGTCGCAATTTAATCCGTCCTGCATCCCGCTGTACGCTCTGCTGCTACCTGAAAAGGCCAGGTCACGCGAATAGGCTACTCACAAGCTCACACTGTGTTGGTATTTAGATACTGGCGTCTTTCATAACTGAATCACACGGCAACGGAGAGTGGAATCACTGATTCAGTGTATCAAACACATATATGTGTGAACGTGACTTGTGGGGTCGTGACTAATCTTAAGAACTCGTAGAGGTCTCTGTGGGGGTATCGTACTACGTATGGTTTTTCTGCCCATTGTGACAAGAAGATTTCGTGACGGAATTTTCGTCCCATCTGATATGCTTTCTTGCGTTGGACAACGTGTTGTCAAATCCCCAATTGCAGGTGCAGCGAGGTATAATGCAACAAAAATGGAAGGAAAACCAGCAAGAGTTGCAGGAGATGGTGCAGGTATGGAGCTTGGTCACACTTGGATCTTGATCGGACTCGTTCATGCTAGCATAAAAAATGTACGCCCACAACTGCAGCGCAACAGCACTTCCTCCCTCCTTACCACTAATTGAACCCTGCCAGTTCTGTCACTAGGGCAACAAGGAGACAAAAGGAATGAAAGTTTGTTGTTCACAGGTGTGACAAAGCTGAGATAGACACGCCTCCTTGTCAACCAATAAACTGTCGTAGGTGTGAAGTAAAATATAAATGGCTATGCGCGGTTTGTTAATCACCAGAAAGGCAAGAGAATGGCAGAGAGCTTGCAAATTTAGTCCATTTATGTTTGCTCGGAGCACAAGACGATTTGCATCAACAACCACGAACCGTCAACTTCACCCAAGAGAATTATGGGCTGGAAGATACACGAACAGCCAAGTCTGCACCTAAAACAGATGACTCAATTGCTTGAAATTCATACAATGTATTGCTACTTGTACGAACAAAAGGGATGCCATATTGTAATTCCTGTCGGCCTGGAATAGGAAGGGACTCTGTCATGGCTCCCGTACCCCCCATTTGCACATTACAAGGGTTGAACGTATCTCCCACTGATCTTGTGCTCCTCCCAACTGCTCTTTTGTTGTGTTCAATTTTAGTGTATTGAAAAGCTTTCTTTCTCAGAACATGATCTGGTAAACACATCGCTTTAACTGTGGCACAGGGGACCTCGGAAATTGCTAGACGGCTGACACAAATGGAATAATAGCTGACAACTGGGGCAGCCGCATTACGTACGTCCCCGGATCCTATTAACCTTGTTCATCCAATACCATTGATGAGTGTGCGTGCGTGGGCAATGTAGCACCCATTTTTGTGCTCGTGCTAAGAGCTTCAGCGGGTTGTTTTGTTTTCTTATCTTCTTGTTTTCTTGTTTTCCAATACTTTACAATGGTTACAATGGGGGGTGACCTTCAGCCAGGTAGTTTGGCTGATCGGCTGCTGACTGGTCTCGGCCAGCCACAAATAAATCCATAAGCTCAGAAAGAAAAAGAAAAAGTCTATTGTTCTG